>CERF01018922.1_pt1 | contig 21571 bp, 11 predicted proteins | sample 530961 | NCBI WGS metagenome assembly CERF01 (sample SAMEA2621151, study PRJEB7988) | marine metagenome | isolation source: saline water (ENVO:00002010), including
AAAGCTTGTGAAGCATTTTCCGCGACCAGCCCTCCCCACAGTTTGATTGGGATCTTTTTCCCATTTCTTGGCATCATGGCCACCATGCTTGCTTCTTGCGCTTTGATGCGCCCGTAGTCCAGTGTCCGTCCACTGGGAAGATCCACTGTGAATGATTCTTTCATTGAACATGCTGTTGCAATGTTCGAGCTATATTTACCCCACAACTTAGTAATACAGGGCATAGTTTCCCGATAAACATCCACGGATACATCTGCTTCTTTTGCCGTCATCCCGCTCATTTCTTTGAAGCGTTTTTTCCCAGCACCATAACCACACCCAAGAACCATCTGTTTCACCTTGTGCCTGAGAGCAGGATCTTTTTCTTTTAACACCCCACGGTCGTGGTCCCATACATTGAAGCGAATTGCGAATGCTTCGTAGATGTCATCTACGTTGGCAATCTCCTCCAGCATTCCAATATCTCCCGCCAGCCAGCACAAGGTGCGAACTTCAATCTGGCTTAGGTCTACTACGACTAACTTTTCCCCTTCTGGCGCTGCGATCAAATGCCGCAAGTTTACACCAAACATCTCACTACGGGGAAGGTTCTGTAGGTTTAAGTTCCCACCCGATCCACTGAAGCGTCCAGTATGTGCTCCGAAATACATGATGCCTCCGTAGAATCTTTTATCGGGCATCGTTGCGTAATCAAAAGATTGTATTTTCTTTTTAAGCGCATTGACTCGCCGCCAGTTTTTCACTGCGGATACCCACGGGTGCTCCTTAGAATTATCATCAATCCACTTTTGAGACTCTTCGTTTGTTGCAGCCAGACTAGCTGGCGGCTCCAGCCCAACTTCCCTACATGCGTCGTTGAAGGCTGCCCGACTCAAAAGCGGTCTGTCTCCATTCCAAGGGATTGATTTCTCGACTCGAAACAACTCCTCTTGGATGACCTCCAACTGCGCCTTCACTAGTTCAATATCGATAGGCACTCCTGTCTGAACGATCTCCCTGTTCAACTTGCTGATCTCCCGTTCTATTTCTGGCCACTGTCTACTGTGTTTGAGCCAGAGCTTCAGACAAAGTTCCGAATCCTTCAGGGCGTAATCCAGAACCTCCTTTTGAAGTTCAGGCTTCATCTTTTCCCACCGCTTACCGGACATACGGTCACGGGTGGTTTTGACAACTGGCTCGCCTAGCGATTCTTCTGCCGCCCCTTTAAGTGAGCGAGGCAACCTGCAATACGCTGCCATATCCGCTGTGCAATACCATGCGTGCGGCGTGACCTCCGGCCACCACTCTTGCTTAACTCCATATAGATATAGGGTCTCATCGAAAGATGCGTTATGTGAAAGGACAATATTACCGTTAAGCAGATCCCATTGAAAGAAATCAGGATGCCCGACAAACTTTGTCCCATCTGTCCCCACTACTGAAACCATGTAGGCTTCAAAGTCTGGGTGTGAAAAATAACCTAAAGATCCAAGGTTCTTTATCGAACAGGTCTTGTCGTAGTATGTCTCAAAGTCTAATGCGTAAATATCCACGGGCACAAAAAACCCCACTCCCGCCTATCACGGATCGGGAGTGGGGCTAGGTAGCGGGTGTGTGGGATTTAAATGAAAGACCCCCCGCACACCCAAAGTTTCACTCCTCGAACTTAACGAACGGTTGATTGAGAGGATCCGTCTCATCCACCACAGCAGGTTCAGCAAAACTATACTGAGTCTGCTCGGGGGTGTGCTTGAGTCCAAGCTCAAACGTCTCCTTCAGCACCACAAGATTGATCTTTGCGGTTTCTGCCGTTTCGATCTGTGTCTCAAGCTCGTTGATTGCTAAAGCTAATTTGTGAATTTCTTCTTTAATTAGCTCAACACGCGGGTCGGGTTCAGCAACCACGCCACCAGCCTCAAACTCCTTCTTGCGTTTCTTCTTAGCCATCGGTGTGTTTAGCCCTTCCGAAAGCGTTCGATAAACTTGACTACATCCTTGGGCACGGTGTCTTCCGTATCTTGCACGGTGAGACTTGGTGCATAGTAAGTGACCTTCCCTTCAATCTTCAAAGGGGTAAGATCCCAGTAAACGCCGTAGTATGGCTCATCAACCCTTGTGCTCATGTGGGTAACAAGGCGCTTGTAGGTATTTTTGTAAGCGACCTTTGCTACATTCATGGTGCCAATCGCATACTTTGTTTTACCAATCTTGAATGGGAAGGCACCGCCTCCTTTTGCATCTTTCGGCTCGGGAAACATGATGGTGACGTTAGCAAACTCAATCAGCGGATATTCTGTATCCGCTTTCAAAAGCGCAAGATCTTCCTCTGTGTAAACGGAACGCGCCATCTCACCTACTCCATAAGGTTTGTCCTCACGGAAACCTTTCACCTCTGCAACTGGTATAGCAGTGATTGGCTGCTCTAATTCAGTTAATACGTGTCTCTTGTCGAGAACGATGCTCCCGTGGGGTGCCTCGATCTGGGATACCGCTTGGACTACATTCAGTCTAGGGATATCGATGTCTTGTGCTGTGGGTTCAAACCCGCCGACAAGAGGGGTGATTTCTGCCGGTGCTTCTTCTGCTGTAATAATATCTGATTCGCTCATTTATGTAACTATGTAACTTTCACTTCTCCGAAAGAGTCCATCTCTCTGGAGTGCGGGTGATAATGTCTTGATCCTCACAAGCGTCAAGGAATTCTTCCACATTTTTCCCCTTGCCCTGTTTTTTAGCTACGATCTTAGAAATCTTTGTGACGCTCAGTGACGCTTCTGCGAGAATATCCTGTTCAGTTATTCCGTGTTGTTTGGCTAACTCAATGAGTCCTTGATTGTCGGCTACCTTTCGTGACGAACCCATAGATCGCAAGGTGAACTTGTCGTATTCAGTCCCTTCCTTTGCGACTTCAATCGCCTTCTTGCGAATCGTGTCTGCCCACTTTGACAACACTGCGCTGACTGCAAACATCTTTTCAAGCTCTACGGGGTCATCGACTTTACCCACATCAAATTGTGGTAAGTTTTCATCAAGCTGTTCTGCAACTTGCTTTGCTAACCCACCGAGCGCAGGGCACTTTTCTTCGTGGCGACAGAAACTACAAACGGCAGTAGGCTTGAGTGCTTTTCTTTCTGGTGTCCCATCCTTCCATTTTGGTCGTGAGATTTGTGCAGACTTAATCACTCCAGTGATTGCTGCTTGCAAGGCAAGAGTGTCCTTCCGTTTAAAGGTGTGGTGGAGGGTAACCGATCTCTGCGGAACGTAGAACACAAACGTAATCTGCGTAAGATCTGGGAATCGTTGGAACGCACCGATTGTGTATGCCCAAGCTTGCCAGTTACATTCGGGTGAATCAATTTTTGACACCCCCGTTTTGTAATCAGCCATTACTGCTGTTCCGTTATCAAAGATTGTTAGACGGTCGCAAGTCCCCCATGTAAGAACACCATCGTTGAGTTGAATATCCAACGGTATCTCCATGTGATCTTCAGCCACTTCGTCGCTCCCCTTTGCGATTTTGAGAAACTCGTCTTCTTCCTCTACGATCTGCTGGTAGATGTCTACTTCATCCGCACCCCTGAGTTCGGACGGGTCACGCACCTCTAAAGCCTCATGAATACGAGTCCCCTTTTCAGCGGCATACGATGTCCCATCCTTGCCGTGATACCCACTACAGGTCGCTAAATACTTAAGTGCTGACGGGGAGAACTCAGCATGGTCTCGGTCTGCATGTTGGGGTTGCATGTTCCCATTTTACAAAATCTTTGCATGCTTAGTCAAACAGTAACGAGCAATCAGGAACGCATCAATCATGCCATCATCTGGGGTCTTGCACCTTTTATTACGCAACCAATTCTCTTCTGGAGCAAGCGTTTGGGCCGTATGTAAAGCTGCTTGTTTACTTTTGCCTTTAGCGACATGCCCCAGCATTTGCTTTTGCCACTTGTGAACGGAGACCCTGTTGACCTTGTAACCACAGCACTCTGCCATCCCCATTAGCTTCCCAAAACTCAGCGCCATTGAACGGACTGCTTGAGAACTTTTTGCAAACCCGAGTGGTTCTTCCACAGCAAGGATGAAGCTTGAGTTGAGCGAAGCCAGCCATGCTTTGATCTTTGCTGAATCGATCTCCGTTTTCTTTGATCGGTGCATTGTAGGCATGGAGCACTTGGCAAGAATTCTACCGTCTGGCTCAGATATAGCACAGAGACCACCTTTCAAACCGTTGTCGATTCCTACAATCAAAGAACGTGCGCTGAAATTATTAGCCCGTCTCCGTCAGCGGGTGTGAAATAGTCGTAACCTTTGTTGAGTGACTTAAGGTATAGAACATCTCTTGTTGTGTTTGGAACAACACGATAGAACCGCCCTACTCGTTCTTGAACAACAAAAGTAAAATCGTTCTTTGTGCTGCTATCTTTACGCACAAGAACCTTTGGGTTTAGTTCGACTTCCCTATTCTGGAATAAGTCATTCATCAATGATACTTGTGTCGAGGAAGCATGGTGTATTTGGGCCAAGATTACACCGCATCAATTCTTGCAAAGCTAGGTTGGCTTGCTCTTCGGTAAGGCCGTGCTTCTTTTTAAGAAGTGTGATCGTCATACTTGACGAGTAACACGCGATTGCTGGGTTGACTGGGTGCTCAACAATACCAAGCAGAGCTTCTTTTATTTCTGCAAAAAGGACTAACTTGGTTGTGCATTCGTCATCCCCGTCATCATCTTCAAAATTCAAATTCACACCAACCTGACGGTTAGCGTAAGGATCATCTAAAGGATCGTATCCAGAACCTCCCGACTCAAAGTTGCTGATCATTAGGTTCGATATCAATTATTGGTTGCACACTGCCTCCACCCTTATCTGCTTTAGAATTATTTAGGATTGAGATGTCGATTTGCATTTTGCTGTTGCCTCCTGATTTTGCACCGAGGCCAAGACTGCGCCTGATAATCTGATCTAGTTGGTCCAGATCTTTGACCGTCTTCGGTCCACGCAGGTTTTTGATATTATCGCGCATGAGTTTGATCCCTTGAGCCGCGATGTAATGCTGATACTGTTCAGCAGGAGTCGCTTGATTCTCCGCAATATCCAAGATCGTTTGATCCTCTTCGAGGCGAGCGTCATGCTTGGCACTTAGAATAGCCTCTCTTGTCCGCTTATCTAAGTTGTCCTCTAAGTCTTTAGCTAGTTCATCGGCATCAAACTCAATGTTAGCTTCGGGACTAACTTCTACAGGCTTTTCGTAAGCCATGTTTTTTTCATTCTTCCGTGGTGGAATACCTAGTTTTTTAAACCACCTGCGGACTGTCCCTGAGTGGACCCCTAGTTCTTTCGCAATAGCTACGGTTTTCCAGTCGGCGTTATACATTTTTAACGCTCTTTCTTGCAGGGTCTCTTTGGGTTTGTCAGGCAACACAGTTTTTACTAAATTACTTAAGTAGTATGGCGAAGAAGAAGCGGTCCTTCAAGACGATACTGGAGCCACGCATCGATCCAAAGACCAAGAAGATGGATGTTGGGGGTTTGTTGATACCCCCAACGAGTCTCTTGACAGGGTTATTGTATGGTTTTGCAAACCACGATGCCCCACGCGCAAAGGAGTTTTACTTCTGGCGTGTGTGCGATGAGCTTTGGAACAACGCAGACTTACCAGAAAAGCTTATGGTAAAGCATCCGTGGGCTGAAAAAATGATACGGGCGGCAATAAAAAATAAATATTTGTCGATTGGTGGTTCTGCATCATCAGGGAAAAGTCACACGATGGCTGCGTGGGGCATTATCAACTGGTTATCGCAACCACAGGACACCCTTGTTTTGATGACATCCACCACTTTGCGGGAAGCGAGAAAACGGATATGGGGTTCTGTAATGACGCTTCTCACGGTTATTGAAGGAGCGCCAATTAAGATCAGAGACTCAATAGGCAACGCAAGTTACGTAAACGAAAGTGGAACACTCATTGAGAGGGCAGGGCTTTCACTGGTAGCCGCCGAGAAAGCAAGGACGCGAGAGGCGACCAATAAGCTTATCGGTATAAAACAAAAACGAGTTATCTTGATTGGCGATGAGCTTTCAGAGATTTCTGAAAGTATTGTAAACGCTGGTCTGACAAACCTTTCTAAGAACCCACACTTCCAAATGATCGGGATGTCTAACCCAAACAGCCGCTTTGATGCTTTTGGGGTTTGGTCTGAACCTAAAAATGGGTGGGACTCTGTGGACACGAATGTCGATGACAAATGGAAAACTAAGTGGGACGGTCAGTATTTAAGGCTCGATGGGGAGCGTAGCCCCAATGTCCTCGCGGGGGAGGTTGTTTATCCGTGGCTACCGACACAGCAAAAGCTTGATGAAGACAGGGCTTTGCTGGGGGAGGAGTCACGGGGATACATGCGAATGGTTCGTGCGGTGTTCTTTGACTCTGATGAAACCACTGGCATATACACCGAGAACGAGCTGACCATGAGTGGGGCTATGAACCGTGTAGAGTGGGAGGGAGCAACCACCAAGGTCGCGGGTCTTGACCCTGCATTTACAAACGGGGGTGACCGGACCATCTTATACACTGCTACTGTCGGGTATAATAAAAACGGACATTACGTAATAGAGTTCGACAAGGCTATCCACCTTAACGATGACGCTACAAATAAAGCAGTTCCGCGCACATATCAGATTGTCCGGCAGATTAAAGATCACTGTGAGAAAAACAAAATTCTGGCAGAGAACGTAGCGGTCGATGCCACAGGAGCGGGTGCCCCATTTTGTGATGTGCTTGCTGGTGAGTGGTCGAACAAATTCATGCGTGTCGGGTTCGGGGGAAAAGCCAGTGACAAGAGGGTAAGTGCTAGTAGTCAGTTAGTTGGAGAGGAACTCTATATGAACCGAGTATCTGAGCTGTGGTTCGTCGGAAAAGAATTGATGCGGACCCAGCAGGTGTTCGGAATCACTGCAAATCTGGCCAGTGAAATGACCAGCCGAAATTACGACATGGTAAAAAGTGGAACGCTACGTGTCAAAATTGAGTCCAAGCCTGAGTTCAAAGCTAGATTCGGCAGCAGTCCAGACCTTGCGGACGCAGCGTTTCTAGCCTTGGATTGTGCTAGACAGCGTTTGGGTCTGGTAGCAGTTGACCCACCTAAACAGGGTGCAAAGAATTATAATAAACGCCCAAAGACAATTAAGGATCTAGGTAGAGCTTTGCAGAACTCTGGTGCCGTTTTGCTTGATTGACATGAAAAGCCTTAAATCATAATATGCTAAAGCATTTTAGCAATCATTGAGATGGCTCTTTTCCCCGAAGATTTAGGTAATTACGACACGGGAAACCCGTTCCTAAATATTATTTCAGGTTTTGCAGATGGCTCTGCTTCTGCAAAAGCAAACGTAGATGCGTTACCAGAAGCGGAGAAGAAGAAGAAAAAAGACGAGGAAGAGGAAGAGCGTGAAAGAAAAAAACGTGAAGCTGAAAGAAAGAAAGCAATGGAGGAGGCGCGAAAACAGCCGCTTCCTAGACGGAACACCGGAGCTGTAGGCGACTCAACAACCCCAAGCACTTCACCGATGGCTTCTTACCGAGGACTTGGTAGGAACCCGAACTCACAGATTAAGCAATACGAAGGCACTGTCGGCCTTTAAAAAAATTACATCATGACCGCCATACAAGAAAGCGTAAGACGCCGAATGCTTCAGGAAGCAGAACTTAAGAGGAAAGCTGCTAAAGCAGCCGAGGCAGCAAGATCAACACAAACAGGTGGTGGCACGGGATTACGTAGCAGAATTCCAAAAGCTGTTAATCTGGGTATTTTAGATGACAGGCCCGTAGAAGGACCAAAGAATCAAGGGAGACTTGGACGAGCACGCGCTGCTTTAAATAGAGGAGCACCGACTGCTAGAGGAACTCTTAGGACTGCGGGTAAAGTAGCTGCACCTCTTGGTAAAGTAGCTTTACCTGTTGTAAGTAAGGTTGGTCCTTTCGCGGCTGGCGCACAGCTTTTTGATATAGCGACAGAGGGTATTGGTGCAATGGGTGACAGCCCAGAAGCAGAGGCGCTTAGGAAAGAACAAGTAGGTAAATTCGGCGGTGGATTTAGTGACGTTGAATATGATCCTAAAACTAATGAAGTAACTAAAGAAGCAACCGCACTTGGGACTGCTGGTAATGTCGCTGGGAGAGTCCTTAAAGCGCAACTTGATCCGGGTGCCGCTCTCAGTGCAGCAGCTCAAGGGTTATTTCAAATTGGAGAAGGAGACCTAAAAGGTTTTGAAGCGGTTGACCCACTGAATACGACTGAAGGTGAAGCAGCACAGAAACGCGCTATGCGAGAAGACGAAAGCAGATTGGATTTCAGAAGAAGAGCTTTGCAAGAAACATTCAGTGGTCTGGAAGGCGTTGGAACTGAATTCGCTCCTAGCAAGTTTGCAGGATCACTCGGTGAACGATTCTTGTTAGGACGAGCCGCAGACCCACAGTTTGCAGAAGCAGAGAAGGATGCTCTTATGGCGATAGAGGCCGAATCAGCAAAAAGAAGAGGCAAAACAGGCAATCCAAAAATTGATAATCCGACTTACGAAGACATAATTAAAAGAAGACAAGGCGCTACAGCAAGTGATGCTGATAAATTCTTCGGGCCTGAAGATAGAGCTGCTTTCGCTCAAACAGCTAGAGAAAACCCTGAATTTTTGATGGAGCTTTTCGACGCTGACAAAGACGGAAAACTTTCTTCTCAAGAAAGAAGAAGCATTTTTGATCCAGAAATAGGGTTCAAAGCTAGTTTGGCAAGAAGCCGACAGGCGCAAGCTGAAGCAGATATAGAAGAGGCGCGTGAAGGAGCAAAGGCTTTAGGTAGAGGGGGGGCTAGTATCGGAAAACAACTAGCCAGCTTTGGGAGAAATGTGGAGCAGATGGCAAGTGAGACAGCTAAGGCAGCGGACGATAAAGAAAAATCAGACGCAGAAAGATTAGAGGCCCGCAAGCTATTCGCCAGAGGACTAGAAGGTGACTTTAGTTACAGTGATGCACCATCAAGTGCGTTCCAAAATCCAGAGACAAGACAGAAACTCATGGTGGACGCTTACAAGCGTGGCGAAGAGCTAGGTCTTGAGCCGTCTCAAATTAGAGCATTTCTACGGGGTAAAGGATTACTTGATAAAGGGTTTAGTGAATCCTACGAAAACTTCTTTAACAGGAACACGCAAGGTGGTGGTTTGAGCATAGGCAAGCTAGGGGCCAGACGCCAAGTTGGTTCCAGAGGAGGTGCTGTGAGCACCGCTGCTGGTCGTCAAGCGCAAGCCAGAAGGGACGATTTAGCGCGACAAATAGCTATGGCTAGGATGATGGGAGGCTTAGGGACCACACAGCAACCTCTGTTTAATCCTGTAGATCCAAATAATCAATTTGGAATGGTAAGACCGATTGTCGGGTACAAAATGACAATGCCACCTCAACCAATGTATGGCGCTCCCATACCAGTCCTTTAAAACGTAATGCCTAGTTCGTAATGGCTACCTTCAACCCTATCGCTCCTGACGAAATCTACGGTGCTCTCCAGCCGCAAAACATGGCTGGGGGTATGCGCGGTCAGATGTTTGGACCCGAAGCAATAGCAAGTATGCTGCCTACTGATGATATGAATCAGAGGGAACGCCAAGCAGCTATGCAAGACTTGCAACAAATGCAGGACATGTTGGATTCTGCAAGGGCACGGCAGGACAAAGCGGCTATCGACATGGAGAAGTTGCGTATGCAGCAAGAGTCGCAGCGTATGGCAATGCGGACAGCAGACATCAATGCGCGAAAAGCCATGTTTGATTTGCAAGCCACTGCTGCCAAAGCAAAACAGCAGGGTGAGATCGCACAACGTATGCCACAAGTATTGGGTGCCTTGATGGATATCGACAAGAATCCTAACCTAAACAATTTCGACAAAGCTGCCGAAGCAAGTAGACTGCAAGCAAGGGTTGCAGCTCAGTATCCTAATGCTACTGAGTTTACTGGTTTGTTTAAAACTTACCAAGATGTCAACAAGGCTAAGTCAAATGAAGAGTCCAGAGGATTTGCAATGGCACAGCAAGGCGTAAGACCAGATAGCACCATTGAAGAGTTTGCTGAAGCTGTGCAAGGTAAGCAGCAAAGATCTGCTGATCAGGCTGCACGGGAATCTGAAATCAAAGGATTAGAAACCCAAGACCAATTTTACTCCACATTGTTTAGAGAAATTGACCAGCTTGAAAAAACAGCACCTAGTGGTGGATTGGATGATGACCTTGGCCCCTTTGTTGGAGGCCAACCTAAAGAATATTCTGAAGAATCAAAACAACGAGCAGCGCAGATTGGTATTCAGATTGCAACCGCGCTGGGTATGAATACGGATGATACCCAAACTTTTGTGGCAGGTGCTGCTAACATGGATCAGTTTATTCCTGACCTTAAGCAAGCCATTACAAATCTAAAGTTTAGAAGTTTACAAAGACAGATGGACCTTTACGGGTCTGCTAAGAAAAAAGATGTTAAGAGCATCGGAAGTTGGGGTGCGGCTCCAACAAAGTAATTAAATAAAATACATACCCAAGTCTTACTGCTATGTCAGAAGAACAGTTCAATCCATCGGATATCCTTGCACGCAGCGCATCACTACTGCCGTCCGACCCCGAAGAAGTAAAACCAATCAAGGTTTCTAGTTACGACGAATGGTCTGCTGACAAGAATATTGAAAACGAAGTTGATAGACACCTTGGGTATGGAGACTACTTGCGAGAGGAATACGTAAAGCGCAAAGCTTTTAACAGTGGGGTTGAGACCAAGATTCAGGAAGAGCTGGGTGCCGCGCTAGTTCAGAAGAATCTTCTTAGTGACGAGAACGCACCAGAAGTTCAGGCGCAGATAGACGCTTACAACCGTCCTTCTCTGGAGCAACAAGTTCGTGATATGGTTGCTCATTCTGGCTTAGAGCAGGATGACTGGCATAATGGTGCAAAGTATTTGCAATTAAAAGACACAGCTTCTCCCGAAGAACTAGCTTCTTTAGAAGAAAGTGTTTTAGCGTCTGTAGCACGCACACGAAATGATGTGATGCAAGCCAAGCTAGACGCAGGTGAGATTGCCTTCGGTCGTTTCACAGATACTAACGGTAACTCTTTTATTAAGGCTAACGATTTAGTTGAGACTATGCCGTTGCATGAAGCACTGCGTATGTCGAACAAAGGGGGTGGTGATGTAAGTATGCTGGATGCTCTGAGCATCAATAGCACAGGTCTGATTGAAACCCCCGAGGGGATGTCCGTGCCTCGTTACAAAATGATCCAGCTCAATGAAGCAGAAAGCCTCATTGAATCTGAGATACAGAACGATAAGCAACTCCAGATACAGGTAGCTGCGATTGGGAAAAGAATGGCAGAAGAGGACTACAGCACCTTTGACCATTTTGAAGAAGGCTTCCGAAAATACATTGGCCTCCCAATCAGGGGTGTCTTTGAATCTGCGATAGGAGCACTTTCAGGATCCAAGCCTGACGGCACGACTACAGAGCGAGCAATCGATAAGGCAATGTCGGACGATATTGATGGCATCGTTATGTCGATGGCTAAAAAATTCAATAAGGCTCCAGACGATATCCGCACCGCGCTACAAGAAATAGCAGTCAAGGGCGCACCGTTGAAGGTTTTTGAGAGCGACGAAGAAGTCGGTAAAAATATCAGGGACGATGGATACGGACTTCCGTTCATACCGCTCTCTGTAAAACTAGACGACAAACTCTTTGAGCGGTCGCTGCAAGCAAGGACGGATCTAAGCCCCGCTACAGTCAAGGCAATCAAAGCTGACAGAGACGCTGCTGTTGCTGCCAACTTTGCCAACATAAATAAAACACTCAGCAACTCTGATATGTCCAAGGAGTGGCTGGATCATGTCGTTGCCGGTAGGGAGTCTAAGATGTCGGACACACAAATCCTGACATCGTTTGTCACAGCCGTTAAAGAAGAAGGCAAAGAGCCTTTCTTTGACGCTCCTCTTATTGGAGATCTTTACCTCAAGGGCAGAGACATATTCCGACCATTCACATCAGCGTTCTCTACAGTATTTGCTTTGGCCGATGCTGACTGGGCTAAGTCACACCTCCGTAACATTGCCGAAGACAACAACAGACGCAGAGAACTGACCGAGCTTTTTGGTGGTGAACTGGGGATGGCACAGGATCTTGCGAAGCTCATACCTGAAGTCACTGTAGACATTGGTGCGACTGCACTGTTATCTCGATTTGGTGGAAATGCTTTAGCAGTAAAAGCAGCCGCAGCTAAAGCGCCTCTGTATAATAGCCTGACAAAGAAAGGTCTCTTAAAAGCGTTTACCACAAATGCTTTCAGACGAGGAGCTACAGAAGGAGCTGAAGAGTTAGCTGAGAATCTAGCGGCTCAAGGTTTGATCAAGAACGCTACCAGCAGGACTGCTCTCGACGCCCTTGAAGCATACAACCGTGTCAACCTGAAGAATGTAACAACCTCTGCAATCGGACTTACCGCCGCGAACAGATCAGCCAGCGCCACTTACGGAACTGTTTACAGTCAAATGCTCGCTTCTGGCGCTACAGAACAAGAAGCACACGACCGCGCAATGGGAACCGCAATGGTTGCCGGAACGGGAACAGGATTGATTACCGGATCGTTTTCTTACTTCGGTCGCGGTGGTATGGAGAACGCACTCCTTAGCGGTATGTCATACCGCAACATGAAGACCGTGGTTGAACGAGTTGTTCAAAATGCAGATAACGTAACAATCGACGGCGTTAGCGATGCAGTGTTTTCCGAGGCTATTAAAAAGTCTGGTAAAGAAATGATGCGTAATAACTTCTTCGGCAAGTCTGCTATACGCGCTGGAGGAGAAGAGTTTGCAGAGGAGGCACTCGATGAGTTTGTAAACACGTTCGTAACAGACGCAGGACTGGAACAGGACACACCACTCTTTGACCACGCAAAACACTCGCTGTATGCAGGAACTCTTGGAGGTATTCTTGGTGCGGCTGCTCCAACGATTGGTGCTGCTGCGAGAAGGCTACGCCCTGACCGGATGGCAGAAACGGTTCAGGCTGGCGCACTGGAGAACCAGCTTATCGAGGATATAACAACTAGACTTAGGGAGACAAACAGTGAGATAACAGCAACTGTAGTCGGGGATATCCTCCGTGCAGATTTAGATACTACTGAAGATTTAAACCAAAGGTTATCACAAGAAGACGCTGATGCAGAAGACCTCGCGGCAGAAGTTGTCCCAGAAGATGTATCCGAACAAGCAGACGAAGTTATCGAGGCTTTCCGTCAAGCGTCTGACCAAACAATTTATCAGGAGATAAATTATGTCAGGGGCTTAGAAGGACAAGGAGCTTTTGGCCGTGGTCTTGTTGACGAAGAGTTCATACCTGTTCCAGAAACAATAGGCACCTCAAAAGATTCAGGTCCAATCATTGTGTCTCTTGAAACTGGTGAGCAGGACTTCGATGTCTTTTCTCCAACCGTCCCACAGTTTAGTGGTGAAACTGATGGCACAATAGGTCCATTTGAAAGACCTCGTAATGTTGGCGTTTTGACAGGAGAGACTTCTTCTGTAGCGGTAACAACCGCTGACAAATCTCAAAATGTTTCTTTCATAAGGAGAGACGCACAGCTTCCTAAAAGCGGGGTAACTCCATCATTAACATCCTTCATAAGACAGGCAGAAAGATCGGGGGCTTTAGCCGATAGAGTTCCAATCTCTGATCAAGATAAACTGTTAGCAGAACTTGGTAGGATCATAAAAAAATCTGATGCTGGCAAAGAACTGACTGATGAAGAACAGGCGTTTATAGCGAGTGTAGATGCGACGACATTAGAATCACGGGATAAATCCGAAGTTATATTTACCCCTGAAGCGGACACTCGTTTTAGGCGCTACGAAGTTTATCAAGTTGAGGAAACCGCAGAGGAAGCAGAAGAAGAAACAGACACTGTTAAGATACCCAAAGAAGGAGATACAGTCTTTATTAACAATGAAGAATTTGAACCTGAAAAGGTAAAAGTAGTAGCAGTCGATGAGGAAGTAGGGACGTTTGAAACCCGAGATAACGTATATGACTTCAATGAGATAATCCCTGATCCAGAAACACAAAAGGGCAAAGAAGCGAAAAGAGGCGGTGCTACACTTGTAGGAACATTCAAAAACAAAGCAGCCGCTGATAATTTTGCAAAGGGTCTGACAGGGACCACAAGCATCAAGGTAGTCTTACGTGATGAAGCTTTATCCCAAGAAGGAATAACGATTGGGAAAAGGAAGCTTGTTGAACCAATAGAAACAGATGCTGACGCCGAGCAATACTCTAAGTTGGTATCTGCTATCAGAAAACAAAACAAAAAATTTAAGGGTTATGACAAAGACAACAAGCCCACGGCGACTATACCTGAACTGACCGAGGAACTTAATGTCCTGCTTGAAGTAAATCGAGAAGCTGCTGGCCGTAAAAAAGAGCTGTCTGTAAATGATTTATTCAAAAGCAGAATTAAGGAGATCAATAAACTAAATGACTCAGGTGTTTACTCTGACACCGTTGCTGAAATCGAAAGAGGGAAAGCTCTTGGTAAGAGATTAAAAGCCCTGAAAAAAGCAAACAGGAAAGAGGCTATTAAAAAAGCTATCGAGGAATCGAAGAAAGATGGCAAACCCGTATATGTATACAAAGGGTCCAGAGAAAAGGTCAGGGAATTGTTTGAAGCAGATCTTGATAAGAACGGGAACGTAGTTGTGAAAAAGGGCAGCCGCCCGATTATCCCTGTCGATGTCGCTGGAGATCGTGTGTTCGTTACATCCAGCATAGTGAATGGTAATCGTGTATTCCATGAGGTGGGCGAACTTCCTTCTGATCCAAAGGGAGCTGGTGCTGGTTTCACTAAACTAGAAAACTTCGTCGCGTTTTTAGAACGTGGCCCAGAGATTGCCTCCACATCTTTGCGTTCTAATTGGGCTGGGAACGTAACCGAAAAAGAAAAAGAGGGCTTAGAGAGAATTGTTAATTATGGGTTGCTCCCGACAGGTTCTTTTTCTGATAAAAATGGGACAACGTATGGGGTGGAAACTCAACGTGACACCGAAGCAAAACGTAAAGGCTTTTACGATAGGGGTTTGGCTTCTGTTGCCGAACGTATCTACAGTCTTTACCCAGTGCTGAATGTTTCTAAACCGTTTAATGGCGCATCTGTAAGATCACAAAACAAGATAACAGCATACAGTCCTTGGGAGTTTGAAAGGTCTGGCCGTTTCGGGAATGTTGTTTCCAGAAAAGTAAGAAGGACGGGTTCCTTGAGACCAGAAATGGATAAGCGTGGCGTAGAGCGTTACGTTGCCGAAGTTCAGCCGGAGAGAACAACAAGCTACAGGCCCCTTGCGTTTGTGGATTCTTTTGGAGAAGGTGTTTTTGACAACGATCCCATATCCATGAAAGTCCTCATGGAGAGGAACATAGATGTTTATATCCCCGAAGACTTTAGTGGAGTTCTGAACCCTGCTTTCCGATTTGAAAGACTAGGAGGTCGCAGAAGAATATATGATATCATAGGGGTAAACGAGCGGGGGGAACTTGATAGTGTAAAACTTGCTAAAGAAATAACAGGCGCAATCAATCGGCGTGACTTTGAAAAGCGCACCGAGATGGGTAAGTTTATAAAGGAGAGTGATTTTGAGTTAGACAACCCCAACGGCTTTGCCGTAGGAGCCAAGACTACAGTCGTTAATCTGATCAGTGCTCTTAACGACATTATTACAAATGCTAATACCGTTATAGAAACAGAGGATGCTACAGGTTCATTCAGTGTCTCTGAACTGACTGATCAAGACACCACCGTATTTGAAAATGCAGCCAAACAATTAGCCATATTTGATAAGGCTGTAGACGAATCTACAAATGATCAGGATCTGCTCCGTGCCCGAGAAGAAAGGCAAGCGTATCTAGTTGAACTTGAGTCTGTAGTTTTAAGGGATGTTGAGACCCGCGCTGCGACAGATAAAAGACTTAAAGAAAAACTAGATACTTACAATGAAGCAACTGATGCACTCGCAGCGGCTAATGAAGCTGCAAGAACTGAGCTTGCTACGGATGCTATCCGGCTTGCAGTTGCTAATGCAGAACGAAATAAGGAAGAGTCATTTGATGTGCTTGCACGTAACGCTATTGAGAACGAGGCAAAGGCCCGTGGCAATAGTGGTTTGATCACACAGAATCCAAAAGAGGCGGTTAATAAACTACGCTCTTTCTTAACTGGCTTTGCAGGAACAAGGGCAGCAGAGCTTACTGAAGATAACTTTCAGGAAGCTTCTTCTCAGCTTTTGGCTGAGTATTCTACCGAAGTTAAGCTGTTCCAAATTAGGAAGGCGCTGGATAAATTCTTCGATGAAGAAGGAAATATTGCGGAGGGTCAAATAGACAGAGCCATAAACACATTCTTGTCTTATGTTGATCGAAGTGCTGAAGCAGAAGGGTATGATGGTTTAAAGTATACTGATAAAGGAAAAGATAAAGGAAAAGTCACCGTTGAATCTAAGCGTAAATTCGCAGAGTTTATTCTCAACAATAAGATCGATCAGCCTGTTAAGAAGGCTGGGGAGAAAGACAACTACAGAGCTGTTTTCAGATCTTTCTTCCAAGAAAGTATCTACAAAAGAAATAACCTTAATAACAGAGACCGGCTCTTTGACTACAAAGAAGTTGGTCGCGCAGTAACTGATCGCTTGCTCAAACAACAAGCGGGTAGACAAGGACTTGAAAAAGAATCAAGGACTGGGTTTGGTGAGGGTAATGTGGATCTTAGCGAAGTCGAAGACTTTGTAGACCTCACAGGAGATTCTAGTCCGCAAACTTCAATGGGGCATATGCCCTTTGATACAGAACACATAGACAACATAATGTCTGGCGTTCAGGATGCAGCAGTATCTGTTATCTCAACAAGGCCAGAATTAGAAAAAGCACTTAATCAACTTCTTAAGGCTGGCCCCTTCAGGGAAGTTCCAGCTTCGTTTTGGAAAAGCCACTCAGTTTCTGACAAGTGGGGTGAGCTAACTTCTTATGTAAAACGAGCGAGCCAAGAAAACAACCCAGCGCCTATCGCGTTTCTTAGAAAGCTACGTAACACTGGAGTCGAGCTTGATCGTGAAGGGAATGTAATAAGGGAAGACCCAGCGGTTGAAACTTTGCAACGAGCATTCCGTTTGTTCGACATGGGTGGATTCCGATTCGGCACAGTTAGTGGAACTAGAGATCAAAATGGTGATGCTCTTGGACCATTTACAATCGTAAAGAATATATGGAAAGGCAACTCACCTGATACGCTGGAGTTTCTTAGACAGAACCTTGCTGATTCTGTAACAGACGAGGATATCCTTGATATGCACAAAGAGGTTCTCGACTCAGAAAAGTATGTGCGATGGATGCTGGGAGAAGTCAGAGCCGTCTCTGTCGAGAATGACGAGCAGGTTGATGATGCGACTCTGATAAAGCGTGCAAACAATGTCCACAAATTGATTAAACAACATAGTGGTGAACGCAGCTTTTTCTCTGCCTCGGAATTCCAGAATGCTGTGAACAGGGCTATAGCTATTGATCGGAATACTGCGACAGCTACTAGCTTTGGTTTAGAAGCATCGAATACTTCTGGAGCTGAGTTTGCCAGACCATCTAAAGTAATCCACAACGCTTTTAATAGGGTGGCAAATGGTGAAGGTAACATTAACTACCCAGAGTCTGTAAGAAATGCTGCGCTGATTTTGTCATCAGACGCTGCTGTGCAAGAAGCTATTTCAAAATTTGACTTCCACTTCTACAGGGGAAGTGGCGCTTACGCTGGTAGGGCGCGGCGTATTGGCGATCAGATTCAAATAGCAATGGACCTTGCTGCTTGGAATGGCCGTGGGTTGATTGAGAACACAATACACGAAGCATTTCACGGATTGCTTCTCGCTGAACTAAGCAAACCTGCACGCCGCAAAACTGAGAAGGCAAGGCAAGAGCTTGCTAATATAAAAATTAAAGTAAGAGATAAGGCTAAGAATGAAAAACGCACCTCTTTAAAGACACCTCTTGAGGGAAGTTTAGAAGAGTTCGCATCAAACATGATGACGAACACACAATTCCAATTAGACTTCAGAGGTATGCTGCCAACCTTAGAAGAAGGGATGTCCATCAGAGATGTCTCTAATATCATGTTGAGGATTGCAGCGCCTGAGTCAGCAACCGATAAAGATTTCCAAACAGCATTCTTTGAAACTCTCAATGCACAGAACTACGAGAAGTCAGAACCAATCACTCCAGCAGGACAAAGACAAGAGGCTGTAGACGCTGTTCCTTTCAGAACCAAAGAAGAGAACTTAAGTTTTGCTAACTTCCAAGCTACTACAGGAGCTGATGTATCTTCTATTGAAGAGCAGAAAGGTCTTAGCCCAGAAGATATAGTTCAACTTAGGCAGACTGCCGATAACCTCAGAGCCTTTGTCGTCTCTCGCAAACCGCGTGAGCTTAACTTTGAAGTAGCCGCGCTACCTAATGGAAAGGTCATGGCGTTCAACCGTGACACAAACACTTTAGTTTTTGATCCCAAGAACGCAGCTTTTGCTGTGCGGGATGAAGGTCTATCTGATTTCCAAGGACGCGAGCTTATAGCCACACTCATCCGGCAAGAGATCGGACACAAATCAGCCAAGTCTGCTTTGACCAGTTCGATGATCGGCAACCTCATCGATAAATCGTCTAACGCCGACTTTGAAAAGGACATTAACAACTACTATGGCGAAGAGACAGAGGCCGCGAAGCAAGCCAAGGCGCGATTAGAGAATGATGATTCCAAAATCAGCGCAGCAGAGAAAGAGACTTTAGTTCAAGAACGGCTCGCTAATTACGTAGAGAAAGCACGATTCGGGGTGAGTAGTTCCGAGGTCGAGGCTTTCTTTATGTCCAACCCAAGCACGCTGGGAACAATATCTTTCTACTTAAAGACGTTTATCAATAAGTTCATTAGGGTGTTCAACGATGGGACATCTGGATTGTCTGCTGACGAACGCATTGCTGTGAAGCGTATGCTTGTAACTCTGCGTTCCATTGAGCTGGGTTATAGATCAGCTCCGGTCATGGACCCGAACGCAAGTCCGAAGGAGACAGTCAGTCAGTTCATGCGGACAACTACAGGCGTCAACCCAACTGAAGATGAAGAGGCGGCTGATCCAAATAAATCTAAAGACGTTAATCCAGATGAGCCTTTGACGCTTCCGCCAGATGTTATCTCGTTTGAAGAGGTAGAGCAGGATTACCTTCGCAATATTGCTAGAGGTGGTGACAACGACAGTAGAGCGGCAAGTATATTTGAGCAGCAAAAGGAGAGAGTCACCGTAGATTCATTCAGGCAACTAGCCCATACAGTAACTATTCAAAAACTAGATAAGGGTTCACTGATCAAGGGGCAGCAAGAGTATAGCAGACTCAAAGATGAGTTGGCTAAGATGTCACCCACCATAACTTCAGAGTCAACAGACCCCGAAGCAGTAGAGGTTGAGATTCCTAATCCTGAGTATGTCGAAGCCAGCAAGTTGTTTGAAGAGGAGAAAGACATAGCGGAAAAGATGTATGGTGTTTGGCTGGACTCAGTTGGCACAGAGGCAGTGGTTCGTGGCCGAGGAACTAGAGTTGTTTCCTTAAGTGACAGATTCAAATTTGATCTAGGCACAGCCAACCCTACCCCAGACAACGCAGCTCTTCTGGAACTGTTTGCTCCAACATTTAATCTTAAGAAGGACACCGTTCTTGATGACGGCGGTATCCTTTACGCAGGGTTTGGAACCAAGAGGCGTTCTGGAGACTCCGAGTTTGATGCCTTTGATTTCAACTACGGCGATTTCATAGAGCAGTTTGACATGCCGCTACTTGAAGTGTCAGACCTTGAAGTCTTCGACAAAGGTTTCATGGGGAATATCAGGAAGTTTATAAAGACACATACGGTGGGCTTGTTGCAGCCTGAGATCCATCACTGGATGAAGCACCGTAATGCTTTGTCAGATGCCATGTCGCAAGAACTTGGTATTGTTCACGGTAAGCTGAAGCGTTTGATAAAGCAGGTGTATCCCGATGGTGTCCCAACCGAGGATGGTTTGAGCCTGATACAGATTGCAAGCGGATCTACAGCAGGGGCTACCATATCTGATTTAGATCAAAAGAAGATAGACGACGACTACAATGCGGACATGGTTGCAGCTTGGACGCAATCACACCGCAGCACGCTGGCTAAGTCCGCTTCACCTGCTGCTATTAAGAGACAGCTAGACTCTGATGTTGAGGCAGCGGAAGTTGCAAGGGATGTTGCCGAGGCTGCTGCACTTGACAGATCAAGGGTCGCTATCAGAGCAAAGCGGGATGCTGCCCTGCAAAAGATAGCTGCTAAATCACAGGAGCTTTACAATGTGATAGGGACTGAAGACGGGAAAGGGCTGCGTGGTTTGCTAGACAGGTTGTCTGCTAAACTGCAAGAGATCCATAACGAGTCTGGTAAATACAAAGTTAAGATTGACGATAACTTTGGGATCTACCTGACAAGGACATACGATATGTTCTTGGACGTTGGCTATGCTGATGCCGTCAGGAAAGATGAGAGGTATCAAGACAGGAGAGATGCTGCTATCAAGTTCTTTACAGAAACATATAGGCAGGGGAGAAAGAATGACCTGATGGTCATCGACGGCAAGACACCTACAGAAGCAGACCAGATCATTGACGATGAGATCAAAAAGAAAAGACTTGGTGACAGAGCGTTAGAGGCATTCATTTCTTCTTATGAGAAGAAGCCAAGTGCTGACGCTCTCGCAATCGATGAGTCGGTGAGGTCTATGATAAAGACCCTCAAGGCTAAGAAGAATGTGCCCAAGGTTCTGAGGGATCTTCTTGGTGAGCGGAAGGATAAGGATACGCCTGATGCGATGCTTTCATCCATCATGACTGTGGCTAACATGGCTGCTAACCAAGCCTTCCTTAACTCAGTCGCAAAGGCCGGTTTAGAAAAAGGATGGCTGGTGAGTAAAGAAGAATACGATACGAATTCCGAACGCTACGTTGGTTGGCAGAAAATAATAAACAGTGAGAGTGATAAGGACTTCAACCCGCTCTCCGGTTTGTATGCTAACCGAGATTATGCAGACGCATTTACCGCTACGTTCAAGAAGAGCGGCACCGTCTACGCCAGTGAGTCAGACTCTATCTTAGCCAAGTCCCTGAAAGGATTCCAGATCCTGACTGGTTTATCGATGGCCAGCAAGACTCTTGGATCTATTGGCTTCTACCTACGTAACGGATTGAGCAACTCCCTGTTCTTCGGCCCGATGCAGTTAGGTTTTGTTGGAGGTCTGAAAGCTAACAAGAACTATTTGACAAATATTTTCGGTGGTGGTGACGCACTGGTGCAGGGTGAACTACGGAGAGCTTGGTCAGGAGACAAAGCTAAACTCGATAATTACATAGCCGAGTTACGTGCGCTACGAATCGTCGGTGACGAGAGTAGAACTAAGACCATGCAGCAACTCATGTCTGGTGAAGCCACGCTTGAT
>CERF01001124.1_pt1 | contig 20877 bp, 35 predicted proteins | sample 530961 | NCBI WGS metagenome assembly CERF01 (sample SAMEA2621151, study PRJEB7988) | marine metagenome | isolation source: saline water (ENVO:00002010), including
GCCGAACACGCTGCTCTCCACTAGGGATCCATCCAGATCAGTTCGCATCCCCCAAGACTGCCGCTCGACAACATCGAACGACAGCCCAGGATTGGAGCGAGTTATATGATAGATTTTTTCCATCCGCCACCGATCCAAGAATGGATTGGGTGCTATGCCGAGCTTCGTCGTTATAGACACCGCCAAGTCGCCTTTTGCCTTACGCATTTTGGCGAGCGTATCGACCGTCTTCAATAGACGAATCGAACCATTCTTGTATCGGCGGTAGATGTGCATTTTAGAACGGGACCTCTTCGTCGGCTTCTGCGGCTATTTCCGCTTTGGAGTCATGAAGGGTAGCCGTGGGGTTGGCTGTGATGCGATCGGCAACCGCATAGATGGAACGAGCCAGGGCTTCCAGCTCCTTCTCGAACTCAGCACCTTTGAGTTTGGTGCCACTGAGAAGCGAACATGCGTTGTTGATCGACATACCAACACGCATCCCTATCTCACGCTCGCCGTGAGCTACACGGCTAACATTGGATGCTGGAGTGGCTGATGGCACTACGCCCATGGGTTTATCAAATCCGCCCTTGGGCAATCCCTTCTTGGTCCGGTTGCCGGAGTCCTTGAAGACGACTGGCGTTCCTTCTTTCCACCACGGATCCTCGGTGGCTCCGTTTGCCATGACGGTGGTTCCGTCAGACAGGTTGACGACGAAAGGAAAATATGTATTTCCTTGATTGCTTTCCCAGGGATCGCCCAGGCGTTTTCTGCTAGTTACTGTGATCATATTTAAAATGGGAGATCCCCTCCCGGTGTTGGTTTCGGTTCTAGTGAAAAGGTGCGACGCTTAATGTCAAACCATAAATCGCGGTAGATGGTGATGCCATTGGCCCTTTGTTTCGGGACATACATTCTGCCATCGGGCATCTCATCAGAGACATCCTCTCCGGCCTCGATTGCTTTTTCTTTCGCCTTGTTCCGCCAGATTATGACAACGCAATGAGCTGCGGCTCCGATGCCTTGGCCACCCAAGATGTCCTCTAGTTCTGGTATTTGTCCAGACCCGGCCTTCTTCGCGTCGGCATGACAGACGAGCAATACTGTGACATCATTATCGATGGCAAACTTGGCGGCTTCCTTGGCAATGCGTTCCTGTCCACCCCAATCATCCTTGGCTGCAATATGCATAAGGGCATCTATGACGAATAGATCAACACCGTATCGACGATGTGCATACAGAAAATCTTGGTGCAAAGATTCCCAACTATTTGTTCCGCCTTCCATCCCTTCAATGAACCACAGCCTGTCCTGAAACTGTGTAAGATCAGACTGGATACTGTCTTCCTTTGGCATATGTCCATTATGCATCCATAACATATTGAATAGCATGGATTTGCTAGGTATCTCAAAGGAAGCAATGCAAGCACGCCTATCATTATTTAGCATTTCATGCATACAGCTCTGGTAAAGCCATTGGCTTTTTCCGTGTCCTGGATATCCAGCTACAATGTTAAGTTCGCCTTTCCTGAACCTGTATTTGAGTTCTGGAAACAGGAATGGATTGTGTTCGTTCTCCTGTTGGTAGCGATCAATCTCTTCTGCAAGTTCTGCGGCCATCCCATCGACAGGCTTAAGGGTCTTGGGATCATATGATTCGGCGTTCTCGTATAGTGAACCCATGCCACATCCAGACAGGAGCAGATCATTGAGATCATTGTGGGGAGATGGTACACGAAGCCGCTTGCACCTGGTGATACCCAAACGCTTGGCCACTTCGGCGGACGCTTTCTCTCCGGCTTCGTCGTTGTCAAAGCAAAGGTAGATGGTTTCGAATCTTTCCAAAGCCTCATAATCATTCTCGATCCAGCCCATATTGGAACATCCACTTGGAACGGATAGCACAGGCATGTCGGCACCCATATCGGAGAGGGACATAGCATCTATCTCCCCCTCACAGATGGTGATCTGGTCGGCAGTATCATCCACCGTGGGCCATCCCCATAGCGTGGCATAGGCAGCGGTGGACCAGATGTCTTTCCGCCCCTTATCGCCCTTATCTACACCCACGCTCTTTAGCATAACGTAGTCCCCATCGGGCGATACAAACTTAAATGCATAGAAATCGGAGTTGTAGCTACTATTCCGGCTATGGCTCCTCACCTCATATTTGCGTAGAGTGGAAGTGGATAGGCCACGCTCCTTGGTGAGATATTCCATCGCCCAGGATCCGGTGAGCGGCTTGACCTGCACCTTGGGTGTCTCGGGCTTGGGTGCAGCGGCCACAGTCTGTACATCCGTTATGCCCAGCAACGCCTTTATTTCAGCCTGGGTTTCGTGGTAATTTCCCACCTGTCTCATCACCAACTTAAGGATGTTTGTAGACTCTCCAGTCGATTTGTCTTTGGCTAGATAGACACCGCCCCTGCCGGGATAGACCCCTGTGGATTGGCCTTCGCCACCATCCAGATCGCCCATGGCGTAGCTACTGCCACGCCGCTTGGCGTTGGGAAAATACGTTTTCATCACAACATCGATGTGCTGCGAGAGGTGTTTGTTTAGGTCATCAGGTGTCATTGATATACCCTTCGTCGTCAATACGGCTCTTTATCCACTCTAATTTTTCTTCCGTGCGCAGACTTGCTAGGTATTCGGGCATGATCTCATTCACTATTTGAACTTCCTGCTCTTGGTCCTCTCTAACCATGCTTGGCTTCCGAGCTTCCCGATCCTTTCGGTCCTGCTCTCGGGCAGCGACAGCGTCAAACCAGTAGGTGCGGACGTACCCAGCATCAGCTAGGGCAGACCATCCGCCCGTGGCGAATAAATCGGCATGCTCCCAATTCGGCCAAAGCATACATCCTGACTGTATATAGCTCTCCAATATCAGCGAGCGGCCTGAACGGCCCCTCACCTCCAGCTTCCAGTCTTCGGGACTGTCGGCTGTTTTCTTTAGTCGCACCACCTGACCGCATAAAAGGCGATCGCCATGGTGGAATGTTAAATAAGATCCTACGTCCATATCTATTCTTCCCAATAAAATTTATCAATGCGGGCATCCACTTCCGGGCGGGACAGCTTATGGCCAGGTGGTGTCCAAGTGAAGGCGATGAGTTCACCAGGCGTGTGAGTAGATTGCAACACTTCATCCGTAGTTTCTATCAGGGATCCTTGGTTCCTATAAGGGATCGTTTTGACACCTTCGCTGCTATCAAAGATCCAACCGAAACACCATCTGTTTTTGTGACTAATCATTCTCCCAGCCCTCCTTCAATCCCTTTTCGGTGTTTTCCTTAACGTGAGCAATGAGATCTTCCTCATTTTCGGCCATGGACTGGAGACATGCCTTTCGTAGATCAACCAGTATTGGACTCACCAACTTGACAGTGAAATCCATGGCACCCTCAGACATACCCTCCACTTCGACGTGGTTGATAGATTCCTCAAACATTCCGATGCCCACCATGACGGCGTTGCGGATGTAGAGGTCGGACAATTTTGCGTCCACAAACTCGCTCACTTGAAACTCCTCTCTAATGCGTGGAACAACTCATCTATTTGCTCAGGGGTTGGACCGTTGTCCAGCATTTCGATCTCCTCCATATAGAGGCGTTCCATCTGACTAGGGGTATACCCTGAGTCGCCAGGCATCTCGACACCCTGGTGATGATAGGATGGAGGCTTGATTTTGAATGTTCCGCCGAGGGCGGGTTGAACGGCGGAGCCGAAAGCGTCAGACACCTCTGACGCTAAACCATTATCATTATTCTTACTGTTAGTCATATTATTAGTTATTATTAGTTATATGTTAATATGATATATGTTGTGCTATAACCTTATTCGCCTTTGGTTATAGCATCAAGCAAATATCTCTTAGATAGCCGCATTTTCCTGGTTTGGTTGCGTCCCATTTTCTGGATGACGCCCCGCTTTACCAGTCTCCCAATCAACTCCTGAATGTAATGCTCGGACAGACCGATATCCTCGGCGATACGCAAATTGGACGCGAAACAGCCATCCGGCCACCCGCCGATGTACCCGGCGAGTAGGGCTTCCGCAGGACCGAGGGTCCCTTTCAGGAGTGAGCTTGGCACCCAAACACCACGCATGCTATACGATGCTCCTGTTTTTTGATCCACTCACTGGATAGTGCATCTGCGATCACTTGCTCGCCGTGCAAGTAAACATCCGTAATCTCCACTTCATTATCCCATGGCTCGTACTTGAACAACCATTCACCTCCAAAATCGTCTATATATTCGTCAATCATGCTGCTCCCTTCGTAGCTGTTGGTCTTTTGAAAAATGCGAACGAGCTGTCGTCGCGAGATGGGCTAAATGTAGCTGTGATAGCTATAGCATCGCCCTGGTCCACGTCAAGAGAGGATGGCACACTCCCCCAACATCTCCGGCCATCCTCGAGCTGTATGAGGCATTTGATGGACCATCCCCAATCAGACTCGACATCCTTGAGATTGAGGATGGTACCCTCGATGGGGTAACGACCGCTCTCCCAATCGGGAGCCATGGCCTTCCTGGCAGCGTCCGCCTCTTCGCGGGCTTTCCGTTTCGCTTCCTTCTCGGGATACTCCCGGACTATCCGATGGACGAAAGCAATCTGCTTCCGACTCAAGCTGAAATACTGTGACAGCTTGCGGAGCATATCCTCCGCAATGGAACGCTCCCAACTGCCGAGATCCTGATTATCACGAGCAGCCTCCAGGAAACGCACCACGGGCTTCCACCGCCACGAACGACGCATGGCCTTTCGAAGGCCAGCCAGGTATATCCTATTGGCCTTGTGGGCCGCTCGTATCTCGCCAGCACTCTCAAAGTCTAGCCTGCCGGAACAAGTAGTTCCAATAATGACATGCTCGCCGCTATCATGCTGATAAATGCCTCCAGATTTCAGAGCAGCACCACAATGGGTGCAATGGTTTAGGCTGTACCCGTTCGATTCGACGGCAACCTGAAGGTCGATTGGCATTGGATCCACTGGCTCCCCGAAATAAAGGCTCCTATTGTCGAATGACTCGACAAACCGATACGCCCGAGGGTTAAAACCGCCGCTAAGGCGGTGTTTCTTTATATTGCTATTGTTAGTCATCCCCACCACACTAAGCACACTCCCCTACATGTCAAATGCGTTCCATCTAGTTTTTTGTTTTACAGTAAGGCACACTCCCCTAGCGGCCCCACCGGATGGCTGCTGGTCCTTCGGACCAAATCTGGCTAGGCAAAAATTGCCTACCGGCAAAAAATTCCCATAGGTAAAAATTTCCCATGGGCAAAATTTGCCTACAAAAAAGGTCAATTTTTCTCGCGATCCGGCCCGGATCTGTCAACATTTTGGACGATGACAAACACATTGATAAACGCGGCCGCCGCTCTGTTCCGGCCGCAACCGCCCCGAGCGGTATACAAGACCCGCAACCTATCGTTGCGGCTCCCCAAGGGAGCAAATCCGGCCCGGTACCTACTGGACCTCACCCGGCCTGTCCGGGTTTATCGGAACCTGACCCGCGACTGCTACTCCATCCAGCAGGGCGGAATCGTAAAAGCCCACGCCGACAGCGTCGTTCTTGAGGATGTCGCCTGGACGGTTAGTCAACCCGGCCGCCGCCGGGTGATTCGTGACGGTAAGAAAAATGTCCATGCATTCGCCGTTGGATACCTGGTCCCGACCACGACCGCAGCCTATGCGGCCCCCGTAAGATACAACCCTTACAAGATGGACAGCTTCCGGGCCGATCAATACAACGCCCGCTTGACCAAAAGCGACGGCGCCTATCTGAACGCCCACAGCCAATCGTTCGCCCTTTGGAGCCCGGAGGTTGAAAAATGAGACGCCTAGCCGAAACTAGCGACCGGGCTATCACGGCCCGGCTTCGCGCCTGGCTCCGAGTAGCCACCGACCGCCAATGGGCCGACGGCCTGGCATGGTATCCGGCCGCCCAGCTGATAGCGGCCGCAATCGCGGCCCGAGTAGGGATTAGCCGCCACGCAGCCGCCAACGTCATCGCCGCCCTCTCCCCGCGTAACCGTTGGGAGCGTAACATCGAAGATGCCCAGAACCTAGCGGCCGCTTGGGCCGCCGGAGAACCGGAGGAGAGCGTGACGGTCTGCACGCCTCACGCCAACCGCCGGAAGGCCTGGGCCGCCCTTCATGGCGAGCCGATCAGCGACTCCGCCCCGAAAAGCCACGCGTTCGCCCTCAACATCAGCCGATTGGACCCGGCCCGGGTTACCATCGATTGCTGGGCGATGCGATCGGCCCTGGTCCCGCCGGGAGAGCTTGCCCGACTGCCAGCCCCGCCCGCTTGCCAGGAGTCGCCGACGGAAGTCCAGTATCGCCGCCTTGAGCGGCTACACCTAGAGGCCGCCGAGCGTGAAGGCCTAGCCGGGTTCGAGTTGCAAGCAATTGTTTGGACCGCTATCCGGGAGGCGTGGAAATGAGGGATCCCGAAGAGCAAACCGAAGCCGCCCTGATCGTCGGGATTTGCCTATTGTTGGCGCCGATCCTGATCCTAATCCTCCTTCTCATGGGATACTAGCCACGCCAAAATCCATCCCCCAGCCGGAAGCGAAAGCGCCACCCACGCGCGACCGCTTTCGGCTTCCGCGTGTCCGCTTCCGAACGGCCCGCCGCGTGTCTTCGCTTCGCTCGCCGCGTCGGGTACCCGCTTCGCGGCTAATAATAGCAACTCGCTACGCTCGCAGCGCCGCCGTCTTCGCGGCTAGATCGCTTCGCGATACCATCTTCCGCTACGCGGCAATCATAGCAGCTCGCTACGCTCACAACAAGGGGGGGGGAGTGCTCGCTGCGCTCACACTCCTGCTACTACTCATAAACTGCCCCTCAAAAAATTGTTGACTTCATGGCTCCAATTTAGTACTCTCCCATTGTGGGGGACGATAAGGCAGCAATAAAGCACGAGTTACTAGCATCCATTGAAGACGAACTACGTCGAGCTGAGGCTGCCGCTCCCCCACACGCTAAACTGCTTGAGCGGTACAACCCGGAGAAGGCCGCTCGCATCCTTTTCCTCCATGCCCAAGGCAAGTCCCAGACCTGTTTATGTAAGAAATATGGCTACGATCGGTCCACGGTGATACGCATTATTACCACCTATGCAGACCAGTTAGGCAAGTGGCGTGAACTCGGGGGCAAGCTAGCCTCCTACTCCTACCTCAATATCACTAGCCTGGAGGAGGATATGATTGAAAGTGTGCGTGAAGGCATGGATAGTGGTGAGCTAAAGCCCACCTTCAAGGACATCAAGGACATTTCCATCGCCAAGGCCAATAGCAGCCGGGAAGCCATGCTGGCCCGGGGGGAGGCAACTAGTATTAGCCGCGAAGAGAAGGTGTGGACAGACGATGACTATAAAAAGCTAATGGAACAAGCACGTAACCAGATGGCCAATGAGGCTATACCTGCGGAGACAGTAGATGAGCGGGAAGGGTGACAGGGACAGAACCACCGATCGGGACGCATACGATCGTGGATGGGAACGCATTTTCGGGGGAAACATAGATTCGACGAAAGCAGCGATGCTTTCGGACGTGGGTGCAAATCCCACTTCCTCCACCATAGAAAAACAATCATTTGTGGCACCGCCAATTAGGCACGGAATAAGGAAGATCATTGAGTAATATGAACAAAAACGCCCAACTCGTCCAGAAGTCTCTGGATACCATTGTCCCTGGTTGGGAGACAGTGATGGTGGCGTCTATCACAGAACATGGTTTTGAATATGACATCTTCAACAAAACTGATGTCGAAAACTACCAAGAAAACCTGGCGGTGCTGTTAGCCCTTGTTACGAAGAAGTCTCAACAGGAGCTGAAAGAAATTGACTGGCTAGATGATTAGCTTTACAGAGCATCCCTTCCTAGAGGCCCCTACGGCGGAGGAGATAGTTTGGCTATACGATCACAATCTCCCACTCCTCAAACAACTTCATAAGGCCCATGAGGGGCGTATAGAGGCCAGTGTTAGCGACCCCATACGATATGGGTTTGACCTGCCTGGTTGGGAACGCGTTCGCGATGGTTTGCAAAGCTATAATGAGTGCTTGGCCCTCGGGGGGAATAGGTCTGGCAAGACCACTGGTTTTGCAAAGATAGTTATGGAGTCCGTAACGGAGAGTAAGGATGGCCATGTGGTATGCTTTAGCCAGAATGAAGACACCTCCATCAAGGTGCAGCAAGCTGCCATATGGGAGATGATGCCCCGGGAGATGAAGAAGAAAACCAAAAGCATGGATGGCTACATCAACTTCTCCATGCAAAACGGATTTACGGGCAAGAGTTTCATCTTTCCAGACACCCGAACCAGGGTAGATTTCAAGACTTACACTCAGTTTAGCAACAACCAAACCATCCTTGAGGGCTTCGAATATGGATTTCCGGACCCGGTGGGTATCAATATTGGTGCATGGTTGGATGAATATTTGGGTGACGCTACGCTAGTCAACACTCTCAGATTTCGTCTAGCCACCCGAGATGCTGTAATGGGTGTAGGGTTTACCCCTATAGATGGCTACACGCCTTTCATTTCTGATTACCTCAAGAATGTAGAAACATTGGAAACTAGGGGTGCAGCCCTAATCAAGGGCCGAGAAGTCCCTGTGCGGCAATACAGCCCATCTAGGGATGCTTCTGTAGTCTATTTGCATTCCGACGAAAACCCCTTCGGGGGGTATGAGCGTATAGCGAAGGATTTGAGGGGTAGACCCGACGAAGAAATCTTGGTTCGTGCTTATGGGGTCCCGGTGAAAAGCATGACTTCCCTCCTTCCTCTCTTCAACACCGAGGTGAATGTGTTGAGCGATGAGAAGGAGAACAAGTATGGAATGAGGTTTCCCGACGTCTCCAATAAGGCGAGATATACCATTTATCAGGTGGTGGACCCGGCGGGTGCCAGAAACTATGTCTCGATATGGGCTGCAGTTGATGATCGGGACAATGTGTACATTTGCCGGGAGTGGCCTGATTGGGATACATATGGCGAGTGGGCCGATTTCGGGGACCCGAAGTGGAGGTATGGTCCTGCCTCCAAGAAGATAGGGCTGAGTGTCCAGGGCTATTGCGACTTGTTCGATGAGGTGGAGGATGAGCTGGGTGTGGAAGTGTTCGAGAGGATAGGTGATTCCAGGTTCTTTGCCAAGGAGAACGAGAATAATGAGGACCTCTTCATGTCCTTTGAGGAGCATGGATTTATATTCGTTCCATCCGATGGCCGGATGGAGGAGGTGGGCTTATCTGCATTGGATGAGTGGTTCAATTACAACCCGAATGAGCCGATTGATTCGGCCAATCGCCCGAGGTGCTACATTCACGAGAGCTGCCGCAACCTAATCGATAGCCTCATCAACTACAACTCAAAGGGGAAAATGGACGAACCCCTTAAGGACTTCTTCGATGCCATACGTTATTTGCGAATGGCAAATGCTGGGGAAGGTCCAGTCCATGTAACCGCTCGCGATTTAGCAGTGACTCGCCGAGCTATGGGAGGATATTAAATGAAGATAAGACTAAGCGAATTAGCCCAACAAGGCCATTATGGATGGGATGAGATATTGGCTTTGGCCAAGGAGAAGTTGTCCGAAGATATGATCACTGGTGTGGGCAAAAACACCTGGATTAGTGAAGAGGGTCAGGAGATATTAACGGAAGCCATTGATGTTCCTGAAGCCACTCCAGCCCACTATAAGGGACAGGTAATAAAGGTGGCCCCCAACAAGAAGTATGTATATGTGTACATCCGTGAGGCAGGCATGAAGGTTCCGGTCTTGGTTCCCAAGAAATTGGCAAAGAAACTAGTGGGGAAGCAAATATTGATAGAAGCTATACAGGATGTCAGTGGCACGTCTTACAGGTACAGAAGAGCAGCAGCTTGATACATTGGTATTGTCCCGCCGATGGCAGTTGGAACAAATCGATCGACTACTTGGTTGGGAGGTATGGCGGGCGTTCGCGACGGGAAATTGGAACGCCGTTATGGATCCAGCCGATTTCTGTGATAGAATAGGCGTAAACAAGAACTACGCCCAGGTCGTCGTAGAGCGGGTCTGCAAAAAAGCGAAACACATTTAACATGGAAACAGACTATTCCAAAGCCATTACATATGTTGGCAAGGAGCCGGACATAGAGGCTTTGCGTCAGGCATACCAAACCACCGACACCGAATTGGAAAGCTATTACGACTTGTGCCGCACGTCCTACGACGATCGCCGCAACTGGTGGCCCGGGAAGAGCCGCGACTTGCGTAAGCATGGTGCCGATGCTTTCCCGTGGGATGGTGCTTCCGACCTGGAAAGTCATGTCATCGATGAACGTGTCACTCGGTTAGTCTCTTTGTTTATGTCCGCCCTGAACCGAGCAAACATCCAGGCTTTTCCTGTAGAGGTGGCCGATGTCCCGAGGTCGAAGGTGGTGAGCAACTTCCTGAAGTGGATGACTACCTCTGGCTATATTCCACGCTTCAAGCGTGAGGCGGAGTTAGCCGCTAACTACTTCCTAGAGCGTGGGGTAATGATCACCTACTGCGGGTGGCTTATGGAAGATCGCACTTTCAAACAGAAGTTTGATATGCAGCGTATCGCCGCTGCCGACCCCAACCTGGCCCAAATGATATTGGATGGCACCCAAGATGATGAGGTGGTTGTTCAAATGCAGGCCGTAATTAAGGTGACAAAGCAAAATGCCCGGAAAGCCCTGAAGGACTTGAGGGAGTTTGGTATGGCCGAAGTGCCTACGGTGAGGCGGCAGATCAACGCTCCCGAAGTAAAGACACTGGCCCCTGATGGCGATTTTATTTTCCCTGCATATGTGACAGATCCCCAGCGTGCACCATACTGCTTTTGGCGTACCTACTACACTGCACAAGAGTTGCAGAACAAAGTGATCACTGATGGGTGGGATGAAAATTTCGTGGAACACGTCATCTCTAACTACTCTGGAGTAAACATAAACTCCTTGGAGAGGGAACAGGAGGGAAGGCGTAGCATATCAATGACTGACGATGCTTACGAGGCCGAGGAACTAGTAGAAATAATACATGGATACCAGAGACTGATCGATGAGGCCGACGGGTCTGAAGGGATCTACGAGACCGTGTTCCACGAATCATTTTCGGGCGATGACGGACTTGGCATACAGGGGTATGCCAAATTCGAGTTGCTCAATGGGTATGAGGACTACCCTGTGGTGGTTACTCGTTTTAGCGAGGACACCAAGCGTTTGTATGACACCATGACTGTTCCATCGCTTCTGCGGGGGATACAGAGCCAAGTGAAGGTGGAACGCGATAGCCGCATTGACAGCAATAGCCTATCCACCCTGCCCGCCGTTACACACCCGAAGGGGCGTAAACCCGAGGAGATCGGGCCGGGTCGTTTTATTCCGGAGGTCAGGGCTGGAGAGATCAGGTTTATGGAAGGACCAGGCTTCAATCCTGGATCCGTCGAGATGGAGAATAGTTTACAGGAACAAGCCGATCGCATGGTAGGGCTTGATGAGCAATCTCCTCTATCTGGCATCCGGCGTCAGTTTCTGGTAGACAAATATTTGCAACATATGGCCGAAGTGATAGCGTTATGCTACCGCAACTTCCAACGATTTGGACAGGATAGGATATTTTTCAATGTTACCGGAGTACCCGATCCCCAGATGTTTACTAAGGGCAACCCTGATGAAAACTTTGATGTAACAATTAGCTTTGATGTTCTCAATTCAGGTGGCGAAAAGCAGGAAGCCAAACTAAATCAACTACTTTCTCTGGTCCAGATGGACCGCAATGGACGCATAGATATGGATAAGCTCCTATCTGCGATAGCTTCCTCCATCGATCCCATATTGGCAGATGGAGTGATGAGGCCAGTCGAAGCGGCACAAGACCAAATGTTAAAAGATATTACCGATGACCTATCCAAAATTTATGCAGGAATCGAAGTACCAGCAAGGCCGAATGGCTCTCAAGCGGCTCTTCAAATCATTCAGCAATATACTCAACAGCCGGATGTGCAAGAGCGTTTACAACAAGATGAAGCCTTTGCGGCTCGTCTTCAGAAATATGCTGGCCAGTATCAGTTCGCTATGCAGCAAGCTCAGAACGCCCAAATAGGGCGTATTGGTACAGCACCAGCCCAGATGGGTCAGATGCAGACCCAACAGATGCAACAGTGATAAGCCCTGAGAGCGACATAGCCTTTTTGTCCAAATATGAGCATTTTGCTCGATTTGTGAATACGGTGAGGCAAAGGCGAGAGGCTTCTATAGCAAGGCTCCGGGGAGCATCGACCAATGAAGTGATGCAGATATCGGGTGAAATATCTGCATACGACGACATCCTACAGGATGCAAATTATGAAGACCTGCTAAAAAAGTGGCAGGGCCATGTGGAATGAGCTGTTTCGCGTGATATAATCACGGTTCGCCATCGCTGGCGTTAATAAGCGGAACAGCAATTATGAGTGAAGTAGTCGAGGCGATCGCTGATGCCTCTCAAAATACAGCGGAAAATACTAATATATCTACGTCTGATTTTCAAATGAGACGTGCCAGGCAAATGGAAGAGCAAGCTGCTCCTCCTGCACCTGAACCGGAGGCCGAGGAGCCTTCTATTTCCGAAGAGGTTGAGGCTGAGGCCCCGCCCCAGGAGGAAGAAGAAGTCCAAGGTCAAACAGATGTTCTTTCAAATATCGACTTGGATAATTTATCCGAGGCGGAAATAAAACAACTCTCCGAGGCATTGTCCAGTCGGGCCGTTGATCGATTTGGTCAACTTACCGCAAGGGCGAAAGCCGCCGAAGAGAAAGCGAGAGATCTTGAGGATAGCTTAAAGAACCAGCAAGAGCAGGTGCTTTCGGCCACTTCTGAAATCGAGAACAATCCTTACGACGATCTGAAAAGCGTCCAAGACATCCAAAACAAAGCCAAGGAAATCAATGATGTGATTGAATGGGCGGAGGATGTTTTATTTGAGTCTGCTGACTATGGCCCGGATGAAGAGGTCACAGAGTCAAACGGACAATCAATGACGAAAACGCAGGTCCGTGAAGCGCTGAAACAAGCCAGGAAGTCTCGTGACAAATACCTACCGGATCAGTTTCGGAAGGTAAAGAAAGTGGAGGACGCAACTAAGCTACGCAAGGAGTATGGTCAGAAGGCCATGAAAGAGTTCAAGTGGCTCGGCGACAAAGAAAGCGATCAAACTAAGCAGTTTGTACAGCTTGCCAGCCAACCCGCACTCCAGAAGGCATATGAGCAAAATCCTGATTTGAGCTGGCAGTTGCCATATTTATTGGCCCATTCGGTCAATAGCATGTATGGAGGCAAGTCTAAGCCATCTACAAATGCACAAGATGCATTCAAGCCATCTCCGCCCAAAAGTCCGTCTCCGGCTGGAGCCAAGTCCGATAAGTCTGAGGATAATTCATCCAAAGCACTTAAAGATCTCAAATCAAGGTTTAGGGAATCTGGCAACAAAGACGACTTCCAGAAACTCCGAGAAGCCCGCTGGTCACGCGGTCTTGTTTAACCTGAACATATAAAATGGCACTATCAAATACATTCGATACAACTAGTCCAGGTTCCGCTGCTTCTAATAGGGAAGATCTTAGCGATGTGCTAACGATTTTGGCCCCCGAGGAAACTCCGGTCCTGAGTTCATTACCCAAAGTTCGAGCCACTGCCACCATTCATGAATGGACAGTAGACTCTCTTTCGGCCCCCACTAAAGTGGGTGTGGCTGAAGGCGCCGATGTCAGCACTTTCACTGATCAGTTCAGTGGTCGTGCAAAACTCAACAACAACACTCAGAAGTTCCGCCGCGACTTTATGGTTAGCGATCTTCAAGAGGCTGTTGACTCCGTTGGACCTGCAAAAATTGCTCAGGCTGAGGCTAAAGCAGTCAGGGAAATCAAGCGTGATATTGAATTTACGCTGCTTTCGGACAACGACAAATCCACGGAAAACGGAGCTGGTTCAGTTTACGGTCTTCGCGGATTGGGAGACTGGATTGATTCCAGTGGACCGTCCGACGTTCCTGCTGACTATCGCACCCCTGCTGACAGCATTCACTCAACTGGTGACTTTACGGAAACCGTGATGAATAACATCATCACTTCCATTTACCGTGTTAGTGGAACAACCAACTCCTTGACGCTCATAGCAGACACTGCTCTTCGCCGTAAGATTAGTGACTTTGCTCGTTTGGGAGTAGATAACAGCACTTCCAACCAAGGTGTTCGCACCGTCAACTATAACGGTGAGTCGGCTCAGATTAAGCTCTCAGTGGAGCTTTATCAGTCTGATCACGGTGTTGTTTCTATCATCAACATGAACCCTGATTGTGCGCCTGACACATCACTCAAGGACACTGGCTTTTTTGTCAATCCTGAGTATGCCGGTATTGGCGAGCTAATCCCCATGGGTAGCACACGCCTTCCGAATCTCGGAGGTGGAGAACGTGGATTTGTAGATTGCGCGCTTACGCTGGCAATGTACCATCCCGGCGCGCATGGTAAAGTAACCGCAATCGCATAAGGAGGCAACTGCAATGGAATTAAAAAACGTTCGCAACATAGAAACCCTCGCTGCGGGATACACCCATGAAGGCAGCATCGATATTAAAAACGATGTTCCCACAGGTGGTGTTATCAATGTAACTCTAGCAAGCTCTCAGCTTGCTGGAAAAATTGGTAAGGCTTCAATCATCGTCGATGAGATTGTTCCAAAAAAATCAACGTCTGGAACCACTTATACGGGTTATACCGTTATTATGGGAGACGATGGTGATACGGATGGTCTGATTGCATCCGCAGAGCTAGCCGAAGATCAAACTCCGGTGGCTGCGGGAACAATTCTCACCAACACTGGTGATGATGTGTACCTCGCTCCGGCAATAGATAACTTAGACATCACATTCACCGCTTCAGGTGAAACAGATGAGGCTCTTGCTAATGGTGGTAAGATTCGTGTTCTTTTAGAATACTATCCAACCGCTGGTGCAGCTTTTGGAGCTTAGTTGTCTTTCTAACTAATTAACTATGGGAGGTCAGGCCAGTTCTGGCCTCCCTTTTTTTAATTTTTACATTTTAAAAACATGGACTCATCAAACGCATTTGGAAGAAAAATTATAAAAATTGGAACCAGTGTCGGTAATGCAGGGGGAAAGACTAAGTCAAAGAAAAAAAAGTTATCTTCTGATTTGCTTGAGCAAAAATTAAAGATAAAACGCGAAAGAGGTTTTTATAAGGATATGAAAAAAGCATATCCTATTGGAGAATTGACAAGCCCAGGTCTGCGGTCTGATGCTCGGCGAGAGCAGCACTCTCGAAAGGTTGATATTCGCAGAGCTCAAGAAGCATTTAAGGCAGCGAAAAAAGCTGCAAGAAAAACAAAAAAAGCTTCTAAGAAGTAATCTATGAAATTTATTAGATGTCAGGGATTGGGATGTGATATCCGATCCTACTGTGACCGATACGAGCCGCAAGGCTTGTCTAACGGTAAAAAACTTAAATTTTATTTTTTAGCAAAGAGACTAAATAAGTTTCTCCGAGGTTGTTTGTTTTTTAAAAGCTCTATCTAATGAACATTATTACCGCTGTTCCAAAATATTCTGATGGCGAAGTCAATCGAGCGTTTATGCGTGAGATCAAAACGGGTTTTAGGCTGGAAAGGGAAACCGAAAAAGCCCGAACGGATATAGCCCGAAAAGAATCTAGCGAACTTAAGGGAAGTACCCATCCGGTTTTGGGTAAACCTGTAGCAGTGATTCCAGGTAGAGAATTTTTTCGTATGGTGAATAATTACGGTCACGAAACCGTGCATTCTAAATCATTCTTGAAATATCTTAATAAGAAACATCCAGATCTCTCACCTAATAGAGCCTGATGCTACTTAAGGACAATAAAGACTTGTATGACTTGATATCCGCCCTAGCGGGTACATCTGATTTTACCTCTGCCGAAAACACCCATTTGCTGGCTTTGGCAAACAGGCGGATGTACGAAGCATACAACCGAACACCCTATTGGGTCAGATATCTTATTTCTGCCGAACCAAGAAGCATCGAAAACCAAATATGTCCATTTACCCAGGACGGGTATTATGTGTTTGGGGCCGGGACCGATGGAGTAAATGGATTGTATGAGCTAAATGGCACAGAGAACGGCCAGTCGGCGTACACGCATTACGACACCATCGATATATCTGCCACCGCGATAGAGAGCGGTACAGCATACCAAATTGAATATGCTGGCACATCCGATTTTACATCTGTTGGTTCTTCTAGCAACGATCCTGGTACCATCTTCACCGCAAGTGGGGTGCCTACCGGGACAGGCAAGGTTAAAACTGCCGCATTTAGTTTAATAAGAAGCGGTGCCGCTTGGATAATTATCGAGGGCTTTCCAAACGCTACAGAAACAGCGTACTATTCTCTTACGACAGACACAACAACACAAATACCAGAAACAGGATGGTCGATCGGCACATCCACGTCAGCCAAGGCAAATGCTCCCAGAGTGAGAGATCTCAGTGACATTGGTGAGTTTATCAGGATTTTCCGCGAGCAGCCATTTCTTAACCAATCTTCTGCGGAATACGAATTTAATGTTCAAAGTGATGGTGCGCATATTTTCAACATAATTAGTACGGACGATTCTCAGGTCTTTGTGACATACAAAAAGCGAATCACTACAAACGATGATGGCAATCCTTTGACCACCCTGGATACCGATGGGACCGCCGGGACCAAAGAGGTGCCACAAGAATTTTTTTACTATATGGCTCATGCCACATATGCTGACTTTCTTCGAATGGATGGGCAACATCAAAAGGCTGCTTTTGAAGACCAAATTGCTGAAAACTATTTAGGCGAAGAAATGGATAACCCACAACAAGTAGCAAACAACAATACCATAGGCAAACGCTTTAGAACACACGTATCTCAACAATCACGATAATGAACTCAAGAGTATCAAACTTATATGTCGGGAATATTAACCCGAAAGCATCACCTAAATTTCAAAGGTTAGAGGCTACAACAGGCAGTGCAGTGTCTTTATCTACCCTGCACGAAGACACGGACTATGTCATCATAGACGTACAAAGCAATAACGTAATGGTTCGTTTTGATGGAGCAGCGGCTACCTCTGCAAACGGACATCTCCTTGTAAAAGAGCAGGGCTTAATAGTTCTTAGCAGGAATGCAGCAGCAAAAGCTAGCTTTATAGGAAGCGGCGGAACGTCGGTTGTCTTTGCAGAGCAGTTCGTAGACTAGTCCAATGAGAAACGTAGGACTTAAAAACATTTTTGAGTTCTTACGTCTTGGTCGCGTAGGAGCTAGGATCGGTGGAGTAGCAGTTACCGTCTACGATAATTTTCTCGTGGACGATGGAGCTGGTGGCACTGAATCATTTGTAGATTCATCAGGACAAACATTTAGAGTGAGACAATAATGGCATACAACAGTATACACACGGGTTCAACAGTAGATACGGCTGTAACCAAGACCACCAATATGCCTGCCTTTGGTCCAGGGGTGGCGAACTACGCTAGCCTCCCTGGTAGTCCTTCGTCTGGTGATGTCGTACTGGTTGAAGCCGCAACTACTGGATTTGATGCAGGTTTTTATCGTTATAGTGGGTCGGCTTGGGTGTACATGGGGAACACCAGACAAGATGCCGATGATATTGATGACACTTCAACAACTCACAGGTTTACTACAGCCGCTGATATAAGTAGGCTATCGAACACTAGTGGCACCAACACTGGCGACCAAGATCTATCATCTTACCAGCTTAAGCCAAGTGAGGGAGCTTTTGCAAATGGTGACAAGACTAAGTTGGACGGTATTTCTACTGGTGCAGATGTAACGAATACAAGCACAGTGACTGCTGCTGGGGCGTTAATGGACAGCGAAGTTACCAATCTTGCTCAGGTAAAAGCTTTTTCCTCATCTGATTACGCAACGGCTGCCCAAGGCGTTAAGGCCGATTCTGCTATGCAGGATCTTTCGGATGATAGTAGCCCGCAACTTGGTGGTAACTTAGACGTTCAGGCGACAGAAATAAACACCTCTACAAGTAACGGCAATATTAAGCTAAATCCCAACGGCACAGGGTGCGTAGAGGCGATGGGTGATGGCACTACATCAGGCACCGCTGGAGCAATACAACTAAACTGTTCTTACAATACTCACGGGATAAAAATACAATCTCCCGCACATTCTGATGGTGCAACTTACACCCTTACCTTACCAACAGCGGTTGGTAGTAACAACGCTGTTTTAGCAACAACTAGTGCAGGGGTTTTAAGTTTTACAAACAATCCTACACTAACCACACCTGTAGTCACCACCCTAGACATGGCTGGTGCTATACAGGAGAAAACATTAAATTCAACTACCATTACAGGCAACACCGCTTTGAATGCGGGTAACGGAACTGTGCAGAGATGGGTTCTTTCTGGTAATGTAAATATTACAGATAGCCTAAATGAGGGGGAGTCTGTTACTCTTGTAATTGATGATGGTAGTGGAAGACTAATCGATTGGGATTATAGTAGTTTAAATATAGAATGGGTTGGAGGATCGGCTCCAACCTTAGACACTACGAACGAAACGATAGTGGTTATATGGAAACTTAATAGCACACTGTACGGAGTGTCGCCTGGAGTAGCATCATGAACATTTTAAAAATACAAGACGGCAATCCTATACCGTATTCCGAATCTCGCTTAAAAGCAGACAATCCCCAAGTTTCATTTCCAAGTCCTTTGAACGCAACGGTCTTGGCAGACTTTGATTGTTATATTTATACCGTTGATCCTCAGCCAGAGTACAATCCTACATTACAATATGTAACAAATTTTTTTGAGCAAAGGGTAGAGTTGTGGTATCAAGCTTGGGACGTTGTAGATTTTGATACAGATACATCGTCGCATAGATTGAAAAGCCAAGTATCGTCTGACCGTTGGGCAAAAGAACAGGGAGGCGTTGAATGGTTAGATAGCAATTTTGACACATGGTTGATAGCTACTGACGAAAACAGCCAAATTAAAATGACATCTGTTCTGAGTGTTCTAACTGCCAATCCTTCATTTACAGGGTACCAAAATTGGAAGACCAAAAAGCAGGTTGAGGTAGTTTATTCTGATATTGATAAAGACGGCAACGAAATCGAAGTTACTGAACAAGTTTGGCAAACTCAGTTTAGGCAAACCACCCTAGAGGAATACAATGAAATGATAGCATTGGTAAGCACCCACATTGAGAAATGTTTTCAAGCCGAGGCTAATTGCTACACCAAGATCGACTCTGGCGATCTAACCGTTACGTTTCAGAGCGAGTACGACAATCTCTAATGTTAAGATGGAAATCCAGTTTGAAGCCCGCTGCGGCGGCACCCGCTGTTCCAACACCAGATTTACTACACTGGCCACTAAATGACGCCGCAGGGACAACCATCGCTGCTAGCGTAGGGCCTGGGTCAACAACCAGTACAGGCACTCTGAATGGGGATTACTTGTACATGGACAGCGGTGATGCTGCATTTGAAAGTAGCTCTACTTTAACTTACGGAACTAATATTGTCAGTGTTAGCTTTTGGTTTCAGACCGATAATACTAGTATGTACGGATCTGTTTTTAGATCCGAAATTTACTCCAACACTAATATGTTTCAGTTTTATAACGGTGGAGGATGGAAGACTCTGCGCGTTAAAGGTGACTCCGGATATCTAGAGGAACGAGTATACGATTTGCTTTCTGCGAACACATGGTACCATTTTGTCTGCGTATTTGATGGATCAACCGCTTCCGGTGATGCAAAATTTTATATAAACAAAGTTTCGCAAACATTATCAAATAACTCTAACACAAAAACAGGGACGAGTAATTTTGCTACTGCTGAGTTTTGCATGAAAGGGCCGTATGCCACTACCGGCGATTTCCTTATGGACGATCTTCGCATCTACTCTGGAGAACTAACAACCTCACAGATTGATGCTATATACGACGCAGGGAGGCCATCGTGAAAACACTCTTAGCAGCCATTATGTTCACAACCACGACTCTCTTCGGAGCCGATATAGTTTTGACGTGGCAGGACAACTCTGACAACGAGGATGGTTTTGAGATTTGGCGGCAGCAAAGTGGAGGGGAGTGGCTCCTCATCGCAGCAACTAAGGCGGATGACGCTACCTTTACGGACGGTGTCATTCCTGTAGGAACAACGCTGTCATATCGGGTAAGAGCTTGGAATCAGTTCGGGGAATCGGATTACACTAACACAGTCAGCGTCAGTACATTTCCGCCAGCGGCTCCGAGCGGTTTGAGCGGAGCAGTGATTAAGAGCCAACCTGTTTCAGTGATGCCGCAAATGTTGAAGGAAGAGCTTGGTACGCCAATCCGCAGGAGCGTTTCAGTAAGAACCTACAGAGATCAGAACGGGAGGTTAGTTATAGACAGATCATGAGGACTGTAACTAGGATAGGTGGCTCCAATGGAGATAGGTTTTTGGATCTTAGTGACTACAAACGGATACTAGGTTCTATTTGTGAAGAAAACGGATGGGAGTACGACACATTTAGAGACTATATATTTTTTAACGAACAATGTTTTAATATTAAAGATAGGCAGGAACTCAAGAGTAAGCTAGAGAAAAGAAAGCTTTCAATTAGTAAACTTAAAGAGTACGCCTCAGAATACGAGCAGTGAGGGAAGTGGTAGAAAGATCGGCGATAGGAGTGTTGGGGTCAGGAACTGGCTTGGCCCTAGCAGGGACGAATCAAATATTATCAGTGATAGCATCTGTGTTCACTATAATATTTATGGGTCTTTCTATTGTAAAAATTATAAAGGATATAAAGAAAAAATGAGTGG
>CERF01010273.1_pt1 | contig 19702 bp, 14 predicted proteins | sample 530961 | NCBI WGS metagenome assembly CERF01 (sample SAMEA2621151, study PRJEB7988) | marine metagenome | isolation source: saline water (ENVO:00002010), including
AGGTGATGTTCGTATGCACGAAGTTACCCAAGGTTTCTACTACGCAATGCACGCACAGTTATTTTTGCGTCCTGGGTGGCACGAAGCGCACATAGACTACAAGTTGAGTGCGGACGGTAGGTCTATGAATGCCACGATTAAACGCGGCGCCAAGACTCTTGATACAACTGTAATGATGTATGACAGGTTGTTTTGCGGTATCAGAAATGCGCGTGTTCTAAGTTTATACAGTGAACTAGCGCCTACCGGTTCTTTGAAGCCGCTCGACGATTCAGCAGTACTCATGGACACCGAAATCGAGGAGGATGGTGGTACAAGGCAACTTTGGGTGGAGTCTGATCGACTTTCCCTGCGGGACGATTTTTTGGTTTTAGATTTATACGATAAGTACGAAATCGAACTGAACTATCTTTCGACAGGAGAGATCCTCAGACACTCCGCTGACTTTGTGGATACAACAACGGATGATGATTAGAGATTGATTTAGGTGATGCTATGTATTTATTTTTCCCAAAACTAAAGCCTTGGCAATACGTCTTACTGTTCTGTACGTTTGTTATTTGTTGGGTGTTTGGGGCACCTCTTGAAGCAAGTGCTGATGGAATGGTGTACGCTACCCCGTTGGCGATTATTGGTGCGGGTGTTGCGTTAGGTGCTTTGGCTGGTGGAGCGCAGCTTCTCGGCCAACATATTGCACGAAAGAAATACGAAAAGAGTGACATCGGTAAAGCAGAAGCCGCGATTCTAAAAGAGCAGGCAAAGATTGCTCAGACACCTCTGAGTGAACTTGGTCTCAGTGACGCACAGAAACGTAAAGCAGTAACTATGGCATTAGAGCAAGCGCGCTCACAAAAGAAACAGCTTGAGTCACAACAAGCCCGTGCGCGAGATATTCGTGGTCCGGCACGTTCTGGTGTTGAAGCAATCCAAGATACAAAACTTCGGGAAGCTATGTTGCAGGCTGGAGCAGCGGCACGTACAGATATTGAAGCACAATCAGCACAGTTGGCTTTGGCGCGTAAGCAAGGCGCTCAAGGTGTAGTACTGCCTGCCGCACAACAAAGGTTGGCTCAAATGACCAGAACTGCGGAACTGTTTGGTTCGACACTTGCTGGCGGCGCTTTGGGTGGTCTGGAAGCTACAAGCGGCTCTTTCGGCGGCGGCGGCGGTGGCGGTGCTGGCGGCGGTGGCGGTGGAGGAAATAAGGGCAACGTTCCAGGGAGCCAAACCGTAATCACAACTGCTAAAGACTAAGTAGTTAAAAGGAACCAATCATGTCTACACAACCACAAGTCACACATGAACTATTGATGAGACAACTCAAAAGGTTGGGCATCGACACAACGGTAGACCAGTCTGGTAATCCTATCGTGATGAAAAGCTATACTGATCTTGCTGAGATTTTAGCTGATTACAAAGCCAAAAAAACGACGGCTGCGACTAAAGCAAGATTTGATGAGTTTCGACTGCGGCTAAAGGAAAGGGACTCTTTACGTAAAGCTTTTGTGGATCTCAGAGAAGCTGATGTCAGAGACACAAACAAGGTGCTTGAGGTAGCTGCTAACGCGGTCAACAAACTATCTACCGAGCAAGTCAAGATACAGAACGCAAAAGACTACGGTGTTAGTACAGTTTTTAGCAATCTCAGAAACAAGGTAGATCCTGCAGGATTTGCCGGCACAAAGGGTCAGGAAAGACAGCTTGTATCCGCACTGATAGGCACGCTTGAAGATCCAGCTTTGGCTGACAAAGTTAGAAACACGTCTCTCCCAAGTTTATACAATAGGATTGAATCAGAGTTTGGTGTTGATCTTACAAGCGAAGAGTTTCTTAACAGCGTTGGTTCGGGAAATCAGCGAGGTAGACTTGAAGACTTAAACGCACTCATGCTGGAGAACAGACAGTCACAAATCTACACACTTAATAAACTTGAGAGAGACATAGACGTAGCGAGAAAATCGCGCGATAGTCTGTTGAAACTGAAACCTTCTCAAGTAGATGAGGCATTTGCAGAACTTAAAAAGATTGAGGGTGCTGTAAACTCAGCGACGAAAACACTCGATGCTTCAAGCATTGGTCTTAACAAAGATGACTTAGAGGCTTTCGATATTCAAGTCGCAGAAGAGGACGCATTCGAACAACTGCTGATGGGTCGTTTGCAGAAACTGGATGACCAACTCAATAAGGGCGAAGGTATTGGTCGAAAAGAGCAGATAAGGCGGAATGTCGCGCAAGCCATCGGCAGAGATAACTTTGTTGATTGGGCCTTGGACAATGGCTACACCAAGGATGACTTGGGTAGAGTTGACTTTGATTCAGAAGGCAAGCCAATCATGTCTACGTATCAAGCGGGACGTAAAGGGCTTCAGGCCGTAAAGCATTACGAATACCAACTGAAACACCCAAATCGTCAAAGTCGTTTCTTTGGTCGCGGTCCAGCGACAAACGAAATGCACATATTTGATGTCACTATTTCAGAAGGTTCAGCAGAGCGACTAAAGCATTCTGACGGTAAGTGGCGTTTTATCGAGACTGAAATCGGACCTAGATTCATCAAAGACTCCGAAGCAAAAAACTACCTTATGAGTTATCAAAACTCGTCTGTCACTATCGGAATGGGCAGAGATGAAAACGGTGTCGAGAAAGGTTACTTAGAATCTAACGGCAGGTATTTTGAAATCGATCCTAACACTGGCAACCCTATTGATGGTTTGACTTACGTAGAAGTCGAGAAACCTGCAGGGGGTTTTAGTGGTGAGCCCGCAGTCATCGAAGACTCTGACGGTGACGCAGAACGGTTCATGAAGATCGATGATATCTTGGAAAGCAGAAGCTTTGCTGGAATCCGTGACGCAACTGACACTGACGTAGACAGTTTCAAAACAAAATACGCTGATTTAGGGATAGCTGAAACAGACCAACCACCAGCAGACGGATTTGAGCGCGTAACCGCTATGCGTAGAAAGACGCATGCTTTGGGTGTTGCGGACGGACGAAAGCTTGGTCGGAACTTTGTAAGCTACGTCAACATGGACACAGGCGAAGTTTTCCGTATTGATCCAGAGAAAGTTCAGAACCTACAGGTACACGAAACTCGGTCAGACACCAACCTAAAAGACCTGCGCAACTTTATTCGTAGTCAAAGAATGGGTCGTATCAAAAAGCGTATGGACGTTGACCCAACAGGTGAAATACGCGACATACCAGGAACAACTGGTTTGAAGGGCGAGTACTTCGAAACCAATAAAACGAACTTTGTTGATGGCTTGGAACGATTGTTAAGCGGGCCTGATATGAAACGGACGCGGGCAGAAAGTGCTGCGTCTGAGGCAGCATTGGCGCTCGGAGAAAGAGTGGATGATGCGACAGCAGACATTGATCCTACCGATGATCCAGAAGATATAACTGAGGCTGTAGAAGACCGTGATGAACTTATTGCACTCGCAGAGCAAAAGGTTTTGGATGAAAAAGAGGCTGCGCGCAACTTATTTGCTACTCCTGCCGAATCAGACATCGTAGTAGAACCGTTGAGTGATCAAGACCAAAAACTTATCGCAGAAGTAAATCAAAGATTGAGTGACCCACTACCATTAAGACAACTGACAAGAATGCGCGATACGGTTCAGCGACAGTTAGAAAGTGGTTCGATTACTTCTGAAGTAGCAGAAATACTTACGACAAACATTCAGAAAAGCATTGATGAAACTACCAAAAAAACAAAAGAGGCAAAAGAAGCGCAAGAAACGGATAGAGCGAGAAGACTCGCACAAGCACAAGAGTTAGCTGAACCTCCAGCGTCTCCTGCAGCGCCTCCTACAGAAGCAGTTGAAGCCCCTGCGCCTGCAAAGCCACCACCGCCACCTGGCGGCGAAAGCCAGGAAGTCATCGAACAAAAAGGCGTAAAAGCTAGACGGGCGCGTAAAATAGAAGAGGCTCAACGTGCAGCTAAAGGAGCACTTGCTCAGATGCAAGTTGCTTATGATCAAGAGCAAGAGGCCTTAGCGCGTCAGGCTGACGCTGCCGCCGAAGATAAAAAACGTGATCCAGAAGAAACAGCCGCAAATGTGAAGCGAGATAACCCTGAACTATACAAGGCCGCGCAACAAGCTGTTGCCAGTACAAAAGCGGAAGAGCGAGAAAAAGAGCGCGCAGAAATGATCGCAAATATTCAATCAAAAGAAATGCTTGGGGCTCCACCGCAGACAGATATGATTCGCGCTGCGATGGCAGGACAAACACCACCTCCTGCGTCTCCACCACCTACGGATGATGACGAGGAAGATGACGGCGGTGCAAGCCTCAAGAAAAGTGCCGTCAAAAATGCTCGCCAAAAAGAGTTAGAAAAGCTGAGTGCAGCACAACAAGGCCGAGAAAGTGAAAACAGCTTGAAGCGTGACATCACAGCGCAAGGCGGTCCAGGTATGGCTTCGCCCACAGATACTGACCCCATGGTCGGTTCGGGTGTGATTGCTCCGAGTGCTGACGATAAGCTGATGGCAGAGGCAAAATCGCTAGTCAGAAACAACCTTGAGATACGTGATATGCTCATGGGCAATCCACCGAGTAGGTCTAAGTAATGGGTCTTTCAAAAGAAAAACAAGCAGAACTGTTGGCTGCGTTGCAGGCAACTCCTGTCGAACCTGCACGCGCTGTTTCTGGTACCGACAAGAAAAGAGGTTCAAGTAGCCCACCAGCAAATGTTGCAACTAAAAGCCCGCCTGAACCTGAACTCGACGAAGACCCACCTTTGCCAAGTGAGTCAGTATCAAACGTAAAGTCCGCACTTGAGCGCGCTAACATGATTGCCGGCAGTGTAAGTGATGCACGCAAGAAAGCTGACGCTGACGCTACCGCTGCAAGACTTAGACTCGAATCAGCCGGTCCAGACGACACCGCTATTATGCGAGGTCGTTTAGAAGGTGCCAAAGCAAGAGGTGCTAAGAGTGTACGTGAAGCAGAAGCTGCGATAAAAACACCGCTTAGTGATGCCGGCAAGATTACTATACCAAAACTGCCTTTACCCGAAGACGACCCTAAAAGTATCATTCGATCTGCAGCGCGTATTGCGGCTAAACAGAATCAGGTAAAAAATACCTCGAACGCAGCAAACGCAAACCGAGAAAGCAAGATCCGTGAACTGGCTGAGATTAGGCAAAAGTTTCAGAACATGGACCCCGCAAAAGGACCGTTTCCGATTGTCGGCTCTGATAAGATTAGAGTCGAGGGTTTAGAGCAAGAAATCGACGAGTTGGATCTGCAAATACGTAACTTGGATAACTTGGAAATAGCATTGGAGTCTATTCGCACTAAGACACTTGGTAGTTTGCCGGAAGATGACAAGACGTTTCAGGAATACCTAAAACAAGAAAAAGAAAAACTAGAAGGCGAGCCAACAGAGTTTGACCCTGAACGTTCTCGACAAGCAGAAGCAACGCTAAGAAACCTTACGGAACAGGAAAGATTCGACAAGGAATATGACGAGCAGGCGTTTCGTACGTCTCGCGGTCTTCCGTCACCACCAGCGCGCACGTCCGTCATCCGTCTTCGTCCAGAAGTTGATGGTGAGTAGTTAAATGTCAAACGGCCCTTACATCGACCCTGAAAGTCGTCAGAGAGAAATCGAAGGTCTCTCTGAAAGGTTAAAAGTTCCACAGGAAGAAGCCGCACGCCTACTGGATGAAAGTTTGGCGCGAATGGATGCTGAACCGGAACCAGTTGAAGTACCTGAGATTGAACCGCCGAAGCCAATAAAGCGGCCTGAGACTGAACCACCCAAGATTGAGGTGCCTGAGATCGAGGCACCTAAACCTTTGAACGTTACCAGCGGCTACGGTGAAATGTCCGAAAGACGGAACTTCCCACATCGCGGTATTGATATTGCATTACCTGAAGGCACACCGATTAAGTCTTTGTCGTCAGGCACAGTTACACGAATCGTAAAGAACGAGGATGGTGACGCAGGTGGTTTGCGTATTTTTGTTCGTGATAACGATGGAATAGAAACTCGCTACATGCACGCAAGCGGGTTTCCAGAAGGTCTTGAAGTAGGCTCACAAGTCAACAAAGACCAAGTAATCATGATGTCCGGTAACACTGGTAGGTCGACTGGGCCCCACCTTCACTTAGAGACGGGCAAGATTGGTGACGACGGACAGTTTATTAGAAGCAATCCGGCTGAAGTGTACTCAGACTTGTTTAAAGGCGCTGACCCAAAGGAAGTGCCGAGAGAAGTACCGGAACACTTAAAGCCTGACTTCAAACTTGAGATACCTACCTTACTGGCCGGTCTTGAGTTTGCTCGCAGACGAGTCATCGCAGGAAGAGGCGAAGAATCCAGTATTCCTCAAGAGATCAAACGGCATGCACAACAGATTGGTCTTGACGTAAAGCAACTACAGGAAGCAGCATCGACCCAAGGTATATCGCTTGGGTACATGGTGGATGAGGTAGGTCGGAAAGGTCGATCATCGGATGACGTTATCGGTGAAGCCAGAGAGCGTGGTGTCGCAGCTTTTCTTGACCCCGAGCAACGCGCAGCACGGCAAAAGCGTGGCGCACTGGCTGACCAAGACGCAGTCAAAAAGTATCAAGAGACAGGTGACCACACGTTTTTGTTAGATGAGTTTGGTCAGGGCATCTATGAGCATGACGAGGCTATGCCTTTCTTTGGCGGGCAAGCCATTGAGTTCGGTGAAGTAGCCAAGCCCGACGAAGACATGTATAAGGTTGCGTCGGTTATCAGCGAAGCTGTCATGAAAGACAAACAAGCCTCGTCGCTTGTCAATGCCCTTTCTGACAAGTACACAGGCGCGAGAGACTACGCTAAAAAACGTGCGAGCCAATACCTCAAACAACGTAACTTGACTCCTAAAGATGAAGAATACCTTGAAATGTCGCGTAAGTTCTATGACCGGGCAATCCGAGAGATTGTTGCGCTCAAGACAGTTGGTATGTGGACTGGACCCATCATCGTGCCTGAAGAGGAACTGTTGGAGTCACAGTCGAATCGGGACTTATCTGATCGGTTCTTTGACGCGCTCAAACCTACAGTAGAGATTGTAGGTATTCGTTCGTTCGGTCAACAGTCTGAACTTGTACTCCGCGAAGAGAACCCACTGCTTTACTTTTTCAACCTGATTGACATGGCTCAGTCGGCTGCAACTGGCGCACTAACGACAGAAGGTGACGCGTTAGAAGGCGCTATCGAAGGTATGGAGTTGCGGCGTAACTTTTTCGAAGCTGCAATCGATAGTGAGTTTGCTGAGAAAAATGCTGCGACAAAGACACTCGCATTTGTTGGTGGGGGTCTTGCAACAATACTGACACCTGACGCATTGGTTGGTGCCGGTGGTGTAGCAAAGCTGACAAACAAAGTTGTGCAACTCGTAACAACACAAGCTGCCGCAAAAAAAGCAGGACAGCTTTTGTCCGACATTTCTCTTGCGCGACAAGCAGAGGATTACGACAAAGCATCACTTCTTGAGGCTGAACTACGTAGAGAGTTCAAACAAAAAGGTGGGGTAGCTGACCTATTAGACGTTCTTGACGGTGAAGCTGCACAGTTTATCGCCAAGAACAACCCTGAAATGTTGGACACGTCATTCATCCAAAAGCTTGCTGTGATCGATCGGTCTTTGCCAGAAGACTCATTTTTATCTGCGCGGGCACTGGCACTACACCCATCGGTAAGAAAGCCAAGATTGTCTGCTGGACGAGGTGAGGGGAAAGTTCAGGCTGTTGGTTACGGCGGCATGGACACGGATATTGACGAGGCCGTTGGTCTGTATGAGTATGGCAATATCATTGACGAGTTGCAGGCGATAAAGAAACAACTGCAGCAATCCGCGACAAAAGGCAAGCTACCTCAACTGCAAAAAACTTCTGCGTCTAACATCGCAAAGCTTGAAAAACTGGTTGATGCTGCAAATGATCCCGAAGGTGCTCAGTTTATCGCACGACTGAAAGAATCTTTGGCTGATGCGATTGACGACCCGAAAGCTTGGGACAATAGGTTTCATGGCGACGGTAATCTTGAGAGTGAGTTGGCGAAGATTACGGGCTTGCGCGGACCTACGCAGGAAGAGATTGCGGCAGCGACGGGTAAAGAACTTACAAAACTCAATAAAGCAAAAGAGACTGCTAAGAACAAACGCAGAGAGATTCACGATGAGATTGGTAAGATCACTACTCAAGCTAAGAATGTAGAAGATCCCCTTGCACTGATTGATCGTGCTATTGACACAGTTAAAGCTAACAACGAATCTCGCGGAGTAGCCGCTAAACTACTAAGTGAGACTGTTCTTGGTTCGCGAAAACTCAAACCAATCACGCGTGACCCCACAAAAGACTTAGCGGCAAACGCAGTCGAGTTGAGTAGCGAAGCCAACGTACTCGCGAGTAAACTTGAAACTGCTTACGAGATCACAGAAGATCAGGCTCAAGCGTTAGCGGGACTCATGGACGCACGTTCAAGAGCCTGGAGCACAGCTACAGGTAAGCCCGCACGGGATTACTTTAACGAAGGTATCTCAGGGATTGTCAAAGGCGAAGACATAAAGAAACCTTTGTTCGAAATGAACGAAATGGACGATGGCTTGGTTGAACTCACAACCAAAGAAATCAAAGATGCGAACGGGTTCGGACTCATATTCCGTGTACAGGATGACGCTCTAACTGTGAGCAGTGTAAACATACCTCAAGCGCAACGCGGTAAGGGTATTGGTACAGCACTGTACGGACGCGCACTACAGCATGCAAAGTCTCTTGGTAAAGGATTCGCCAGTGACGTAAGCCCAAGCCCCGAAGCAATCCGTGTATATGAGCGCCTCATCAAACGAGGTGTACCGTTACGTAGGCGACAAGTAGACTTACCTGACGGAACAACGTCTCGTCAGTACGTTATCTCTACAGACGATCTCGCCAAAGTTGATCTGACAGGTGTCGAACTTATTACGCTTAGACCTGCAGTGGATATTGCGTCTGACGGTCGCGCGATTCTAAACGCGTTTACGGAGCCAACATTCCGTGGTGCAGTGCGTGGTATGGCGCATGTGTTTCGTCGTGACTTAGAAGACTACGACTTGCGTGTAATCGAAGAATGGTGCGGAGTTAAAAACGGACGATGGACTGAACAAGCAGAAGCAAAGTGGGCCAGCGGTTTTGAGAACTATTTAGCTGAAGGTGTTGCGCCAAATAATCAAGTCCAAACTGTGTTCGATAAGTTCAAAGTTTGGATGTCAGAAGCTTACCGCAACGTAGTAGGTAAACCTGTCGTCCAAAGAATGCCCGACAACGTTCGTGACATCATGAACAAACTGCTTACCGAAAGTCCACCTAATGAACCACCGTTCAAACGTACGCTTGCTGCGATGAGCATCGGTGATCCAAGCAAAATCACCAAAACTAATATTGACCCATTGATGGAGTTGGCAAAAGCTGCACGCAAACAAGGCATGCGAAACTCAGAACCAAACCTGATGCTTTCATCTTTGGAGGCAAACGGTCAGGTCACTTTCCGTAAACCCATCGAAATCAATGGCATAAGCAAGAACGTATGGACAAAAGAAGACTTAGCTGAACTGCAGTTAAGTTTAGAGACGAAAGCGCGTATCACGAAGCAAATGGAAGACGCGCCAGAGATTCAGTTGAGGGGTGCCCCGAGTGCTGAAGCGGCCGAGTCAATCGACGAAAAGATTATTGCTGAAGTGGGTGGTGAAGGTGTACTTCGCGGAGTTGCTAAGTTTGCTGTCTATGCTGTCCTCGGTGGAGACCATGTCGGTGTAGCACTACGCAGAATGCGTCCAGAGCATAGACAATCTGTGTTGGCAGCTACGCGGTCTACAGAACAGGCTATTGGTGACGCAGTAACGCTGGTATCTCAAACAGGTACGAAAGGCGGCATGACTCGATTGCATGAGTTCCTTGGCGGCGAACTTACCAAGTTTAAGTCCGGCAGGGATGCCTTGTCGTCAGGCAAAGACTTTATGGGTATGTCCTTAACGACAATACGTCAGTCTTTCTTAGACTTAGACAACGTTGCTTTTCGCGGTCGAAAGCTTGGCGACTTCCTACGTGAAATGGTTCAAGCCATGGATGGTCCTGCAGGACCCAAGAAAGGTTACGAAGCTTTCGCAGGTAAGAGTAAGAATAACAAAGAAGCTGTACAAGAAATCTTTGCTCGGTTGGGCGCGAAAAAACAAAACCAACTTATGAGCGACCTGTTCAACGCATTCGGTGCTGCTGGAGCGAAACGGCCGCAAGAGGCTATGTTTCTCAAAGTTATGATGGAAGCCGCGAATGTTCACCCTGGTAGACTGGCGGGCCTCAAAGGTGCTGAACGTGCGGAAGAGGTCTTCTCTGCGATTGAGAACATTTACGGCGGCTCAAAAGGTAGAGAGGCTGCGCTGCGCGCTTCTGTTTTGTTTGCCGGTCATGGTGAAGCGGCTCACGCCAGAAGTGTTTGGGCGGGGCTTGGGTTGGCTGTTGACGACAAGATGATGGATGCTTGGCAGTCTTGGTTGATGGGCGAAAAGATTGATCCAGAACTGATACCTCAAATGCACGCTATGGTTCGAAACTATGGACTGAGACCTGAGTTTATCGACGACACCGTGCTTGAAGCAGGGTTTCATATCCCAAAGGTCGCACGCGAAAGACTTACAAATGCTCTCGCAAAAGCCGGTATCTTAGACGATCCAAACAAAATAACTGACCTAACAGATACGGGGATATTCTTTAAGAGTGTCTACACTTACATGAAAACCCGAATGACTCGCGGCGGGTTTCTCGTCCGGCAGCGGTATTTCTTGATGAACACTGTAGACCACTTCAGTCAAATGGCAATGGTTGCGGGGTTCAGACCCGCACTTGTATCTACAGTCAGGCTTTCATTCCAGAACTTGATGGTGTTTCCTGGTTTCGCGCATACACTAGGTCTTGTCGATAAGTTGGGCGGCGTTCAAGCAGGAGAAAAACTACGAAAAGTCCTACAAGCTGGTGGTGACAGAACCGCAAACCTCGTAGGTCGGTTTCTCAATGTGTCTAAGTATCGTGTGGAAGTGAACCCAATCTTGGAAGGTGTTGCGAAGGACGGTAGTAAAGTATTCAGTTTGATGGATTCTAAAACGGGTCAGACAAGATTCTACAACTACGCAGATATTCGTCGTATCGCTGTCGAAGAGGGAATCTTTGCAAGCTTCGATACAAGAGCATTAGAGCGCGCGATTAACACTGGTGTACGTGTTGAGTACAAAAAGTTTTTAGACAAAGCGCCCGCGCCAATATCGAACGCTGTGGATAACATCAAAGGTGGCTTTGGTTTTTTCACAGATAACGTAGCGAAGACTGCAGAATGTTGGTCTGAGCGCGAACGTATTGGTGCCATGGTTACTCTAATGGAAGCCGGTATGGAGCCAAGACAAGCAGCAAGGCTCGCGATTAACGGCTTGTTTGACTACGCAGGAACAATGTCAAAGCTGGATAGGAACTGGGTGGTCAACCTAATGTTCCCGTTTTGGGCTTTCCAGAAAAATGCCAACAGACTTATTCTACGGCAAATGTTTACACCGCAGGGTGCATATAAAATGGGTGTTTTGCGCCGAGCCTACACCGTTAGTGCTGATGCAATCACTGAACTTTTGTACGAACGGGTTGCTGATCCCTACGGCATCGATGCAGATCGAATGCCGGTAGAGTTGAAAGAGAAGTATTACTTCCTGAGAGGTATCATTGAGAATGGCTACGGACCTCTTGACCAGTTGAAAAACGCTCCCATGGGTGATTCTATACTTAAAGGTATAGAGGAACAGTACGGACCAATAGAAATGATTGACGCAGAAACGCGTAAGTTTCTTGAGCAGGGTTACGGCGGTTACTCGAAAACACCTGCAGATGTTCGTGACGCAGTGAGGTTGTATCTTGCAGGCGTAACCAGCGGTATGCCCGACGAACTTGGATCGAAGCGCGCAACTCCCGACCAACGTGTTGAACTTAACTTTCGACTGGCTGATCGAATGGGTCAACTGCGGCCAAGAACTGCAGAAGGTGAAACGTTCTCTGACTACTACAACGCTAGACCTGGCAAGAGCGCCCGACGTAACTTTCACAGAGACAGGGTGGGTATTCCAATCAAACCTGCCATGACAGAAGACGTAAGAAAGTTTTTGCGTATGGCCGAAGACGATCCTGTAATCGGTTTTGACGACGTTTACTTGGAAGCTTTGTATCCAGACAGCACGATCTATGCCGGTTTTCGTCACGCAGCGGCGGTAATCGCAGTACCGATTATCATGGGTAGGGGCCTTATCAAAGACTTGGCAGGCAGTCCCGAAGACGAGGCAATCAGCGATATGATGTATCGCACTGCACTGGATATGGCTGGTGATCCGTTGGACTCACCTATTCCAAGTCTTATGTTATCGGCAACGACCGAGGTAGATTCCAGGCCGAGACGACTCAACGTTGAGTTCGCAAAAACACTTCGCAACTTAAAAGACATGGGACTTCCGTTACCATCGATCACGATTGTAAAGGCGACCGAAGACAGATTTGCTCCGAAAGGTGAAGGTGTCATTAAACGAGAACGTGCTTACATGATGGGCGGCACAGGCTCTATGATCTTTTCTTTGACACCGCTTGGAGAACTCAATGACATCATGTCACGACTTGAGCAAGCACCCATACAAGAAAAGATGGGTATTCAAGGTGAACTACTCAAATGGGCCGAAGTTGTGATGGGTCTTCAAGTTGTTGAAACATCGCGTCAAGTGTCAGCGAGAGCAGACGCACCTAAGTTTAAGATGATTACAACAGCCCCCCCTACACCTAAGTAAATAAAAGTGTTACTCTAACCGCAGCGATCGGAGACAGATATGGCAAATCTTTGGAACGTGATGGGTTACGCCTATCACAATAACGCATCGATTAGTGGAAACGCAGCACCCTTTGCCGTTACGCGTGATGCTACTAACTCTAAACTTTCAGCCGAGTTTCCGCGCAACTGCGAGATTGAATCAGTAGAAATATTTCTTACCTCGATTGCTGGTGGCGCTTCTGATGTCACAATGTATTTAGCGAGAGACTCGACTGGAGACGTTGCAATCACACCTGGAGGCACAACAGGGGCAACACAAACAATCACGTCAGGGTTTACCAGTAATACAGGCTCTGTGGTATTCGAAGTTGAGTCAGACTTTAACTTTGATGATAGCGTGACTAACGCTACAGCAGGTACACTTTACGTCGTACTTAGAACAGACGCAGGTACAGCTACCGCAGATGTTCGTGTGAACTGGCGAGGTATCTAATGAGCAACGGTTCAGTGTTTAGCAACAACATCAGAGTAGATGCTTCTGGAAACGCCACGATAACAGGCAACTTGACTGTTCAGGGCACAACGACAACTATCTCTACAACAAATAGTGTCATAGCTGACAAACTTCTTGAGTTGGCAAACGGTGCTAGCGGGTCTGCTTCAGGTGATGCAGGTCTTGTTATTGAGCGCGGTAGCGACACCAACGTATTTATTGGGTGGGACGAAAGCGAAGACAAAGTCACATTCGCTACAGGTTCGTTCACAGGCGCCAGCACAGGCGATCTCTCGCTTACAGACGCTGCAATCAAAACAGGAGCAATCACAGCTTCTGGTGATATTTCAACGACCGGTGAAATCAAAACAGCGAAAGTCGCATTTACCGATGGCGACGATGCAATCACGATCGCAGATGGCGGCGGGATCACAGCAAACACCAGTCTGACTCTTGCTAGCGGCGCCACAGTTACCGCGATCAATGACGAAGACAATATGACGAGCAACAGTGCGACTGCGCTGGCTACGCAGCAAAGTATCAAAGCCTACGTTGATTCTCAGACGTCCGGTGCCGGTAATATGGACAACTGGATTCTTGAGGACGACAGCGGGGATGAAGTCACAGTATCCAACGGCAAGGAAGTAAAGTTCATTGGTTCGGGTATCACGACCAACTGGACAGACACTGATAACGGTACTGATGCAGACCCATACGATCTGACATTTACTGTAGATGCAGACCAGACGGGTATCACTTCAGTATTGAACGCAAGTTTGGTGATCGGCCGTGACGCTGACAACGATATTGACTTTAGTACGGACAACAACATCATCTTCCGTGCTGCTGCTGCCGATCAGATTGTTCTGAAAGACGGTGTGCTTGAGCCTGTAACGGACGCAGATATTGATCTTGGGTCATCCAGCAAGCAGTTCAAGGACGGGCACTTTCACGGCACACTCGAAGCTGACGCGATCACCGTCAACGGTTCAGCCCTTGCTGCATCAGCTACGACGGACACTACAAACGCTTCCAACATTGGATCAGGAACGTTAAATGCATCACGCATGGCAGCGTCTCAAACGGCCATTAACTCCGTTAAGAACACGTCTCTCGTAGTGGGTCGAGACGCAGACAACTTGATTGACTTTGCAACTGACAACGAAATCAAGCTTCGAGTTGCAGGTGCCGACACAGCAAAGATTACAAACGCAAATACTGGTGACGTTGTAATCGATGTCTTGACTGCCGATAAGAACTTCACCATTAAGGGTACAGACGATTCAAGTGCAATCACTGCTCTTGACATTGACATGGCTGCTGCAGGTGCCGCTACGTTCAATAGCACCGTAACTGCGACCAGGTTCATCATTGGTAGCGCGTCGGTTAGCGAAGCGAACCTTGAGATTTTGGACGGGGCTAACGTTACTACTACCGAGTTGAACTTGCTCGACGGTGGTACAAGCGTCGGTAGTTCGATTACAATCGCTGACTCAGATGGCTTTATCGTCAACGACGGCGGTACAATGAAGACCATCCCGGCATCAGACATCAAGACTTACGCTGGCGGTGGTGGTGGGTCAGTAACTGCTAATGACGCAAGTTTAATCTTGGCGACACGAATCTTTTCATAGGAATATCAAATGGCTACTTTTACACGCGAATGTTTGTCTCCTGGCGGGACTCAAGGTAATGGAATCGGAATCGTTGTTAACGGCACAACCGAAACCGACATTCACGAATGCAACGACAATGCAACGACGACCTACCATGAGGTTCATTTGTGGGCGACAAACATTGGAACCAGTGCTCATACATTGATTCTTTTAGTTGGCGGTGAGGATAATGCTGCCGCTGCTGTTGCTCAACAGAAAAACTTTATCATTCAGCCAAACGAAACGCTTTATGTCTCGCCTGGATTTACGCTTCGAGGCGTCAATGGCACACACGTTGAGATTCAAGCAAAGTTAGCTACAAACACGAATAATGAAGTCATTATTCATGGCCACGTAAACAAGATTGACCAGAGTTAGTAATGAGCATTGATCGTTCGCCAGGAAACTTTAGTCATACCAGTTTGGGTAGGAACTGGCATGCTCGTAAAGGTTGGCGTCGATTTCATTTCAATGACTCCCGTTGTAGGCAACAAAATGACCAAGGCGTAACTGTAGGCAGTAATGCTGCTGTACCTTGCACCGTAGACGAAACTTCTGGCAACACCGTTATTACGTTTTTAGGAACTCACAGTGGCGGTACTCTTTTTTCTATGGACGGTCTTGTCGCTGGAATGCCACTGCTGACCGACGAAGGCAGTGTTCTTACATTCGACAAACCGTTTGTACTGAAAACAATGATTGAGTTGGTTTCAATAAGCGGAGATCATTCTGATACTAGTGGCGAAAATATGACTCAACCTCAAATAGTTATGGGGTTGACCATGGAAACAGGTGTCGATTTCGCAAACCTCTCATCGAGATATATTAGTTCTGGAGTAAGAATACGTGCCCGAAGCAGTCAAAGTGAACTTGTAAATCACTCATCTGACTTTTATACCGAGCAAACCCAAGACTCATCTAGCCCAAGCACTAAATTTGGGAGTGCAAATCCTACGGGCACGACCACTCAAGGGTGCAGCCTTTTTATCAGCGAGTTTCAGATTGGCCCTGACTTGTCTACAACTACCAATAACACTCGATTATTTAGACAAGCATTTCAAACTTCAGGGAACAACTACGCGACACCTCAACTTCAAATCACAGACGTTGACACCTCAAATCACAACGGTTTTAACAATGCCAATACTCCCGTCACGTTGTTCGCAGCAGTTCAGGATATTGAAACGAACACATTTGGATCTGAGGTTGGCGGAAATGAACCTGACAATACCCCCTGTGTTTTAACATGTCGGCTTTGGTACATGGTAGAAGCTGATTTTTATAACGGTTTTGGTGGGAGCGGATCAGTATGAATCGAGTACCAGGAAGTATCACTAACCGTGGTGTTGGTATGCGGAGACGCAAACACTTGGGTTGGCGCAAGTTTGATTTGAAGGAACCCGGTATTCAAACATCAGATCCGCATAGTATGGTTGCGTCTGAAGCAACCACAAACGGAAACTCAGTTGTGACTCTAGCCACTACTGTTACTGAAAGTACTCACCACGGCATTTTGTTTAAGGTCTATGGTGTACCCCTTACAAACAACTATGGAGATCCAATAACTTTCACCACACCGTTTTGCTTAAAAACACAGGTTGAGTTTATTTCCATAACTGGAGATTACTTCGGTAACTCTGAACCAATACCTTGTTTTGGGTTGGGTATTGGTCAAAAGGATTCTGATTTTAATCTTACCGACAATCATTGGATTATGACCGGGCTTTTAGTCAATAGTACTGCAGACCCGCCAGCGATGAGAATGTATAATACTAGATCGAGTGGTGACGTAGGTTTTACCTATAACCAGACATCCAGCACAAATCCGGCAAACGCTTTGATGCACACAACATTTTATGTCGGTCCCGCAGTCGGATCAAACAGAGACGCTGAAAGTGTGTCTACGATAATGAATGCAACAAAGTTTTCTGGTGACTCTTATGCGTATACGTCAGGAGCACAGGGCGCCAAGTACGATCATCATAACGATGCTTCAACGTTTGATTCTGATGGTCAGGTTTACTTGTATGCGTTTTTTGGTACTAAGAATGCTGCTTATGATTTTAGTAGTAGCGGTACGCCACCTGTTATTACTTGCAGGCTACGGTATTTAGTTACGTCCGATCCCGGTGGATGGGGAGGCAGTGGAACATGACACCTGATGATATTAACAACTCTCAAACTCGGGCATATGTGTATGAAAGTGACTGTTCTTCCCTGCACGATGGCGTGGGTATAACTTGGACAGAAACTACTGTTAGTGCCAGAATAGAGCAATCGATTTGGGACCAAGCGTTAGCATCTGCCGATGACGCCCTTGTTTTGGTACAATGGCTCGAATCACTTAGACCTTAGAGGTAAGTCAAGTATTTACTACTTGAAACCAAACCAGTTAACACACATAATAGAGACACTCCAAGGAGCCGACGATGGCCTTCAAAACTGCCGACTTTGATAGCACAATCTTGCCTTACAAGATTCTCCACGATGACGACGTAAGTACTGCTGCCGCAACTACTGCTACGATTCGTACTGATATGACAAATGGTGAATCTGGTCAGCTTCTCTCTGTTGATGTCAATAACAACAGCGGTAACCCGATTTACTTCAAGATGACGTTCACTGAAGAGGCGCCCGTTGTTGGTACTACAGAGGCGCAGCTTGTACTGAAGATACCTGCTACAACGGCGGTTCAATACACAATGCCGGAAGGAATCGACTTTACTAACCTGTGCATGTGGGCCGTAACCTCCGCAGCAAAGACAGGTACAAGCCCCGCACCTAACGGCAACGCTAAAGTACTTGCCACACTTATTACCTCGTAGGAGATTACAATGTCTTTTTCTGCCGCCAGTATCGGTGACAATCTCGCTGATTTCCTTATTACAGACACGCTTGCCAACGCACAATCCGCAAACGCAAACGTTACCGGCAAGACTTCTGGTACATATTTCTGCGTCTATGCAGACAATACTTCTAGTCAGGTAGTTACTTTTGTTAAGGTTGTGGATAACTCCAGCGCTACACCCAATAGTACAGTCCCTGATTGGGTTTACTACTTCCCTGTAGGTAAAGCCGTTTCTTACACAATCGGTGCAGGTATCGCTTACTCATCTGGACTTTCGTTTTGGACAACTTCTACGGTGGCAAGCGGTTCTGCTCAAACAGACCCCGCAGTAGACGTAACTGTCCGCATTCTCGCATCTTGAGGTTCACGTGAAAGACTTTATCGACAAACTTTTTTGTTCTCAAAAACGAGTTTCATGGCGTCGTCTTGCTGTGTTGGTACTTGGTACTGGACTTCTCGCAGGCGGCTTGCTGGAATCTGAACAGTGGCTCTACCTCTCATTGGCGTACATTGCGGGTGACTCTGCCGAAAAAGCTATGGCGGCAATCTCTAAGAAGTAATGTATGGCACTATTCGTAACGGAGTTTGATCGTTCATTCAAACATCGAGTGGTTTACTCCGATGACTGCACAGCTACGATCAGCACCAACGTTGCTGGTGGTCCTTGTGTTCTGAAGTCAATCATTGTTGATAACATTGAAGGCTCGAACATTAACTGGGTACGCTGCGCTAACGGAACGTCTGCATCTTTAGGTTCAGACGAAGTACGGGTCAGTGTACCTTGCCCAAAGACAACAAAGAGAACGTTTAGCTTTCCTGAAGGTATACCCTTCGAAAACGGGCTTTCTTTTTGGTGTTCAGGTTCGAGCACGATTACTTCAGGCACAGCGCCCAACACAACAATCCAAACGGGCAAAATCAAAGTCACGTTGGTCTTGGGGTAAGCTATGGCATTTTCTGCAAGTTCGACATTCAAACGACTGGTCAACAGTGTTTACGTTGACACAAACGTAGGTATTACAGCGCAAACCAACATCACTGGTGCCGCTGCAACATTCTACGGCGCCGAAGTAGACAACCGAATGAACCAAAGCAGAGCAGTTTTTCTGAAGCTGTATGACGCTGGTTCAGCTTCAAACAACACCGACCCGACATTACTGTTATACGTGCCTCCAGGCGAGGTAGGTCGGTTTGTTTTTGCCGAGGGTGTTAGCTTTGCTACGGCCCTTACTTTACTGGTTACGACAACTGCAAGCACGTCCTCGTCGCCACGTAAACCAGAAAACAACGTAGCAGTAAGAGTTCTTGCGGTGTAAGGATGGAAAAGATGGAACCTGTAACTTTGACAACGGTAACTGTTCTCGCGGCTTTGGGGGTGGGTTTTGGTGCTGGTTGGGGTCTCAAACCCGACGCAGGCGCCAAAGCGATTGAGGCGCAAACAGAAGCGATCAAAGAGTTGAATAACGGCAACGAAGCGTTGGTCACTAAAGTTCAAGAGGTAGCGGTCGAAGATGCTAAGAGGGAGTCCGTTATCGCTGATAAACTTACAGACATGCCACCACCTTGTATCAAGGAAGTGGGTGGAGACCCCATGTCGCTTCAGTGTATGTGGGCATTGTGTATTCGTACTGGCGAAACAGATAAGCAACGATGTGAGCCGTCCAAGTTGACGGATAAGCTACTCGGGTCTTATAGTTGTACTGAACCTGAGTGACGGGAGTTATCATGGATTTTAAAGATATGGTGGTGCCTGGGATCACTCTGGTATTTGCTACTGGTATTGCATTTGCGTCTTTTGAATCTGCTGCTCAAGATGTCGATGAACTTGGTACACGTGTCAGTGCGCTCGAAAACAAGAAAGCTGTAAGTGTAGGAAAGCAAGAAGTTGTTGACGT
>CERF01004457.1_pt1 | contig 19252 bp, 8 predicted proteins | sample 530961 | NCBI WGS metagenome assembly CERF01 (sample SAMEA2621151, study PRJEB7988) | marine metagenome | isolation source: saline water (ENVO:00002010), including
TTGTATTGTGCCATCAGGTCTTTCTACTTGCATAAAATCAACGCCGCTTTGACCTTCTGGTATATAATGGTTTGGTCCTGACAATGGAATTTTTTTAGTAAATCCTAAAGATTTAACTTTAGCAACATCTTTTTTATGTTTTTCTTTAAGTTTTTCCTGCTCTTGCTCTTCTTTTTTAATAGTACTTTCTCTACCCCAATATGGTAGGTTTAAATTCCAACCGCTCCAACCCATTATTAAAGCTATTCTTTGCCAAGTACTTGTTTCTTCATCAAACGCTTGAGCTACATTCATCATTTTTCTTAACACTCTATCTACAGGAATATTAGTGGCAGCTGAAACAAATTGAGCTACAGCTAAATAAGCAGGGTTTTCTAAACTCCAACCTCTTTTTCTAATATCACTCATATTCCACTCAAAAGTTTTAGCACCTGATTTTAATTTTCTAATCTTTGCATCTACAACTGGAGACACATTAAACACTTCATCTACAGCATCTATATATTTAGGACTTTTCTTTTCCATTTCGCTTAACACCCTCATGCCAACGTTTTTAACTGTTGAAACTAATACTCCACCAAAACCTAAACCATTTAATAGAGAGTCAAGCATACCGTTAGCTATTCTTGCGGTTCTATCTGCTTTTGTTCTATCATCTTCTTCTTCATCATCAAACGCCACTGCAAACAATGCTTGTTGTAAGCCGTTAAAAATTAAGTTTTGAACTCCTACGTAATATAAGATATTTGACATATTACTTAAATCACTTTCTTTTTGAGTCATACCAGGTTTTGTACGTCTATTATACAGATCTTGTATAGCTTTTTTAGTTTTTCTATTATACTGCATTGTAACATTTTGAAAAGCTAAAAGAATACGACCACCATAACTAGCTTGTTGAGTAGATATTTTACTAGGATTACTTGACTGCTGTGTTTCTTCAGCTATAGCATAAAAATCATCAAACGCTTGTTCTTCTGCTTCAGCTTTAGTATATTTTTTATCTGTTTTAGGGTTTATTCTATTCTGTAAAGAATTAACTCTATTTATATAAAATGTTGCACCACCTGTAGCAATAGCTAAACTATCCATTATTCTAGTTATTACAAAACCTTTATCTAGTAAATAACTAATCATACCTTGCAAACCATCTTTGTTTGCGGCTTCTGTTAATTCAGCTTCGCTTACATTTATTTTTAAACCATCACGTCTGTTAACAAGATAATCAGAGTTCATTAACTTTAATACAGTTGGCACATACTCTTTACTTGTAAAAGCTTTTGCAGCGTTATATATATTATTATCACCCCAATTTATAAAATTTACATTAGATATAAGCTGTAATAAACCTGATCGCATGTTTAAGAACATAACATTACCTACAGAAGCATTTAACCAATCAAGCATTTCATTAACCTGTCTAGCACCACTTCCAACAAATACTGGTCTATTGCTACCAGTTTTCATCCTACGTAATGAATCACGCATTGCTTCAACCCATTTACTTCCATAAACAGCTTCAAGCTTATTCATGTTTTTATCTGAAAATATTATATCAACGTTTTCTTGCCACTCAGTTAAAAGTTGAGATCTATAAGTTGTATCTAAACCTCTTAATATATCCGACGCTATAGTTCCACCAGCCCAACCGTTTGTTGGAGCGGGGTATTGACCACCTTTTTGTACTAATAAAACATTTTCTGCAAATGGTAATAACTCTAAATCATTTTCTACAGCTGCAACTAAATCGTTTATATCTTTTTGATCAATCCCAGGTATATCCATGCCTTGTTTGTTCCAAAGCCAAACTCTAACCGCATGAGATTTAGTATATGGACCAACACCTATTTGTTCGTTTAGTGGATTTCTATTAATACCTAATACGTTTTTCTTAGATTTTAAGCTTGGAAAAGCTTTTTTAATAGCAGCTAAATCTGAAGCAACAGTAGTTTTAGCAGATAATAAAGTTTGTTCAGCTTTATTATAAGGATCTATTAAATTATCTTTTATAAACTTTAAATGTTTATCACCTTGTCTACCTTTACCAGCTACGTCATACAGTAAACCTAAAAAATCTGCAGCTGATGGAGTTATTGTAAATTGATTTATAAATCTTCTAAATAAACCACCGTCTTTTTTCTTACCTTCTAACCTAGCTCTTACAGCACTTACAGTTTCACCTGCTTTTCTACCTGTAACTTCTTCTATTTGCTGGTTCCACTGCTGATCTAATGTTTTAGGTTTTTCTATAATAGCTTGTTGAACATCAGAGTTTACATCTATTTGATCTAATACGTTTTTAACTTGTTGCACGTTTAATAATGAATCATCAGAAAAATAAAAATCATTATAACCATCTTTAGCTTTATCTAAAAACCAATCAGCTTTAGCTTGGGGATCACCATTTCCAAGAGCTGTAATATTTTTTAATGGTATATTTAAACCTATACCTTTTAAAAATGTTTGTATAGCTTCTACTGAAGCACCAGGTCTAGCTGTAACTACAAATATATCTTTTGGTCCAAACTTTTTTTGCTTTTTTCTAGCTTCATCTACCATTGGACCTTCTAGCGTAGACACATCAACATTTTCAAAATTAGTAAAATCAAATTCAGCACCTTGCGCAGTAAGCTCTTCTGCTTGCACGGCAAATTCACCTGATGTAAGTTCACCTGTAGTACCATCTGGCATTGTATATAATACTTTTTCTTTTGTTAACGCTAGTGTATCATCAAAATCAAAAGCACTTAAACCTTTTGTTTCTTTACTTGTTTTTTGAGCTTCAACTCTAACATCTTGCGAATTAACCAATGTTTGTTTAACTTCGCTTGGACTTTGTTTAGTAGTAATAATATCACTAGCTATATTAGCGGTATTAGCTCTTGCTACGTTTTCACTTTTTAATAAATTTTTTACAACCGGACTTTCCATTAATTTACCAAAAGAAGCAGGATTACCTAAGTCATATTTAGATTTTACATTAGATTTTAAATTAGCAGGAACAAAAGCTAATGTAGGAGTTATATTTCCATTATTATCTGTTTTAGATCTTTTAAATCTAAAAACCATATCAACACTTCCTTGTAAAGCTGGTACATCTAAACCCAAAGGATTTTGACCCATGTAAAATAATCCTTGTCCTTTTATATTTATATAATAAACAGGTGGTTTCTTTTTATTATAAAGTTCTACAACTACCTCAGCATCCATTTCTTGCTTAACAGTTGTTGGTATTTGTAAACCCGCGTCTTGATTATTATTCCAAGCAGTGAGAGGTATTTTTTTAGAACTTGTAGTTAAGTCAACACCTTGATCTGTAATACCTTTAGCCCAAGCTTTTAAATTAGGTTTATTTTTCTTAACTAATTTATCCATTTCTGCTTGAAGCTCTGGACTATAATAATCGTTTGTGAATTTAAACTTATTAGTTTTAAAATCATAAGTACCATTAACACTACTATATTGAGCATTTTCAAGTTTAGATTCACCTAAAAACTCTATACCATTTAATTCAAAAGCAAAATCAAAATTTCTATATCTACCTTTTTCACTAGGTTTTTTTAGTATAACTTTTAATCCTGGATATTTTTTACTTAATTCTATAGCGTTATTTATAACTAACTGCTCATAGGCTTTATCTCTTTTAAAACCAGTAAGCGCTGATATTTCATCTATTAAATATTGTACATCAACAGCATCGCCTTCAACGTTTTCTTGAGTAAGACCTGCTTCTTTCATTACTGGTTCAACCTCTGTTGATTTTAAACCAGTAATTTTTACAATATAATCTTTTGCAGCTTTAAAAGCTTTAGCAAATGATTTAGTTTTTTGATAAACAGTTTTAAATGTTTTTAAAGCAGTTCTAATAGTTTTTGCAATAGGAGTTATAGGATTAGCACCAAGTGTTCCTTCCATACTTTTTATATATGAATCAACTCCTTGTATCATACTATCTAACACGTCTTCAACAACATCTAACGAAGTATCTTCTTTAACTCTTTGATCAGCATCTTTTTGAAACTGATCCATAAATTGCTCAGCGTTTAAATCAGAACCTTTTAGTTCTAACACATCGTTAAGCTTGTTCATAAAATCAGTATCACCTTTCATTGCTTGTACTTCTTCTACTACAGCTCCTTCTGCTAATATACTAAATAAAGACTGTGATCTTTTTTCGTTTGCTTTAAAATAATCTTTTATTTTTTGTATAGTTTCTGGAGTTGTTTTAGGTATTCTAAATACTTGCTTTTTAAAATCAGTACGTTTACCATCTCTAACGTTTTTAGTAGGTGTTCTACCTATTTCTTCTATACCAAACAATTTACCAAATCTACCTTTAATAGTAGACAAAGGTAGTGAATTTATAAAATTTTGATTAACAACATCATCAACAAATTGATTATATTCTGGTGAGCCAAATCTACCTATTGCACCTTTAATAACATTTCTAATTTCTTTTTCTTGAGTTTTGCTTATAATATCTTTTGCTACTACATCTGGACTAACCCCTTTGTCGTTAATAGATCTTATTATTTCATCTTTAACTTTAGTATTTTGTGTTTCTCTTACTTCAGGTGTAAGTTTTTCTGCAACAACTTCTAGCTGAGATGGATAAACTTTAGGTCTTTGTGGAACTTCTTGTCTAGCATCAGTTTCAACTTGAGTATCAGCTACTTGTCTAGCACCTTCAACGTCTAAGCTAATACCTCTTTGACCTATACTAGCTTCAGCGTATATTTCTTGCATTTTAGGTCTTAAAGAATTTGTTACATATGTGCTCCAAGTAACTCCTTTTGCAGGATCAAAATTATTTATAATTGGACCAAGTTTAGAGTTAATAGTTTCTAACACTCTACTTCTTGGTATTGTACCTGCTTCAGTACTAAATCTAACAGCTTCTAAATATAAGTTTTGATTACTATCTATTAAAGCTTGTTGAGCTTGATTTTGAGCAGCTTGGCTAGCATTAGGATCTTTTATTGTTTCAAGTAATGTTTCATTTATACCATCAGCAGAGTCATCTACTTCTATATCTGTTTCTTGTACAGTTTCACTAGCTCTTCTAGTTGGTAAAATACTCATACCTACAACATTGTCTCTTTCAGCTTTAGCCTCTGCTGCTAATTCTATTAACCTTGTATTTATTTCATTTACTCTTGTTGTTTCTTCTTGTGTTAAAGCAGAGTCATCAACTTGTTTTATTATATTTGTTAGTTTCTTTTTTTCTACAACTAGAGAATTAGCCTCTGTATTATCACCTAATCCAATAGGGTTTAATTTTTGAGTAGCACCTTCTATATCTCTATATTGAGCTTTTATTTCAACAGCTTTTAATGGAGTTATTTTACCTTCAACAACACTTTGTTTTAATTTATCTTCTAAAACTGATTTAACTCTTTTATTTTGAGATAATCTTATAGCTGTTTCAGATACTTCAGTAGTAGGTTCAAAGACCGCTTCTATATCAGCGAAATTAGTGCCTTTTATTTCTTTATTTATTTGATAATTAGCAATTGTATTATCTAATTTTTTAGTTTGAAAATTTATAACTTCAGAACCAACAGTTATTGGAGCTGTACTTAATCCAGTTACAGCTTCAAAACCAATTTCAGCTACATCCATTTCTTGATCAGCTGCTATTCTACCAGCAACTTCACCAGTACCACCACCTATTGCTTCTACTGCTAAACCAGCTGTAGTAGCTGTCGGTTTTCCTAAACCTGCTTTTACAACTTTACCGGTAATACCTTTTGCTAATCCACCAGTTAAACCCTCTATAACACCTATAGCAATACCTCTACCTACAGCTTTCTTTTTTAAATCTTTTAACTTTTCTGGATCTTCTAATATAGCTTTTATTTTTTCTTTATTAAGATCTTCTCCTACTTCTTCTTGCAATAATTCTGAAAATGTTAAAGCAGCTTCCATACTAGCAGCTCCACCTCCAATTAAACCAGCCATACCTCCAGTAACTGTTCCTACACCAGGTATAACACTACCTGCTGCGGCACCAGTACCACCTGCTAAAGCCGCTGCTGTACGAACTTCATCTGATCTTAATGATCCAGCTTGTGTAGCTATAGAACTTACTAGCAATGTTGGTAATATAGTGGGATTTTCAGTAACTCCTTTTAAAAAACCATAAATACCTTTACCGTTTTCTTCATATATTTTGCTAAAACTTCTCATTTCATCTGACTGCATTTGTGAAGAAGCATCTTTATTAGCATCTAAATAAGCCTGTACATCTTCATCGCTTATGTTTCCACCATTTTTAAATAATTCAAAAACAGGATCAACAACACCAGATTGAGCATAACCTTGTTTTCCTGCTCTCCATAAATCACCTAAAAAATCTGCAACAGGATTTAATGCTGGTATATATTTATCAGTAAATTTTTCTACTTCTGTAGCGTTTAATTTGTCAAAACTTACTTTTGGTAATATTTCATTTTGAAATATACTAGCAGTTTTTAATGTTATTTCAGGTTGACTTATAGAATAATCTTCTGATTCATCATATTCTTTTTCAAGTTCTTTAGCAGCGTATTCTTGTAGTTTTAGTTTTTGTTCAGTAGTTAAATCATTAAAATCAGGTGATTTTATGTTTTGAGTAAATTCTTCTATAGAAAAAACAGGTGCTTCTTGTTCTATTGGCTCAGTAGCAGATTCAATAGTTAACTTTATAGGTTTTTCTTCTACAACTTCTTCAACTTGTGGTTGAGGATTTTTCTTCTTCCATTCCTCCACTTTAGCATATATCTCTTCTTGAGATAAATTCTGATTCTGTAAAGAAATAACGTATTCTTGTAGAGTCATTTAACTTAATTTGTTATCTTGTAAAAACTTATCTGCTTTCGCTTTTTTACCTTCTTCTAAATCAAACACAGCTGCGTCAGCTTGTACTGTAGGTATTTGATTAGTAGTAAATTGTTTTAAATAGTTGTTCATGAAATACTCTTTGTATTTTGTCATGAATAATTCTTTTTTATTCTGCTGTAGTGGTAAATCTTTTTCATAAGACCAAGCTACAAAACCAGCATTAGCATTTTGCGCCATCTGATCATCTTCAGAAACACTAGTGTCAGCACCAATAAATACGTTCCATGCTGCAACTACTGATTGTTCAGAGCTTAATAAACCAGCTACTTCAGCGTTTATAAATGGAGTTACTTTTCTTTCAATTTTATCTAAATCATATTTAAGTAAGTTTCTACCTTTACCCATACCTATATCTATAATTTCATAATCGTAACTACCATCAGAGTTTTTTAATACAAACTCGTCTGCTATTTTAGCACCAGGCATTAATTCACCTGTTTCCGGGTTAGTTGAATTACCTGCCATTACGCCAACTTCGCTTAATAATCTTAACATGTCTGCATTTATATCTGGAGTTTCAGCTACCATATCTGTATTAGAAGCAATTAGAGCATCTAGAGATTCACTATTTATTACAAAAGGTTGTTCTAGCATAGGACCTTCAAAAACCATCTCTTGACTTCCGTTTGAATTTAAGTGTAAAGATATATTATAACCATCGTTTTTTGCAAAAGTAGGTTTACCTGATAATATACTATAAGCTACAGCGTATTTATAATCTTGATTAACATCATAATAATTATCTTCTGTAACGCTTAATTGTGATCCTATGTTACTAATAAAATCCATAGATTTTTGAGGCGCATCCATTAAGTATTTTAATTGTTGATTTTCTCTATAACAAGTAGCGTCAACACAATCGTTGTTTTGTATAGCTGTTTTTAGCTTAGCGTAAACCTTACCAGTGCCTTCATAAGCGTTATCTAATAATCTAAAATTATAATCAGCTTGACTAGCAATATATTGTTTATTATAACCAAGCGCGTTACTCTTGTTTAGTTGTTTTATAAACAGATTAATTTTTATATTTTTATCTTCCATTATAATTTATTTATTAATCAAAATCAGCTTCACCTAATAAACTAGCTGCTGCACCAATACCTCCTGTAAAAGCCGCTGTAGCATCTGCGCTTGCTTGAGCCGCCGCGCCTCGTAAAGCACCTATTTGATTAGCTAATCTATTTAATTGTTGCATTTCTCTTTGTTCTCTTTGAGTAAATACAAATTGATCACCAGCAACTTCTGCTTGTTGTATTCTTTGAGCTTCTGCCATTTGTTGTCTTTGTAGTGCCGCTTCGCCTTGAGCTCTTGCCTTTTCGTTTGCAACTTCTTGTGATTCAATACTAGCAGCAACACCTTTTTTAGCTTGTAAAGCAGCTTGTGCTAATGCGGTTGCACTACCAGCGCCACCACCTGTAGCTCTAATAGTATCTAAAGTGTTAGCTAAAGCTACATCTGATTGTTCTATTTGCATTTCAGCAGCTTGCGTAGCAACCGACAAGCTAGCAAAAGGATTAGACAACATTGAACTTAAATCGGTTACGTTTTCATAAGGATTTATTATTTGTTGTCTATTATTTTCTAGTCTATTTAATTTACTTTGTAATCTGCTTGCTTCACGCTCTCTACGTCTAGCTTCACGTTTAGCTCTACTTGAACCAAATATTCCGCCTACGACACTAATCGCACCGCCTATAATTGCACCTGTTGCTGACATAGTTTATTTTTTTATTATTTTATTGATAACCATTATTTGCTATATATTCACTTCCAACAGCAAACAACTCTTTTTCACCTCCAACATCTGTTACCGAGTCTGTTGCTATTGTTACTGTTGCAAAAAATCCTTTAATACCTGACATAGATGAGCCAAAAGCTATTTCACCTGAAGCAGCGCTGCTATTGTTTATTAAATTTGCAACATATTTATTTTCTTTTCTATTAAAACCAGCGTAGTTAAAAGGAAGCACAATCGCTGATGTACCTGTGTTTGCAGGAGTTGCTGAGTCATAAGTTCCTTGAACATAACTATATATTAAAGCGCTTGTATCTTGAAAATCAACCCAGTTGTTATTAGAGTAATTTAAATTTTTACCCGTTAAATCTGAAACAAAACTATTTATTTGCCAACCATTACTTCCTTCATAATCAACAGTTTTAAAGTTTTTAGATATTGACACTGCTGGATTAAAAACAAACGTAATAGAACTAGGTTTTATTGAACCACCATCATTAGGATAGAACTTATTTCTAACACCTGCTAAAGAATAATGCTCATATAAAGAACCAAATTTTACGCTATAAAACTTATTACCTAAACTAAACATGTGATCTGGTTTATAAGTAAAAAAGCTAGTCCAACCTTTAATATTTTCGTCCCATGTTAATGTTTCATAACCTTCTTCAAATGTAAATTCATTTGCTCCTGATTCTTGAGTAGATAAAACATATTGTTTATTATAAATATCCCAACCCCCTATTATTTTACCTGGAACTCCTGCTACATTTATATCTGTTCCTAATCTGTCTCTAAAATAATCTATCATATTAGCTGCTGATATTTCTTGTATTTGACCACCAACTAGTTTTAATATTACATTATTATTTTTATCAGAAAAATATTTTGCTGTTCCATAAAAAGCAAAACTCTGAGGATCTTTACTAATACCATATTTACCTGGAAAAGGAACTATTTGACCTATTACTAAGTTTTGTTGTGTAACAGCTGTTCCAGATCCTTCTGCAGAATATATAGCGTCTTTATTTATTAAAGCTTTATTTATTTTTAATTCTTGAAATATAGTTAAATTAGTATTTTCTGCATGAAGTTTTTGTATTGAACCATTTGATGGATTTAATGATTTAACTATATTATCACCAACTGAAAAAACATTTGTTTCATTAATACCTGTTCTAGAATTAAATATACCAGAGTATATCATACTATTACCTCTTACAGAACTATTTGGCTCTTCTTCTACTAAATAAGCTTTAGCCCCAAAAGATACAGTTGTGTTGTTATAACCACCATTTATTCTTGATTCTTCAATAACCCAGTTGTTACCTATGTCTGTATTTGTAGAACTAGGATAACCACCTTTATCTGCTGGTATACCATTAGAACCGTTCCAAACAGGTATATCGCCATAGTTTGGACTAGTTATGTTAGCATTAACTTTCTTTAGAAGGAATGTATTAAAGTATTTAACTTCTACAATAGCAGCCATATTATTATTATTACTTGTTTTTTAAAGATTTTAAGAACCGTTACACAGTGTTTGAGTTATTGGCTGTTGTACAAAGCCAGCAGTTATAGCAGCAGTAGACATGCTTCTAGCACAAATAGTATATATAGAGCCATTATTTATTATAGTTCCAGTTGAAGCTGTAGCATCGCCTAAACAATCAGTATAAACAAAACTACCTAAATTAGCTCCATCATTAGATGAGTTATATAAAAACGTATAACAAAAAGTTCTATCTATAACTAAATTAAAATTACAAGTAGCTATTGCTCCTCCAGCATCTTGAACTGTTGCTACGCATGCATATGTTCCGTCAACCATACTAACTGGAGGATTACCTCCTTGAAAATAAAATCTTCCTCGCCAGTTTAATACATTTATTCCTTGATCTATTTGTACATCACCAGTGCCACTAGGCCCATAATCAACACCGCTTTTAGTCACTGTTATTGACCAAGTTAAATCTTTATAAGTGTTACCACCTAATGCATTAGATCCATTTTGAGCGTTTAACGCGTGGAAAGTTCCACTACCACCACCACTAGTTCCTGGCACATAAGTAGCTGGATTAACACAACTTATTATTGTTGGATTAACATTTTGAAGTGAAACTGGTCCTTGACTAACTATAGTTTCAACGCCTGAAGGGTGGTTTATTTTAAAATTAAATAAATATGTTTGATTAGTAGTGTTTTGGTTGCTATAATATAAAAAGTCTTGAGTTTTTACATTATAATTGCTAGATGCTGAATTTGTTACTAAAGCAAAGCTAGAAGTAACATCATTAGGTGGTTCATTATAATCTAAAACACTTTCTAATTCTATTTGAGGTGGAACAGTAGCTGCATACGAAACATTGTTACCAAACTGATCAACTATTGTAAAATTAGTACTTAATATATTGTCATTATTACCTAAACTTTCTAAAAATGTTCCTGTATAATCAAAACCACTTATACTAACTGAATCATTTATACCTCCTAAAATAGCAGTATTTAATTCACTTATTAGTCCTGTGCTTGTAGTCTCCCAAAATATATCTAAATTTGAATCTACAGCATCTGTTTCCATCACAGCTAGTTGAGGCATATTTACAATTCTAGGAACTGTAAGTGATGTTGAGTTAGCATTTCTAAAAGGTGTCGGTGAAAATGTTATAACATCGCCAGCACTTGTTGATGTTGTTGCCCCGCTTGGATTATTTATACTTACATCAACGTTACCTGCGGCAGGAGTTAACTTAACTACAGTACAACCATCTGGGATTCCAGGACCTGAGATTTTTTGACCAGGTACTATTCCGCTTGTAGGAGAAATACTAGCATTTGTAATTTGAAATTCAAAATTAGGACCAGCTTGGTTAACACCTGTAGCTTCTGCTGTTGTTATAACTGCTTGTATACCAAATTTACCTGAAGGTGTATTTATTCTTGCAATTAAAGGATCTGCATCAACATTGTAAAATTCAGTTGGAGCAGAATAATTAACATTATTAACACCATTAAACAAATCTTCATCTGTAGCTATAGCGCTTACAATAGGTGGTAATAATCCAGGATAATACTGTTTATTAGTTACGTCAGCTGTATACGGTCCAATACCTTCGTTATTATTTAAATTTTCTACCCTACCGTGTAGTATTACACTACTTCTAAATAGTTTTTGTTCAGGACCAACCTCTGTTAAATCACGAGGCACTTTATTTATATTATCATTTATTAATACAGCATGAGATGTTTTACCTAGTTCTTTGTTTATATTTTCTGGATAAGCAGCCATAACACCAGGTAAATACACATTGTAATATTCTTGCTCTGTTTGTTTTACTACAATTTTATAAGAATACCAACCAGTTGGATTATAATCAGCACTTGTTGTATCGCTGTTATATAAACCAGTAGTTGATCCACTTATAGGATCATTAAACAAAACTTTTAATGAGTTACCTAAAAAAGTTCTAGCAGCAACATTGCTATCAATATATGGTGAAAAAACTGTAGAACCTAAATAATTTTTATTATTAAAACTAACTGAATTATCTGTAGATGATAAAATAACAGTAGATTGTCTTCCATATCTATCAGATAAAACTACACCTACTTGATAATTTCTATTTTGTTTTAATGAAGAATTAGGATATTCAACAGAAGATGTAGTATAACTAGTAGGATTACTATTACTAAAAGTCAAAACAGTATTATCAGGTAGACTTTGAGTTAAATTATTACTTATAGTTAGCGTTGAGCCAATATAAGACACTACAACTGTACCTGCAGGAACACCTGGATTACTAGCAGTAACAGTCATTCCATTATTTATAACACCTGTTATTGTGTCTATAGAAAAATTATCAACTGTTGCTCCGGTAACTCCATTGACTAGCGCACCGCCAGTACCAATATTAAATTCTGTTTTTTCACTAACAGCTACATTATAGTTTATTGTAGAAGGCGGGTTGTGTTTATTTTGAAAATTAGCATAAACAACTCTATTGCTTATAACTTCTTGACTTAATGCTTTTACAGGAACTACATCATAAGTTCTAGTTGTTTCACTTGATGGTAAAGTTTTAACTGGTTTAGTGCTTTGATACTCATATTCAAAAACATTTGGATTACCAAAGGTTAAAACTGTATTATCTGCTAAAGTTTGAGCAGTAGATAAAATAACTGTAGTTCCATCAAAACTTACAACAGTAGGGCTATTAACTATACCTGTGCCTGTAACTAAAGCACCAACTCTTATACCACCTGTAACAGTATCTATTGGAATATTAGTAACACCAGTAGGTGTTCCATTAACTTGAGCAGTACCTGTTTGATTTTGTATTGTTGATATTGAAACGCTATCAATTACGTTTATATTGTTTGTATCAGACTCTTTATATAAAATATCTATTTCTTCTACTTTTAAAACACTTTGCATTTGAGTAGAGTTATAAGGTAATGGTATTCTAAGTAAAATTTTATTTACTTTGTTTTCCATAAACTCTACAGTTGTAGTTCTATAAGTATCTTCTTCGTCTTGTATTTCTAATATAGGTGAATTTACAGCGTTGGGAGCTGTAGTACTACTACCACTTGTATTGTTACTATTCACCTTATACATAAAATAACCATCTTGTTTTGGTATAAAACAATCTTGGGTAAATGGAGACATTATAGAATATTCACCATCAATAAATTTAAACCTATAACCAAATCTTACAAATTTATCATGTAAAAAATCACTATCACCATTATAGTTTATTTCATAATATTCATTGTAATTAAATATAAATTGAGGATTATCAGTAGTAGTAAGCGTAGGTATAATATTAGCTAATATAGTTACATTGAAATATGTTCCACCGCTTGTAACATTACTAACAACTGCTGTAGTTTTATAAAAAACACCATCTAATATATACGCTATAGTTGCACCTATTATTAAATCACCTTCAAATGAACTTTTTAATATTCTTAATGTAGTTGATGCAGTGCTATAATTATTAGATAAATAACCAATACCACCATCTGGATAATGTTTACTAGCAACATCATATAGTGTTGTTTCATAATTAGTGTTAGATACTGCTACATCAGAAGCAACTCTATATAATTCAATAGTTTTATAAGGATTATATTTAGCTACAGATATTTGATCTTCTGTAGTATAATAAGTAACTCCATTTACTAAAGCTAATGATACATTTATTTTTCTTGGTTGGTTTCTATTATCTGTAAAAAATAATAATTCTTCTAATATATTAACACCTGTTATTGGAAAAAGTGTAGAAAAATTTAAAAAATCACCTTCAACTAATATAGAACCTACTGAACTAACAGCGTCATACATTACTATAAAAGAAGATTTATCTGCTCCAGGTGAAATTTTATAATCACTACCAGTATTATCTGTTAAAAATAAAAAAACTCTATTATTTATTTCATCAGTACAATAACCTATAGAAAATAAGTTATCATTATTACATAGCTCTCTAAAATCAAAAGATAAAATATTTCCTAAAGTATTTTCTAGCGCACCTACATTTTGGCCTTCAGATTTACTTATCTGAGTATTAATTGCGTTTCTATATTCTCCATTAGGTATTAATCGATCATCAAGATCTTTATTCATTCTACCTTTTAGAAAATTATTAATTACTTTTGCCATTAAATTTTAGTGTTTTATCCACTTAGACTTACCGCGCATAATCTGCGTAAACTCTTGTAGTTTAATATTAGATAATCTTATTTTAGCATTACGCAAAGCAGCGTATCTATCTTTTTTATATCTTTGTACTAAATATTCTGGTTGATTAGCTCTAGTTGAAACAATATTGTATAATATGCTTTTATACATTGCTTCTTCAGCCATTTTAGGTATTTTAGTATCTAAATCATAAGCAAGTCCATCTGATATATATTCTAATACAACCAGCTTGTCTACCAAATTACTAGAAAAAGTAAACTTACCCTCTCTTTCATTAATACCAAACCAACCATTTGCTTGTGATAAAGCTGGGTCCAAACCATATAATCTACCCCAGTTCCATGGTCCATTTAAACTATATAAGTCTGGATTAGCAAAACCGTAATAATCAAAATCACGATACCATTCACCAGTTAATAATTTAGTGTTAGCTTTTTTCCATCTTTCTTCTGTTATAGATGTTCCTTCTAAATTTTCACCAAAATTATCTTGAGTTGGAACAGAGTCACTGTCTTGTATAAAAGTATAATAAGGATCAGTTGTTAAATTATTAGCCGGATATAAAGGTCTTTTAACACCTAATTGATCTATATAACAAAAACTTACATAGTTAACATAATCTTGTGGTATTATTAAAGATAATGTAGATGGTATAGTAAGTTCTGATGATTTAATGCTTTTTAACGTATCATAACTAAATTCTTGCAAACTTCTTTTAGCAAAAAATACTACATCAGATTTTTTACATGTTTGTATAACTTTACCGTCACCTACATAACCAACCATAAAATTATTAATAATATCGCTTAGTTTTACATACTCATATCCACCATAGTTATCTTCTACAGCTTCACCGTAAGCATCGTTGTTACCATATTTACCACCATCTAATTTTTTTAATTGAACTACAATAAATGCATTAGCACCTGGACTACCAGTAATAGTAATTGTATTATTGGCTATAGTATAAGCTGACACATATTCAGTAAAACTTCCTGGTAAACCTGTAGCGCTAGTATATAATTTAAAATTATTTAAAGCATAGTTTTCATTTGCAGGATCATAGTTTCCAAATACTAAATCTGTATCAAAAGTAGTAGTAAATGATTGACCAGCTGTATTACCAGCATCACCTCTAAAGCCTTGCGCGCCTTGATAATATTGTGCGTTAGTTTCTGTTATTTGTGACATTATGATTTTTCGTTTTGTTCAACTTTCATTGCTTCTTGAGTAGCTGTTTGAATTATAGTTGGATCATTTATTATTACACCGGCATATTTTAAAATACCTGTAATTATATTTGTTTGTTCTGATATATCTAATTCAAAATCTATTGATGTACCAGCGTTATAAACATATTGACCTACACTACCAAGAGTAAATTTCCACTCAGGTTCAGTAGGTTTAAACAAACAGTTTATATTTAAGTTGTTAGGTTGTGGTGATACTTTTATTAATACAGATCCTCCAGTTCCTCCTGATTTAGTAAAACATAAAGGATGTTGTTTTGTTGGCACTGTTAATTTAGATCTAGTTATTTTTTCAAAATCACTTTTACTAGTTAATTGAGTTATTGAATCAAACTGTGGCTGGCCAGTATATGTAGATATAATTTCTCCTAACTTATAAATAGTTCCAGCGCCTGTATATTCCCAACCTAGAATACCAGCACCAGCGTTATAAGTAAAAGCAACGCTCTTTTCAAAAGGATATAATTTATATGAAATATCTTTAAAGACATTGAAGAACTCAGTGTCGTTTTGTGTGTTTTTTTGATTTTGACGGTTTACTTGATTGCCATCAGGAAAATATGAATTAAATATTTCTTCTTGCACCTGTGTAGCTAAAGCATTAAACTCAGTTGGAGTTACATAACCTCTTTGTTCTTTGTTTAATATGTACAAGACTGTAGTGTATACTGTATTTATATTTACCGCCATTATATTTTTTTATTATAATACAGAGGTGACATTATGTCACCCCTATATTATTATCACTTGTTAATTTAGTTTTTTATCTATAGATTTATAGATTTCAACACCTTCATCAGTTTTTAAGAAAGATGCAAATGCCGAGTATGGATTTTCATCAAACGGCACGTTCATTAACTTTCTATTATTTGAGCCCCAATAAAATGTTCTTTGGTCTTGAGATAAAATAATAATACCTGCTTCTTCAGCTCTAATAGCTAAGTTTCTAAGCATTACATTTTCATCTTTAGCTAATTCAATAAATAACTTTGGATTTCTTTTAGCAAATAAAAGTAAATCTCTTTTTATTTCTTTAGAACTCATTAAACCAACTTTTGAACCTAACTCAACTCTCATTATTGCTTCTGCTTGATCAATATCAATTGTTCTAGCAGCGTTTAAAGCATCGATTTCCCACTCAATAGTTTCAAGCTCATCTTCTGCTTCTTTAATTGGTTTAAACTCAGTATACATTTTACCTTTTAAAGGGTGGTATAAACTTAATAGCTTTTGTAAAGCAATGTTTTTTGCTGGCACGTCAAGTCTACCATCTTTAAATACAATATGCCCAAGAGTTGCTTCTCCATTTTGCTCGTCTGCAAATGGTGAAGACATATTAGTAGCATATCTTATTTCTCTTTGTTTTTTTGTTTTTGGATCAAACCAAAGTAAAGCATGTTTTCTTGTATGCTTACCTGGTATTGTTAATGTTAAAGGTGTTTTATTTCCTTTTAATAGATATGTTCTATCTTTTACTTCCCACTCAGGTTTTACAACCTTAGGTGTTTCTTTTTTAGGTTCAGCAACAACTGCAACCTCTTCTTTTTTCTTTTTTGTCATGATATAATAAAATTAAATAGTTAAAAGGTATATGGGCGCCGAAGCGCCCTTACCTTTATAAAAATTACACTCCTTTGAATAATACAAAGTTGTTAGCAGCTTGTGTTACTAAACATCTTTCTGATAGGAAGTTAATTTCCATAGCATCAAGAGTTGAAGTAAACGCGCCACCTGCAGAACCAGTCACCCAAGACTTCATTCTTCTATCGTCAGCTTGAGAAGCTCTATATCTAACGTGTAAGAAAGGTCTTCTGATGTTAGTTCCTAAAACTTGATCGTAAACTGTAGAAGTTCCAGCTGGTATTAATACACCTTCAATTGAGTTGATACCTGTAATAGCACCTCTTGTAGAAGCGTCATTTAAGTATTTCCAATCGGTTTTGTAAAAATCATAAGAACCTCTTCTAAATCCTGAAAATCCTAAGTTAAGCGCCATTTCTTCTGAATTTTCAAACAATCCATAAGCAACACCACCTTGACCACCAGCAGAAATACTAGCTAGCATGTCATCAAAATCTAGAGCAGTTTGTCTTTGTAAGAAAAGCATGTTTTCTTCAATAGCTCCTTGAGTATCTAGGTTTCTAAGAATTTCATCAAAATCAGAAATACCAGTTGCAGCAGTAAATCCTACTTCAACATTACCTCTTCCTTCGATTGCAGCAAATAAACCTTCAGTACCTGGTAGTTTATCAATTTGATAATCACCAGCACCTGCAGCTGTATTCAACTCGCCTTCAATACATACCATTTCTAAATAATCTTCGAATCTTAATCTAGTTTCAGACTCAGCTTTTAAATACCATAAGTATCCAGAAGCACCGTCTTCAGTAGCAACTTCAACCCAACCTATTTGCGCCATATCAGAACCATTTACTATATATTGGTCTCTAATAATAACTGGTGAGTTAGAAAATTGAGTAAAAGAAGGATCAACACTTTGTCTTACTGAATCAGCAGTAGTTCCAGCAGTAGATCTTCCTTTGCTGTATGCAGAACCGTAAACAAATACTTTAAGACTTCCAGAATTAAAGTTGTTTGCAGCAGTATACTGAACACCATCCCATGCTTGTACTGTAATATCACCACCAGCACCAGGTGTTACAGCAGTAACAATTGCTTTTCCTGAAGCACCAGTACCTGTATCTAATACAACTACAGTGTCATTTACAGAAATAACCATGTCTTGACCAGCTGCACCGCTTAATGTTAAAACAGTACCAGCACCGTTAGCAGTCATGTTGTCATATGAAATATGTAATCTATTTTGCTCAGACCAGATTACTTGGTCAGAAGTCATTGGCATTTCTGCACCGACCATTCTTAAAAATCCAGATAACGTTCTGTTTCCATAACGCTCTACTTCAGCTTCGTAGACCTCTGGTAAATACTGTTGGATAAAATCATTAGCACCTCCAGTATTGAACTTTAAATAATTGCTATTTAAAAGCTCTTGCTTCTGAGATGGTAATATTGATCCAAACTGTGGACTTAATGTACCCATAATTAATAAATTTTAAATTAGTTAAACTTTTTTGTTTTAATTTTAAGTCTTGTAGAGTCTGCACCACTAATCGATTTTACTTTAAAGCCACCAACGAAAACTTCACCTGTATTACCTTGTCTGGCTTTTACATCAGAAAGGTTTTTAGATTTGTTAACTACATCCTTAACGGCGTCAGCTTTGCCTTGTTCGTAAAAATGAGTAGCGATCTTATCTACGTTTTCAGCAGCATACATTGCTTTATGATAACCAGCCGGGTCTACTACACTACCATCTGCATCTAGGAACTTCCCTATCAGATTGTTAATGTTTGATTGGTTTTCTGCAACTGCATCACGATTTTGTATGTTATACTTATACTTTTTGCCTCCAACTTCAAAATCAAAACCTTTGAATTGATCGTTGAAAAGCTGTTTAGTACTTTGTTTAAACTGCGTGTGTAGTTGCTCAGCCTGTTCTTGCTGTTTATTATAACGATTAAAAAAGTCCATTGCTTTTTGTTGCTCTTGAGTTACACCAGGACGTAGTTTAATTTCGTCATAGTATTTATTTTTCAAGTCATCTAGATATGTTCTAGCTTTAGCAACTTCTTCTTTAAATGCTAACTTTTTCTTTCGTAT
>CERF01081272.1_pt1 | contig 17985 bp, 15 predicted proteins | sample 530961 | NCBI WGS metagenome assembly CERF01 (sample SAMEA2621151, study PRJEB7988) | marine metagenome | isolation source: saline water (ENVO:00002010), including
GAACCCATTACCCACGTAACGGTGCACAAATCTCCTACCCTTCTAGTGAAGACACAGTGGGGCCAGGAGATAGGCGTTACACCCGAGCACCCTCTCATGGTGTGTAATCCAGCTAAGGGTCCTGAGTGGAAACAGGCAAAGGACCTAGAGCCAGGAGATAGGGTTGCTATTCGTAGCATGGTCCCAGGAAGGGGACCCAACGTACCTGTCCTGAAGGAAGAGGCGTACTTTATAATGGGTATCCTGACAGCAGACGGAACTTGTACGAACAGAAATCAAATTACTCTAACAAAGTTCCGTCCTAAGATACTTGGTCCCTCAGAGGATTTCTTTAGGCGGCTAGGTTGTGAACCCACAAGAAGGCGCAGAAAAGGTAAAAAAGTAGACACAGATCTCATAATAAGAGACACAGAATTCTACGATAAAATCGTCTCGTGGGGGCTAAGTCCTACCACCGCAGCGTACAAGCGTGTTCCTTGGACAGTGATGCAAGGTGATGCTGAAGCCATTTCCATGTTCCTTCGTGGGTACTTCACGGGCGATGGTGACGTAGAAGTCAAGAAGGGTGTTGTACAGGTAATATCTGCCTCCCAGAAGCTCCTACAAGACGTGCAGATGCTTCTTCTGTGCCTTGGTATACCTTCTTCTATCCTACCCAAGAAAACAACCTACAAGGGTGAGGTCAGAGAAGGGTACTGGCGAATCACGATCGACCGAGAATGGGTAGGCGCTTTTGCTGACCTTGTAGGATTCCTTCCGGGATGCCACAAAGAAGAGCAGCTTAACGAGGTGCTCGAAGCAAGAGGCAGCCTCAAGGCCAACACAAACAAGTATACTATTCCTTCCCATGTGTTGATGAGGAACCTCTACCTCAGGGCCAAGGAATCAGAGGCAGGAGGATTCGGAGGTAAGGCTCTAAGAGAAGTAGGTGTCGAGCACTACATAGGGCCCACGAACAAAAAGCTCCCTCCTCCCCAAAAGCTTGCAGCGTTCTTAGACTTGTATAAGTCCTACGAGGAGTACGCAGAGTTTGAATCGCTCAACGTGCTTCTCGATATGAGCGAAGAAAAGGGAGTTTTCTGGGTTCCGGTGGAGTCCATCGAGGACGGTGGAGAGACTCTGGTTGCAGATATCACTGTTCCTGGACAAAGGTACTACGTAGGAAATGGTTTCGTTTCCCACAATACAGTGGCGTGGTCTTGGCTTATCGCTCACCTTCACAGAAGAACTCTGCTACTTGCACAGGAGACACGACACATCAATGTGGGTTACGAGGGCCTCTACGAGCATACGAACATTGCAGACCTAGAACTCGCTGCGGGCAAGAAGCTTATTGGCCGTGTCAATAAGAAGTACAAAGATATAGGCAGAGACCCTGAGACAGGGTACATTCTGTGGAAAGAAACTGCTTCTCCGGGTGCACACTACCCTATAACTTTTGCTACCTACCAATCGTTCACCTCGAAGAGAGGAAAGAAGCTTAGAAAGAAGCTGAAGAACTACTTTGGGGTTGTTTGGAACGAGGAGGCTCATCACTCCTCCGCCATGACATTCCATGCAGTGATAAAGTCTTTCAATCCTAGGTACCGTGGAGGGCAAACAGCTACTCCTACGAGAAAAGACAACACACATGTTGCGATTTATGACACAGTAGGTCCCGTTAATGCCAAGGGAACGAAGGAGGCAATGAACCCAATTGTTCACTTCCACAACACCAACGTGTTCGTTCCCGATTCTTGTTTCAAGTCGATGTACCCCAATGTCCAGATCATCAACTATCTAGCTCGGAACAAGTCCTACAACGACTTCATCATGGAAAAGATACTGGAGGAGATTGAAGAAGGACGAAGGGTCCTTCTCATCACCGAACGTGTCAAGTTCGGCACAAACATGATGCAGAAGATTAAAATCCATGGGTATGGCGTGGAAATGATCAAGGGAGGCGCAGCGGCCCAGAAGATGAAAGAACAGAATTGGTACGCTGAAGAACTCATGAAGGGCGACCTGAACCTTATTATTGGAACTAAGGTCATCAATGAGAACGTTAACATCCCTCCACTAGATTCTATCCATCTTCCCTTTCCTTCCTTCACAAAGGAAACAGAGGAACAAAGGGTGGGACGTGTCCGACGTGAACTTACGGGCAGCAACAGGAAATTCCTGAAAAATAACGGGATTGACTGGGATAAGCCTCAGCCGAGAGTCCACGTGTACACGTGGGCCTGTAATACAGACTCTAAGGGGAGAAACTACGCAGCGAATGCAGCAGGATTCCGTGCTAAGCTGTTCAAGAAGTGGGGCTTTGATATGGACGATTCCTCAAATCACATTGAATCCACACACAAAAAGAGAACAATGAGAGACCTTTTTGGAGATGAAGACGAGTAATGCGCGGAAAGTACAGGACACAAGACTACTACAAGACGAAGACGGAAAGAGATAAGCTCTATTACGCAGCCGGTATCCCAATGATGTATTGGGGTCCCCCTTCCAAAGAAGTTCCTGACTTCAAGATGTCCAGCGTTCGGGACAACTCACCTCCCATATCTGTAAACACACAGAAAGAATGGTATAAGAGAACCATTAATGGTGACTTCTTTGGCACGCAGTTTCTTTTCCTCATAACCTCACCCGAGGATGATGTTTCTTCACTACGTGTAGGGTTCAACATACTAAAGTATGCCCTTGAGAGCGATCCCATGATACGTGTTCACATCACTGAGTCATCTAAGCACTGGGCAAAGTCAAGAGAAGAGACAGTGTTCATGCTCACGAACGTGTACGATGACGCACCCAAAGAGAGGGTGCAGGCAATTCGTGACTGGTCCTTTGCTCATGAAGATGTATTTCGCATCATATGCGCAGCTGGAGACCCTAGTGTTATTGTGAGACGAACGAAACTCAAGTTCAATGGAATCTTCCAGGTGAAGCCCTACGTGGAATCGGTGGAAAAGTCTTTCGCATGAGGTACAGTAGTTGAAAATTCTAAATCCTAAGATGGAAGAGAAGGCTATTCTCTCCGTTCTAATGAGCAGCCCTCAGATAAAAGTAGAGATGCTCTCTTGGCTTAATCCTGAGCACTTCGGATACAGGCCGATGCATGCAGCTTTCCTGGCGGTGAAAGAAATGATGGAAGGATCTGCCCTAGACCTTCCACAGCTAGAGACTTTCCTGGGTCATCCTGGTCTCATGGATGACGCAGTAACTGTGCTCAAGAAACCGAGCACCCGTCCTGTCAAAAAGGTATCAGATGCAAAGAGACTGTTTGATATACTTGAGACGTACAGGAAACGAAGGGTTCTCTACGCACATGTAAGAGACCTTACCTCCCAGTTTGAGGATGAGTCAGATACTGTCGACATTGACGAAGTAGCTAACGACATTGAAACCACTCTTCTTTCTCTGAGGTCTGAATCTCAAGAGGAGAAGATGTATCATGCTGGAAAGGGAGACGACTCTGATGAAATGGTCAAGGAGGTCTTCTCGGATGAGAAGCCTCGCCTTGTCCCTAGTACTTTTGCTAACTTCGATAGAATCACACAAGGCTTCGGAGCTAACGACCTCGTTATTCTGGCCTCCCACATGAAAGGAGGTAAGAGCATCATGTCTCTTAATATCGGAGTGGAGCAGTACCTTAGGCACAATCTAGACGTGATCTATGTGCCCCTAGAGATGTCCAAGCAAGAGACAGTAGAGCGCCTCATTTCAAAGATTTCTACTGTCGAACACACTAAAGTTCGTACGAAGACCTGGAACCCCATGGAAAAGAAACAAGCCATGGGGTCATGGAACGCATTCAAGGAACACGGAGTAAAAAATAACTGCCGGTTTACAGTGTGGCCAGTTGCTAGTATCACAGTGGCACAACTTCGGATGAGGCTGAAGCCGATGAACTACGATGTGGTAATCATCGACTATCTCAACCTTCTTATTGACCCAACTAACAACCCACAAGAGTGGCTCCGACTTGGTAACTTCGCTCGTGACCTAAAGCTTGTCACAAAAGAAATCGACAGCCTCATCATTGCTCCCACGCAGATGAACATGGATGGCGAGATTCGATACTCAAAGGCAATCAAGGAGCACGCAAATACTGTGTGGACCTGGGTTTATGGAGAAGAAGAGCAGGGAACGCATACTCTGACCATCAACCAGCCTGCTGTTCGAGGGTGGAGCCCTTTCAAATTCCAGCTAAAAGAAGATTTCGCTAGGATGGAAGTTCGAGACCACCTAGGAAGCGACTTATCTGATGATGATATCGATATGCCTATTAATGAAACAATGAAAGGAATATAGTGCCAAAAGATTCACACGTAAACGTAACAGGAACCATAGTGGACGTCCATCCAGGGGGCCAGTTCAAGATACAACTAGAAACTGGCGAAGACACTTTTGTTACTGCTAAACTGTGCGGTAAGATGAGAAAGCATAGAATACGAGTTATACTTGGTGATAGAGTCGACGTAGGACTGTCTCCGTACGACATGACTCATGGCATCATCCAGTTCAGGCATAAAAAATGACAAACATCATCTGCTCCAATTGCAAAAAGTCGTTCATCCTACCACGGGGTCAGCGTCTTCCTACAAAGTGTGTTAACTGTCTAAAATTAGGCACGTTTAGCACAAAGGAGCAGACGTGGTCATGCCAGGCATGCGGTACATCCAACGGAGTAAATAAGAAGGCGTGCCAGGGATGCAATCTAGAGAGATTGACAAGAAGAACAACTACTGATGGAGTCAGGGCAAAGCCCGATGGAGACATTCATACTATGCCGCGTGAGTCTCCTGTAAAAAGGGTTAAATCCCTTATCAGTGACGACTAATGTATGCCTAATTTTATCTCTACGTCGGAACTTCTAAAGAAGAAGTACGAAGAGAAAAAAGAAAATATAGTAAAAGCAGCACCCACGCCAGTAAGTGACGTATGTTCTTCTTGCTGGTTTCAGTCCCTTTGCATCGTAAGGACGATTACAAGGAGGCCTCCGAGAACATGCTGTATATACGAGTTCTTTGGTGCTCGTGGTAATAATGAGGCTACAGTAGAAGAGATGGTGTCCTTTACGTGTGACACAAAGTGTGTAGAGAGACAGCAGTGGGTAGGGGACCCTTGCCCACACAACGAAGAATACTGCGAGAACCACTGTCCGGTTTCTCGTTACATCAAGGGACAAGGTCCCTCAAACTATATGGACGTCCCTGCTGAGGACTACGGATAATAGAATATGGAAGTTCTTATTGACGCGGGCGATTTCAAAGACGCCATGAAGACATTCTCTGTCATCTTTGAAGGGCAGATTGACGTTCTTATGACTACGTCAGAAGGCTGCGTAGTGTTGGAGGCAGGAAGGGATGGGTCTTACGTAAAGCACCTACTGGAAGCCTCCGTAAAGACAGAGGGATCTGTTGTGGTAGAGTGTGCTAGGTTCACACAGATACGAATGAAGAAGGATTCGTCCCTGCACCTTAAGACCAAAGGCAAGGAACTAGCTTTTAAAGCAGGTCCCCTTCAGGGTAAGATGGGCTGTAAACCCAAAATGGACGACATAGAACACCAGCGTCCTCTGAAAGAATTCACGCCAAAAACCCGTATACCAACACAAATACTTACAGAGGCAGTAAAGAAAACTGCTTTTGTAAGCTCACTCCCAGGAGCGATGAATGGCGTACGTATCCAGGCTAAAGATCGCCTTGTAATAAGCACTACAGACCACTACAGAGCAACACTGTACGTAGACGATCTTGTAGCCCCTCAGGAAGAAATCGATGTACTCCTTAGGTCATCTTTCATCCAGACTCTCCTTTCTCGTATAAAAGAACCCGAAGTTAGTATCGGAGTCCAGAAGGGAATGTTTCAATTGGCTACGGAGCTGGTTACTGTTTACCACCCCTCCATTCAGTCAGAACCTCAGGACATCCAGAACTGGGTTGAAAACGAGATAGACCACGACGCTAAGAAATGCCAGGTACAGACTACAATCGAGAGTCTTGTGGAAGTAATAGATGAGGCATCTTCCATTACTGACATGAGCTTTGATACTCACATCGAGGTCCTCATAAAAGAGAACAAGATGATAACAAGAGTAACAGCAAACCATGGAAGTGCTCACTCAAGTATTGACCTAGATTTCTCTAATGCTGAAAAGCACCTCACTCGCCTTTCGTCCAAGTACATACTTGAGATGCTCAAACTTGCTAAGTCTGGAGGAGTTACTGTGTCGTTCTGGAAAAACTTTGTTATGCTAAATGCTAACTCTTCTAAGTTTACTGCCTTACTCCCGACTATAGCTTAATGACTACTACTACTAAAAAAGATCCCGTTCTGCCATGGAACCAGTTCCCGGAGGGGAAGCTGATTCAGTACAAAAACTTGTGGGTTGTACGGACTGGCGTAGTCGTTAACCGGCCAAAGAAGTCCACAAAATGGAAAGATAAGCACGTAGAACTAACCCAGCTTAAGGGGCAGAGCAGTGCAGTACTTGGGTACACTTTTGAAGTAAAACGCAAGTTCGAGTATGAGTTCTATACAGACACCTTTGTCTCTTTCATAAATCAGACGGATGAGCACAATACTCCGGAATATCTGTACAAAGACCCAAAAATGCACTTACTTAGCTTCAACGGTAAGAAGCTACCAAACTACTGGCTCTTGGTGAGGTACCGTCCCTAATGGCAGAAAAAGCAGTTGTACTGGATTTAGAGACAGTTCCTAACGAACTTTTCCCTCTGTGGGATGAGAAAAAGGAGGATAAATTTCCTCCTCCACAGTTCCACAAGATCGTTACTGCGTGCTACTCCGTTCTAGATTCCGAGGGAAGTTTAGAAGAAATCGTTGTATTGAACGAGGACGAAAAGTCCATAATAGAGAATCTCGCTTCTGTTATAGGTAATCCTAACTTCAGGATTGTTACCTGGGCAGGTAGGAGGTTCGACATTCCTGTAATAATGTACAGGGCAATGAAGCATGGTATTCAGACCCCATGGCATAGCAATCACGACTTCAACAACAGGTATAGAAACGAAGGTCACTTTGACCTACAAGATCACTTGATGCATTTTGGTGCTTCTAACATCATAAAGCTTGACCAATTTGCTCCACTTATAGGTTTACCTGGAAAGATTGAAGTAAAAGGTTCTGATGTCAGGGAACTTGTCGCTAGAGGTAACCTTAATAGAGTAGGTTCTTACTGCGTTACTGATGTGGTACAGACTACTGTGATTTTCATCAGGTATGCGTACACCCTTGGTATACTATCCTTAGACGAGTATAATGACGCGATTGACTCTATCCCTGACTATTACCAGAAAGTAAATACAAGGACTGTGGTACCTGATTATATCACAAGTAAGGACTCTATGGTTATAGAGGGTCTGAACCGAATATTTACTAATTGCAAGTGGGAATGTCTTAGACTTTAGATCCCACGTACATGGATGCCTATGTCTTCTGTTTCTTGGGACGAACACCACATATACTCAATCATAGACCACCTAGAACAACATCTGGGCCTCATAAGCGGTAACCTCCGCATAGAGGCAGCATCTATGCCCGAAAACGCCTTCTCTGCGGAGATAAATCAAGAGAAGAAGGTCCTCACAATATTCAGCGATCCCGAGTCGCCTCAGGAGGACATGGCTATCAACGTGGTAGTAGGATACATAATTGTTCTTTCGTACGATAGAGAGAACTGGGAGAATTCTACTCCCGATGAAGAGAATCTACTTGACTTTCATGCCCAAGTGTGTGATATACTATCGCAGTTCAACGAAAGCTTCTCTAAGAGCCTGGAGGCACATCAGCCCTTACTCTCCAGATGGAGAGACGCACAAGCAGATAGTATATCTAAGCGTAAACTAGGGTCGACTAAGAGTGCCTCTAGTGGTATACTTGAAGAAGTAGGACACAACCTTTTTGGTCTAAAAGACAAGGGCAAGTGGTCCGTAAACTGACACATACTGATGACTAGAATTAAAATAGCGTGTATATCAGACACACATGGAGCACACAGAAGTGTAACTATACCAGAGTGTGATTTACTGTTACACGCTGGTGACCTAACTAACGTAGGCGAGTATGATTTGCTAAGGGACTTTAACTCCTGGGGCAAATCAATACCTCTACCCAGTACACATAAATTATGTGTGGCAGGCAATCACGAGTGCACATTAGAAGGAAAGTCCAAGGAGGCAAAGGACCTATTGCCAGAGTGGACTTACCTACAGGACCAGTCACATACAGTTGCAGGACTAAAGATATGGGGTTCCCCGTGGAGCCCAGAGTTTTACCCAGAAAAATGGAAGTTCCAGCTTGAAAGGGGACCCTCAGCAGAGGAGTTCTGGGATGTAATTCCTGAGGATACTGATATTGTTGTGGTTCATGGTCCTCCCCACGGATTTGGCGACACAGTGATTCAGGGGTATCCTGTAGGATGTGAGGCTCTTGCTAGGCGTCTCAATAAAGTAAAGCCTAGACTAACGGTGTGCGGTCATATCCATCATTCGTATGGAGTATACGAATCCCCCTGGGGATTGGTAGTAAATGCAGCCATAATGACGGAAGAATACCGACCTTTAAACTCACCCATTGTAGTAGAGCTATGAGTTTATCTTCCATGGATTTCAGACAACTTGTGGTTCTTTTTGTATCACATGGACCTCATAAGCACAGAGAATTAGCTGTTTTCTCAGGTAAAAGCACAGACACTGTGGCCCGGTGGTACCATGGTACTGACCGTCCACACCCCCTGGATGAGCACAGATTGATCAACTATCTGCGCTCTAAACTGTCCGATCCGGACATGATTGCGGCAGACTTTGAGCCCCAAATGTCCTCTTTTACCAAGGCGCAGGAGAAGGTTTCTGCTGCTATAAAGACGTGGGACACCTACATTGATGGCCTCGATAATGAGGACCAAAAGAGAAAAGCAGAACTAGAAAAAGGGCGAGCAGTCTCGGTACTCCGTAGGCAGCTTGCCCTTCCTCATATGGAAACAGAATGACTACTGACTTAGAAACTGCCTCAAGGATTGCAGAGCGAGTATCAAAGAAAATGAAAAAGTGGGATCTTCCTATCGAAGTCCGTCACTCTTTCGTGATCATGATCTCCGAAGTAATAAAAGAAATACGGCGTGAACACAAGAGAGCACGCCAAGAACAACACTCAGATTGAGATAAAAATGAAACACGCTATTGAAGAACTCAAGAACAAGCTAGATCTTACATTAGACGAATTTTGTTATAATGAAGAGCTAGGAAACACACAGGTAGCAGCGGCTGCATCTATGAGAGCTGATGATTACGCGCAGGCTATCCGTGTCCTACAAGTAATGGAAGAGATACGAAAAATCCCGGACCCCTACTTGTCCGACCCCTTTGTAACTACCTGAAAGTCATCCGAAGACAGTTTCTTAAACATTCCAAGTAGTGTAGTAAAAGAATCGAACCTATAAAATAGGTCACTGTATGCTACTTGGAAGCTGTCAGCCCCTATAGATATAGCAGCCCGGTATGCTCCCCGACCCATGTCTTTGATGTAGGAAGGGGAAACAGACCGGGCTTTTACTATTGGGTAAAACATACCTAACAACACGAGAGCACTGTCTCCCAGAGCCCTGTATAGGTCTAGTTTTACCTTAGGGTCATCAGATTCAACTATTTCCTTAAGCTGAATAGCCAATGGGGTGTCAATAGGCAGGATCTGTACGCGACGCCACAGCAAATCAACAAGGTAATACTCTGTCCACTCACGTAAAGAAATCTTAGTTATAGATGCCGCTTCCTTTAGCTTTGTTCTAAAGAACTCCTGCGGACTTCCTATGTCAAGACCTACTTTACGTGAGTGGTTCACTTCCTACTCACTTAAAGACGTCACTCAAATCTATGTTCAGTGACTCTTTGTAGTGCTGAGCCAGTGCTGCATCTACTGCGGGTCGGATGGAGACGTAAACCTGATGAAGGTCGGCCCTGTTCTTCTTAAGGTAGTCCTCAAACTCCTGACCGCTCTTCCACCCCTGCTTGATCGATACTTCGACTGCCTTGTCCCTTAACTTGTCTACGTCCACAGCAGGGGCCGTAGGCTGCGCAGGAGCCGCAGGAGCCGATGAACTATCAGCAGCAGGTTTAGCGGGTGCAAGGACTCTTACAAGCGCTAGGAATGCCTGCTGTGTCTCCCCTGTGGACATCTTGGTAAGCTCAGCCCAGTCCCTAAGAGAAAGGTTAGTGACCTGCTTAGGGAAGTCGACCTTGTCAGAAAGAGAAGACAATCCCTGCTGCACCAAAGCCATCTGAGGTCTTCCCAAAGACTTGAATGCATTAGTGAGCTGTTCCTTTCCGATGGCTGGCCCCCCTGGAAGGGTAACCTTCGTCTCCGTATTTTCTACGGGTTCCGGAGAGGTGTTGTCATTGGAAGATGTGCTATCGAGTGAGCGGAGATAATCTCTCCATCGTGCAGTGAAAGCAGACCAACTCTTCTTAAGAGAAGACTTTTCCTTCTTTGAAAGTGATGACATCTTTGTCTTCACAGAGGAAGAGAATCCTTTTAGATCCTTGTAACGAGAAACGTCTAGTACACCTAAGTTCTCTAGAGTCAAACGCTGACGCAGACCGTCTAAGAACAGGGCTCTCTGTTCTGGACTGACCTCTAAAGAGGTGAGTTCCTTCGGAAGACGTCCCCTCTTACTCGTTGGAGCCTTCTTGGGTGCCTTCTTGGGTGCCTTCTCTACAGGTACTGAGGGTGTTTCCTCTTGAGTAGCAGTAGCTTCATCTTGAGTAGCAGTAGCTTCCTCTCTTACTTCCTGTTCCTCTTGTTCCATGTCAGAAACATCAGGAGGAGAGAAGGGAAGACCCGTGAGCGAACTTAGGTCAGGAATTCCGGGGAAGTCGGACCGTAGTTCCTCCATGTGAGAAGAGAAGTACCTAAGGATCTTCTTTACCACAGGGGCAAGGCGCTCTCTCTTCATAAGAGGACCGAGAACTTCCGCAGCGTTACTTCCGGAGTCTTCCATTCGTAGCTGAGTAGACTCTAGGATCTGCAAAGCCATCTGTGCCTCGGAAGAAGACATGGACTGTTCTTCAACCATGGTAGTGAAAGAAGGAGTCCTCTGATCAGGGTCACTTCCCTGCTCCTGTGCTTCTTCTTTCTTTTCTTCCATTTGTGTTGGGGATGGAACTGGAGTTGTCTCTGCTGCGTCAGAGGGGTCTGACAGAGAGGCTCCCTCAGGGAATACCTTGTCCGTACCATAGTTCTTGACCATGTTAGACAAACCTACTGTCCTATTAAGCCGGGACAGGTAGTTTCTCACACGCTGGAACAGATAGGATAGGCTATAGTCCTTTTCGTTAGCGGAATCCAGTTCCTCAAAGTGGTCTGCTATCTCGCTTAGGTCGAAGTCTTCATCGATAAGCTCTTCCATTCGAGAAAGAAGGTCTTCTACCTTGGACCTTACCTGCTGCGTGCTTTCTGGTGTACCAGACTCCTTTGATTCCCTAACAAGGGAGTCAAAGAAGGGTCCTAGCTGGGATAGGAGAGGGCGAGTCTTCATGAACGACTCTTCCGAGGGGAACTTGTCTTCTCCGGTGTAAAGCGGGGTAAAGTCGTACTTTCCGTTAGACCTACGCTCAGGGTGCAGCTTTAGGTACAACAGAAGACGCCCGGCAAGCTTACTGGCTGTGTCTGCCTCTAGACTTTTGCTCCTCTTGATACCCGAGAATATCTTCGAAGGAGAAACTCCCTTTTCAAGAAGCCTAATGAAGGAGTGAACAAGAGCAGCGTGGCTCTCTCCTAGGTCCTGGGTGTCCTGTAGGGACTCAGGCGACTTAGTTTCCGGAGTAACGTCCATATCAGGAGCCTTCTTCTCTACAACCTCTCTAGGCTTATAGAGTTGAGACATGTCCCAGTTTCCTTCGGATGTCTGTAGGTCGGAAGCGTTTTTGGTAAGGAACTCCTTGATTTTATCAAGAGCAGTTCTCTCATCCATAAGAGCTTCGTTCTTTGAGGACTTAGGATCCTTCAAGAACTCTGAAACGGTACCTTCTGGATTTTCACCCGTGGTAAAGGCGCGCATCCTATCTAGAAGATCTCTGAACTTTGCTACTTCCTTGACCCGGTCCTTTGCGGACTGCTGAGGATCTGGCGGAAGTGCGTAGGAAAGAAGCTGATCATACAGCGTTCTTCCCCTCTGGGAGATGGGGCGGCGTACCCTCTCCTCATTCTCCTCCCCCTTATCCTGAGGAGTAGGAGTCTTGATGTTCAGCTGGAAGGGACGTGGCTCCGGCTGAGGCTTCTTTACTACCTTTGGAGGGTTCGGAATAGGACGAGGCTGAGGGGAATACTGGGGAGCATCCTCATCAGTTTCTACTTTAGGGGGAATGTACTTTTCCCTCTTCTTTGGCTTAGTGTCGAAAAGAAGGTTTAGGTTGTACTTACCACCTCCCAAGCTGTACTCATCATTGTGAGTGAAGAACTTCTGTATGTCATTCAGAACAGGAAGTTCATTCTTTGCTTGGATAGCAGGTATCTGCCTCTTTTTCTTCTGTAGTTCAGACCGCCTCTTCGATACAAGAGAAGCCAACTCCTTTATGTCCTGCTTCAGTACAGACATCTCTAGTCTGGTCTTAGTGAACTCAGATCCAGCTTCCGTTCCGGACTTACCTCTAATCTGGTCAAGGACAGACTTAAGAGCATCTCCGTTAGTACCCTTAGTCTTGGACAACAATGCTGCCAACTCTTTACGGGTTTCCGGGCTAGCCTCGTCTCTCATTTGACGAAGTAGTTCCTTAGCGGTGTCTCTCAACTCATCGTATTCATCATTGAAGCTATTGAGCTGCCGGCGAGACTCCATGTAGGACTCGACCATATCTTCATAAGAAGACTGCTTGTCTTTGTCTTGTAGGGAGCTTTCTTCCCGCTGTTTGATCATCGAAGCAAGGTCTCTACCCTTCTTCTGTTCTTCGTCGAGTTCTTTCAGTAGAGACCTAAGGAGATCTGAGTTCTTGTTACCTGTTGTATTGTCTATCTGGTCGAAGAGAGACTCTGCTTTAGGTGACTCCTTAGGAGTAAGGTTAGTTCTAGCAGCCTCAGGGCCTCCTTCTTCCTCTACTAACAGGTCCCTAACTGTCTCGTCCGACCTCTTGTTCTTATAGAACTTAAGGAAGTCCTGCCCCCACTCAGACTGCATGAGTGCCGCTTCATTCTTCTGAAGGAGGGCGTCTAAGACGGGCTGAAGCTTGTCCAGTGCTCTCTGGTAAACCTTCCCCACGAAGGGCATGAGTTCTCTTACCCTGTTCTTTGCCTCCTCACTGTCTTCAAGCTCCTCAGGAGATAGAAATTCTTCTGCTACAATGAGGTCTAAAGGAGTAGTGGTACTTTTAGATACTGATGTTTGCTTATCAGAATCTTCGCTAGTTCTCCTGAGCGGACCTTGTATTCCCCACCGCCATCTAAGTATGTTTTCCTCGTCTTCTTTCAGGTTAGCTCGCGGCAACACTAGGCCAACAAAGTTACGAAGACGCTTAGAATAGTCGTTAGTACCTTCTCTGTTTTTATTTTCTAGGTACGAAACTACCTTGTCCTTGTCCACCACAGGGCTGTTGTTAAATAGCACTTTGGTGAAAGAACGGGATTTCATCAGCTGCTGTAGCGCAGGATCTGAGGATAATTTATCCTGGAGGATGGATACAAGCTTTGAAGATGCTGCGGGCTGGACAGTATTTCTTAGCCTGCTTACTTGTGTTTCCCCCGATTTTGTATCTACATCTATATTAAACGGCTCTTCTTGAGCTATTTCTCTTATAGACTTTCTTTCTCCGTTGTGGGACCCTATACCCAGTAGGCCAGAAAGAAGAACCTTTTCTTTGTCAGACAGACGATTCTCGTCCGGATCGGACAGTACACTACTTATGATATCGATAAGCTTTGATGCATTATCTTCAAGGATTCGATCAGCTAGCTGACTCTCGACTGAAGCATCTTCGTCCTCTACCATGTCTTGGATGGAAAGTTCTTCACCTTCATCCGATGAAGAAGTAGGCGCTACTCTTCTGTTTGTACGTGTGCGTACAGTTGAGCTTATTTCGACTACTTTACCTCCGTCCTCCGGAGAAAACTCTATCTTACCTTTAGGAAGCACCCTAAATGTCCCGGAAGATAGAGAAGTATCGTCCGATGACGAGGCCCCTGTTCCAGTAATTATTACAGTAAATGTCTCTCCCTCATATTTCTTAGGAAGGACTATTCCTCTGTTGTTTGAAGTAGTAAGATAAAATACCTTACCACTTGACTTTTTAACTTCAGCAGTACTCGAAACCCTCGTAAACTCATTACCCTGGGAATCTGTTACTTTAGCTCCCGTAGGAGTTCCTGACCTAGAGGACGGCGAGGCGAAATTTCTATTGGCGAAAGGGGAAGGCTCACCACTCGCAGTAGGTCCAACTAGAGATATACGAGAACTATTTCCTTGTCCTGGCCCCGCCACGAAAGATAGTCCTCCACCTTGAGTGAACTCTTTACCTGTTTCTTTAAGGACTACGCGAATGGAGCTGGCCTTAACTCCCTTATCGATGTCTACTACACCGCCTCCCATAGGAATTTTTATTTCCTGCGTGGAAGCCCTTTCGAGTACTTGAGACTCCTCCTCTCGGAGCTGCTCGAAGTACTTCTTAAGTGAAGAGGCCACACTCATCCACACTTTAGGGTTTGATACTACCCTGAAGTCCGATGCATTAGGAATCTTAGCCTTGTCTCTCTTATCGTAGTCGAACTCTAAAATAGAGTCACGAAGAGAGTCCATGGCAATATTCAATAGGTCTGAAATTCCTACGTTAGCCCTATCAAAAATAGGCTTTACGCTGCTCCTGAACCACTTCTCATCCCTTGACGTATCCTTCTTTCCTTTTGATGGGAAGTAGGTGCTACCTGCCTGTATAATCTTGGCAAGCTTAGGCATGTAGAAACGAGACAGGTCAGTAATCTCTTCGTCCATCTTTTTAGACTTAGATTGTACTGACTGTGCATAATCCAGGAATTCCGGGTCTACTACAGAAGCGGATTCTGCTCCTGGTAGTCCTTCAAGATCCTCTTGGTCCGACTCTGACTGGAGATCGTAGATCTGTTCCGACAAAAGGCTTGCTAACGAATGAAGCTCTGTTAGCTTGGGAGCGATGTTCTCTTTGATTAGCTGAGAGACAAGCCCCTGGGCGTTTGACGGCTGAGTAAACTCAATTATTACTTGCTGGGCCAGGTCTTCTTCCGAGAAGAGAAGTACCCCGTCCTCAAGTACGTATTCTCCAGACTGAGGATCGTCATCCGTCCTCGTCATCTTTTCTCCCTCCATAATCACGCCTGTAATCGTGGAACCTGGAGGAATGTTTAACTCTGACTCTTCTACAAAAGTATCATTTAGTTCAAGAGGTATAGCGTTTTTTGAAAGACTCTTCCCATCAGATGAAATTCTGTGGAGCAACTGCTCCAGTGTCATGAATTCGTCCGTAAGGTCGGGAATAGAATCGTCGTCTTCCCTTAGATGCTCAAGCTCGTCTTCTATAGTAGGAATAAGAGTTTCAATAACAAACTCTGGGTCAGGGTGATTTAGTATACCTGACCACAAAGAAGCTGCTCTGCTCTTGATAGATTGAACAGCAGCGTACTCTTCGGAAGAATCGAGTTTGGAGTGCTTTCCTTTCTTACCCTTTTCATAGAATTCAAGGGTAAACTCCTTGCCTCCTGCGTCATCAGGAAAATGAAGGGTTCCTTTTTCATAGTTGTACACTACGAATGTTTCGGAAGAACCGGAGTTCGAGCTTATCTTAGTTCTCTGAGGAGAGCCATCTACCCATACCTTGAACCCCTTACGTACATCTAGCTTCTTACCCACAAAGTAAGCTAGGGACGCAGGATCTACCGTTCCTTTTTTAACTTCAGGCTTTGTAGCAAACCATTCCTCTGGAATGGACCATTCGCTTTCCGTAGATCTGATGCTTTCGCCGGACGAAGTATCTTCAGGTTCAACTGTGCTAAATCCATCTTCAGGATCTAGTTCTGCTAACTTAGCTGTGGATGTGGCTTTGTTTGTCATGGGTATCTCAGGACTTAAAAATCTCTTCTAATGCTTCGTCATCGGCGGAAGGCTTACTCTTCCTTCCTCCGGGATTCTCTGGCATGGGGGAAGGAGTCTTTTCCTTCTCATCCTTGCTCTCGCCTGCGTCCTCTTCCTCTTTTGAAGGTAATGAGTGCTTAACAGGAGAGTCTTTTTCTTCTTTGTCTGCTTTGCCCGCAAGGGTCGCTAGCTTCTTACCAAGCTCTACGAACTCGGATACTTTGGATGATTCTACTCCTAGCTGTTCTGCTAGTTGGGAAAGGGCTGAAGCACCTATTCCCTTCATTTCCTCCTCGTCCGACTTAAGGACCTTGGAAAGTTCCTCACCCGCCTCCTTAAGTGACTTTTGCAAAGAATCGGCGGCTCTCTCTATCTTAGAGAGCTTCTCTTTCAAGGGGTGCTTATTAGAAAGTGTCCTCATGAGAGAAAGGAAGTTGTCCGAGTTGTCCTCTAGAAGAGAGGTAGTGCTTTCTTCAAAGGAGATAGGGTCAAGTATTGGAGAAGTAACAGATTGCGGACTGTTTACGCCTATTGCGTGTATAATAGCAGCTATCCTAGGTTGTAAGAGGATAGGTGCTTGTAGATATACCCGCTTTAGCTTTTTAACTACGTAATCTGACATGATTAAAACTTAGGAACGTCTCGTACTTGTTTTACCAGAGGATCTCCCATAGGAGGAGGCTCGCTTATTTGATTGTTATAAGGAACACCTTCTTGCATACGTCCTTTTGAGTCTCCATTCCAGGGACGATCGGGCGAAGGAGCCACTAGTACATCGGCTGCTTCTTTGTCGGAATCGTCTTCTTCCATAGAGTCGTGGAGAGGAGCTACTCTAACTTCGAAACCATTAATAGTAGTAGGTAACTTACTTTCAGTAACATCGAGAGAGGTAGTGTACACAAAAATTACGGGCTTACCCGTAGGAAGCAAATCTCTTTTTATATCTTTTACCTCAGGCATATCCGCTGCCTTGTCCCACAACTCATCAATCGACTCTTCTACCTCGTCTTCGTTGACCGAAGGAGCCTCTTGATAACTAGGTAAATTTGTGAATTTTAGACCTGGGCCAGTCTTCCTTTTTATCTCTTCCAGTAAGGGAGCCTCGCTGTCAACTTCTTCACTTTCCGAAGGCTCCATAACCTCTGGTGCCTCAACAGGAGCAAATACCTGAGTAGAGTGAGAAAGAGGTCCGTGCTCCTCTGACGGAGAAAAGTTAGTCACAGGAGGAGCAGGAGGAAGAGGTGGAGGAGGTGAGAAAGATAGAGGAGGATGGGGAAGAGGGTCAATGCCCACATCTCCGGGAGGTCGTCCATAAGGACTTGGGGGTCCCTCCATTTCCTGCCCACAAGGAGAAAGATCGTTAAGTGAGGGAGGGGAAGGAACCTCTTCGGGAAACCTAAAGATGTAAATCTGTCCATCTTCTCCGGGGAAGTATCCAACAGGCATATCTTCAGGTGAAAGTTCTTCGGGAGGACTCATTTCATCACACCCACAAGACAGGACCTCAGAAGCAGCCTCTTTGTCAAAAGGACGTGTCCATGGACGGCTCAGTTCAATCTCTTTACCAGTGTCCAATGTACGTACCTTGTAACGGAGCCCCTTCTTTTGGGAACCCTTTTCGTCACGAATAACTTCTGTTACCTCTGACTGGACCATACTACCAGTGTCGGGGTCTTTGACTCGCATCTCCATTCCAGGCTCTGGAATGATGCCTATAGCCCCATCTGCATAAACTTGTATGTCGGAAGGGGTGAGCACGAAGAACTGCCTAGACACACGTAAGGAGTCTGCTAGGGAGGTGGCCTTTGCCTTCATTTTACCTTCGGGAAGGTTGTTGGCTACGTCAACGAGCTTGGTTGCAACTTTAAGGTTACAAGTCTTCTCTACAAATGACG
>CERF01003470.1_pt1 | contig 17877 bp, 29 predicted proteins | sample 530961 | NCBI WGS metagenome assembly CERF01 (sample SAMEA2621151, study PRJEB7988) | marine metagenome | isolation source: saline water (ENVO:00002010), including
CTTTAAAAGCTATGTGGAATGACATGAAAGCCACTACAAAAGATTTTGCTGAAAGCGCTACAAATGATGTTGATCAAATGATGAAAAACATTAAGGGCAAGGAAAAAGTAAAACTTATAACAGACAAAGATATAGACAATACACTTGGTAATGTAAAAAACAAAGTAAATGGTTTTTTAAGTGACATGTCGAATGCAATTGGCATAGGTGATATAATAAACACAGATGATACTGGAGAGGGTGCTGAATTAGATATTGATGGAACAGCAAATATAGAAGATATAACTTTTAATCCTGACAAAGTAGAAGTAGATGAAAATGGAGATCCTGTAGTAACTGTTGGCGTAGATGCTAATACAGATAAAATTGACGAAAAATTACAAAACCTACAAGATCAAACACAGTCAGCTTTTAATAGCATGGCAGATTCTCAAAAAGGTGGATTACAAGAAATGGTTAGTCAAACTAAAAGTGCGGCTAGAGAAATTATAAAAGCAGAAATTGCAAAAGGTACTGCTAAATGGGCAGCAAGTGTTTTAGGTGGTGTACCTTTTCCAGCAAATGCAATTTTAGCAGCAACAGCTGGAGTTGTAGTAGGTGGAATTTTTAATGCTATAATTCCTCCATTTGCACAAGGTGGTTTAGTAACAGGGCCAACATTAGCAATGGTTGGTGAAGGTTCTGGAACAAGTGCAATTAATCCTGAGGTTATAGCACCATTAGACAAATTAAAAGGAATGATTGCCGGTGGATCAGGAGGAAGGTTACATGGTAGAATATCTGGATCTGATATATTATTAAGTAATGATAGAGGTACTATGAGCCAAGATAGAGTATCTGGTTCTGTAACTAATTTTTAATAAAAAAAAATGGCTTATACAAAATACGAGAGTGAATTTTATAGTGCAAATCCAGCTAGTCCTGACTCTAGGTTTAAAGTTATGATTCATAAAAAAACTGGATCTGGTTCTACAACTAATTTTAGTTTAGGAAGTGATGGTTTTGTTTTAAAAATGGATGGATCAGATGACACTATGTTAGCGCCTATTAAAACAACTTCTTGTGAATTTACATTTGTTATAGAAGTTGGTAACACTGATCAAGAAGCTATAGTTGATGATATTTTATCTGTTGCTGGAGATAACGAAGGTGAACTTTCTTTAGAAATTCAACGCTATCAAACTGGAGTTGGATATAGAAGATTTTGGATAGGTGTTATTTTAGGTGATTTAGGAGAACTAGAAGACGCTAGTCCGTATAATTATTTAAGAGTAAAAGCTGTTGATGGATTAGCACAGTTAAAATATAAAATTTTTCCAGAATCTAAAGCAGGTAATAGATCTTGTTTGTATTACATAAAAGCAGCATTAATGGAAATAACTACAAGCCAAGATGAATTTGGTTTTTGGACAGCAGGAAGTGCAGAAACAGAAAATTTTTTAACACATCAAGCTTTTTATTATAATAAAGCAATGGGTGATATTGATTTAAGTAGTTGGAGAGATGATTTAGATCATGATCCACTGGCTTTAACAAAAGTTAATAGTTTAGTATTTAAAAATAAAGACGGACAATACTGGAGTTATTATAAAATTTTAGAAAATATAGTATCTGCTTTTCAACTAAGATTAATGATGACTCCTATAAGAGATGATTCTCCGTCTAATGGAGGTAGTTTTTATAATGGTAATTGTACTTGGTTATTGCAGTCACCATTAGCGTATCATGGATCATCGGATAATTCTAATAGAGATGTTACTGGACATAAATTTTTCTTGCATGGAAAACAACTAACTACAGACGATGCTCTTTCTTATGAAGATATATCACATGGAGTATTTAATCCTAAAACACATTTGGCTGGTGGTAAACAGACATTTGTTCCACCTTTATTATCTTACAAATCAATTTATGATCATAAGAATTTTTTAGCAATTTCTATGGGTCCTATAACTATGCAAACTGCATGGGATAATATGACTGCAGTAGGAGCGTCTGTAACAGATGATGCGGATGGTTGGGAAGTTGCTAGAACAGAAGGAACATTAGCTGCTTTTTACCAATTAACAGGATTCACAGATGAGGAACCTTTAGGCTGGACTGGTAGTGATAATGATAAATCTTGTAACTGTAGAATAGTAATAACAGGAAATGCAACAGTACATCCTAAAATGCATGCTTATACGGCATCAGGTGGTTTAGTTGGTTATGATTCTGCTGGAGACTATTTTAACTATTATGGTGGTTATGCTTTAGGGAACAGTTGGTATGGTATAGATGACGATGCTTATGTAATGCCTCGACTAGGACTTAGATTAGATACGTTAATTGCAGATCCTGATGGAAATATAACGATTGCAGGTGGTGATGGTACTACGTTTAGAAAAGAAGCATTTTGGTTGGGTGATGCAAGATTTGGTATTTTAGCAGGAAGTACTCCTTGGGCTAGAAGAGATGAAGGTGTTTATCCTGCTGAAGATTTAAAGTTTTCTGCTGGTGAAGATTTTACATATCCGCAAAATTTATACGGATATAATGGTAGTTGGTATGGATCAAGATATTGGCCTAACTTTCCAGATAATACATCATATATTGTTGACGGTGTACAACAATGGGGAACAGATATTGGTTACTCACAAATGTATTGGTGGAGAACAGGTTCGCCTCAAGCGACATTGCAAGAACCAACACAACAATATCTTCATGCTTTCTTTTCACCAATATATTTTAAAGCAGATGTAACTGCTAGAAATGGCGCTGTAAGTTCTTCATCATGGAATGATTTTGTTTGGCAAGGTGAAGCATCTGATTTTATTCATACAGAAACATTTGTTGTGACTTCTCCAAAAATACCAATTGGAAAAGCTTTAGGAGATGGAGCAGTTGGTGCAAATTATTTAAGTAGAATAAGTTTATATGGATTAATGCATTGTGATGACGCTACAACTCCTGCTGGATCACAACAAAGAGCGGCTTGTAAAAGTTGGGATTATTCTGTTTTAGACACTGGAGGTGCAACTACTGGAGGTTTTGGTTGTGAAGCTAGGGGAATACAATGGGATTATTATTTATCTGATGTTAGAGTAAATGTAACAGGAATAGATGCAGGAGCAAATAGTTTTGACACTACTATTGCATGGTATCAAAATGACAATGGAAGTCCTTCAGAACAATATGTGCAAGAACCAGAAATAGTTATTGGAGATAATCCTCCAGAAGATCCTTTTGCGTGGAACGAAAGCTCTGGAACTTTAGGTTTTGGTGGACAATATCCAGGTACATTTAAAATAGTAACAACGGCAAATAGTACAGATCTTCCTGAGGTAGGTCCTGATACACAAAATTGGAGAGCGATATGGGAAGTAGGTGCTGCTGTTGCAGGAAGTACATTGCATCAACAAAGAGCAAAAAATGCGATTGCACACTATTACATGATCAAGAGAGGTTTGGAGTTAGTTTTTTCAGATAGAACAAGCACAAAAGAAATAGAACAAAAACTTGCATCAGGTGTTTATTATTACGCAACTGGAAATAGATGGGGTAAAAATCAAGAGAATGCAAATATAGCATTTCTAATTACAGGTTTTCAATTTGTAGCGGGTACTGGCGCTATAACTGTAAGCTTTGAAGATGCAACCACATTTAGTAGATCAAATTTAACAGAATTAACATACGCGACTAATGGCTAAACCATACGGAAAAAATATAGATTTACATAAAAAGGATAATATAAGGCCTTCTAATAGTCAAATAAGTCCAAGAGAATTGTATAGAATTCAAATGGATAATCAAAAAAATGTTAAAAATAATACGCGTTATAATAATCAAAAAAGTGCAAATAGACTTCCTAGAGCTGAGGGCCAAACGACAACTCAATATAATGCAAGTAGTAATACAAGTCCTGCTTATAATGATTCATTTGGAACATTCTTAATAAGAAATTGCATAGCACAAACAAAAAGTAAAATAAGACCAGGAACGCATACGTCTATAGATGTAGCAAATCCTACTGGTCATTTAGGTAATTACTTATTGAGAAAAGGAGATGCTTTTTATATATATAACAGAAAGACTTTCCAATGTATTCGTTTAGTATGTGATGCGGATCAAACAGATGCAGCTACTTCCATAACTATTACAAGTACAGTTTTCACCGTTAATGATAGTTTTATTTCAGGTAGTTATATAATTCCTGATTTTAGACTAATTACAGAGAGAGTATCTAATGCTCCAGAATTTAAGCGTTTTGATCTAACTAATTCTGCATATAGGAGTTTAAATACATCACCCTTGACTTTAGTAGCTGGACAATCAGGCACACTAATTATACCTTTAAACGTTACTATACTTTTTAATCACGGTGGAACAGGACATGATGAAATGACGGCAGCTGATATGTATGTTGGTTTATATGCTCCATCAATTGGTACAGCTCAGTATTGGGCTTCAATAGATAGATTTGCATTTAGAAGTAGAGATCCTTTATTATATCAACTTTCTCCTGGTATTTATGGTGCAGGAAGTTCTACTAATTTTCAATATATAGCTCAAAAAACAAGACTAACGCCTATAGGAAAAGATTTAAAACTATACACAACAGCAAATTTTACAAGTACAGGAAACACAATTACGGTTTTAATTTATTACAAACAAATAACAATATGATAGAAGATGTGTATAATAGAGCATGTTGTTTTTTAGGTGGAAATTTACTGACTATCAGCTTTGTACCTGTAGAAACATTATTACATACAATAGTGTTAGGATTTATTGGTGGATTAGTTGGTATGTTATCAAGAGACGTTTATAATTTTATAAAAAAAAGATTTGAGAAAAATAAATAAAATAATAGTACATTGTTCAGCTACTAGAGAAGGCCATGACGTAGATGCTAAGACAATTAGAGAATGGCATTTAAGAAGAGGTTGGAAAGATATTGGTTATCACTATATTGTAAGACTAGATGGAACAATAGAGCCAGGTAGAATGATAAATATATCTGGAGCACATACAAAGGGGTATAATAGCGAATCAATAGGTATTTGTTATATTGGCGGAGTAGAAGCAGAAAAGGTTAATAATAAGTGGGTTGCTAAAGATACAAGAACTCAAGCTCAAAAAGATAGTTTACTTATATTGATCAAATTATTAAAGCTTATGTACAAAGATGCAACAATTCATGGTCATAGAGAATTTGCAAATAAAGCTTGTCCTAGTTTTGATGCATCTGAAGAATATAAAAATTTAAAATTAAAAAACAATGATGGAATTTATAATAACAAATTGGCTTGTATTATTAATTGCCTTTATGGCATTTTTAAAAGTTATAACAAACCTAACTCCAACTGAAAAGGATAATAAGATCTTTGGTTGGTTAGACAACATTTTTAACGTGATCATTCCTAATTATAAAAAAGGAGGAGGAACACATTAATGAAAGATATTTTAAAAGGATTAGACATTACGTCTATTTTTAAAGATAAACGATTTGGTGATCTTAAAAGATGGTCAGCAAAAAGAACAATTGGTAGCGTGATAGTTGCGTATGCAATTCAAGCTATGAACAACGAAATAACATGGGAGGGTGTAGTTTTGTGTTTTATAGGGGTTTTGCCCTTATGCTTATCAATGTTCGAATCTAAATGAAATATAGACCAAGGTTAACGAAAAACGAATTTGATCTTATACAGGAATTTAGGAATAGACCTAACATTCTTGTAATAGGTGATACTCACATTCCTTTTAATCATCCAGGATATTTAGATTTTTGTAGATCAGTTCAAGAAAAATATAGATGCAATACCGTTGTGCATATTGGCGATGAATGCGATAATGCAGCATTGAGCTATCATGAGAAAACACCAGAAGGACATTCTGCAGAGTCTGAAGCGGAGTTAGCTTTAAATGAATTACAAAAATGGTATAAAGCTTTTCCTGAAGTTAAGGTTTGTGTAGGAAATCATTCGGCATTACCTTATAGACAAGCTACTACAGCAGGAATCCCTAAAAGATTTTTAAAGACTTATGAGGAGGTTTGGCAAGCACCAAAAGGATGGAAATGGGAATTAGAATGGGTGATCAATGATTGCATATTTACTCATGGTACAGGAACTAATGGACAACAAGCTGCCATAAAACGCGCGATATTAAATCAGCAATCAACTATTATAGGACATACACATTCGTTTGGCGGTGTTAATTATATTGCATCTAAAAACAATTTAATCTTCGGGCTAAATGTAGGTTGTGGAATAGACATAGATGCCTATGCATTTGCATACGGTAGAAACTATCCAAGAAGACCAACTTTAGGTTGTGGTGTAGTATTAGATAAAGGCCGTTGTGGTCTATTTATTCCTATGGATCTTGGTATAAAATATGTATACAAATAAAAAAAAAATAAAATTTTTTTAAAAAAATGTATTAGTTGTCAGATTTTTTGTATATTAGCTTCATAATAACAATAAAAACTTTAAAATTATGACAACTTTAATCACTGATAGAAATATCAAAATCACGAAATTAGAAATTGAATTATTAAACAAAATAGTCAAAGCTATGTACGCAGGTCCTGATGGCGCCGTAACAGACTTTGTATTATGCTCATATAAAAATAAAAAAGCATCACCCTCAACATTAAGCAAAACTTATCCGGAGTACGCTAAACTAACTAAATCAGAGCAAGGAGTAATGACATCATTAATAAAAAAGGGTTTAGTAGAAACATATAAATGGATATATCATGCAAAATATGATATTACTACAGCAGCTATATATCCTACTATAAAAGGGGTACATGTTTCAATAGATTTTTTCAAACTTGTATTCGGAAACCAAACAACTGAATTTAGACAGCAATTCGGAGTAGATAACGATTTAGAGTATTTAGATGATTTGAGCAATTGGTTTGCACACTGCAGCCAAGATCTTGATGGATTTACATGGACTTTTACACAATTAGATAAATCTATGGACGAAGTTTGTTTAAGTACAAACCCTGATAATGATCCTGAAAAAGATAAATTTGATCAAGATGTAGAAATACAAATAAATAAAGCTTTTGATGAAGTAGTAGAAGCTGAACAAAAAGATCTTAAAAATCAATCTAAAAGGACTTTCATGTGGAATGAAGAAACTGCAATTGAATTCGCTGCTTTTTACGCTAATAAAAACAAATCCGAATTTGGCAAATTTCTTGGAAGTATTATTTGTGAGGGATTAACAAGCAAAAAATCTAAGATAGAAATCTTTAAAGCTAGATGGAACGATTTTTGTAATTCTAGTAAGTAATTTTTTAAGGGGCCTTCTATAGGGGTAGGGGGCTCTTTTTTTTAATTACAAAAATTTATTATATATTAGCAAACATGATCAAAACCATAAGTCGAGCTCCACTTATTAAAGTAGTGAACCGAGGGCGCAGAGTAAAGATCATAAAACAACAAACAAAAATTATTTAGAAATGAGTACAATAACTGCAATTCTGCTTAAAAAGCATCCTATAAAAACCTCTAGACATGGAGGTAAATATATCAGAACTATTTGGAATGATATTACAAACAATCAAAAAGTAACATTAGACGTTTACCCTGATCACTGGGCTTCGAAAAGATTTATGAAATATCTAACTCCTCAAACTATATTATCGGGATTAGAATTAATAAATATAAAAGGCAAAAAATACATATCGGGATATTCGAAAACAATAACATATATGGGAATAAGACATGAAAAACATAATTAAAGAAGCTCACGAAATAATACATGAAAGATCACAGGAAAAAGAAAGATCTTACGGCCCATTTTCAGAGGGAATGTGTAGAGCAGCTAAAATAGCACAAGGTATAACTGGAAAAGATTTTACAGCAGAAGATGTATATGCATGCATGATAGCACTAAAACTATCTAGGCATTCGTATAATTATAAAAGAGATAATTTATTAGATGCTATTGCATACATTGGCGCTTTAGATGATTTTATTAATAACTATAAAAAAAATAAAAATGGGACAAGTATTTAGATTTTGCTGCAGATGTGTTAGAATGATGCTAATACAAGACGGTAAATGTTTGTGTTGCAAAAAAGATTTTTTAGTAAAAGGAGAAAAAGATAATAATTATAAAACAACAAAAATATGAAAATAGGAATTATTGGGATAGTACAAAATCCCTCAAGGAGATTAACCTCTCACAATGCTGGTTGGACTTATGCATTAAGATCACAACTAAGAAATAAATACAATACAGATGTAGATATTTTAACAGAGAAAGATGAATGGAATGACTATGACATTCTATATATTACAGAAGGTGTAAATTATAGACATAATGTTTGGAATTTATTTGGTGGTGTTAGTCCTAAGTTAGTTGAAAGGATTAATAAACTTTTAGAATATAAACGTGGTGATCTATATTTTTACGGTGATCAAGCTCCTGATTATATGAACTTAGTAAAAAGTAGAAATTTATTGTATTTTGAAGATCTTTTATTTCCTCCAATAAAAGCTGTAACAACAATTGTAGAAACTGATAATATAGTTATTGGAGATAGTCATGCAATATCTGTATATGAAGACGATTACAATATACAAAGACATGATGGACAAACTTTACATGGTGCTTTACGAAAAGGATTGCACACTTATTTAGATAAAGATAAAGTATATAATAAGGTTAGATTTTACTTTGGTAATATAGACGTAAGACATCATTTATGTAGATTATACCCTGACAAAGATCGTAGGATTCACGAAATAAAAGTTTTAGTTGGAGACTATCTTTATCAATGTGAAAAATTAATAAAAAATGGCAATTGCAAACAAATTGAAATAGTGTCATTATTGCCTATAGAAAATGAAAGTAGAAAAATACCAAAGACTGGTTATTACGATGGCAAACCTTTTTGGGGATCACAAAATGATAGAATAGAAGCAATGACTATTTTTAATGTTTACATGCACAAACAGTTGATTCTAAATAAATATATAAGTATAGTTTTGTGGGATAAATTTGAAAGCAGTATTGAATTAAATTTTAAAAACATGGAACAAGGTCAAAGTGTACATTTAGCTCCACATAGTTATATGCACAATTTTATTAATGATAAAAAAAACACATTATGGGGATAATTATAAATCAAGATATATTAGAGGCAATAGACGATTATCATGAAAAAAGTCTAAAAATGCAAAATTACCATTTTGATCATAAATTAGATAGTTTGACAAAATATGATGTAGATGATGATTTAATTTATAATGTACCTATTTATGACATGTTAGATCGTAGATACGCTGCGTTTAGTAGCTTTTTAGAAGCTATTTATAAAACCTATGATGATCCAAAGGGAAATGGAAAATACTTTGCTGAAGGCGCTTTAAATGCGAATCCTAAAACTATGATTTATTTATTTTACTTATTTAGATTATGCGGTTCTGGGATTAATTACATTCCTAAAACAACAGACAATCCTTTTGGAACTCATGGATTTGGAAATTTTTGGATTGTAGATTTAGTTAAAGAAGGTGATTATGATCCACAAGAATGGATGGATAAATTAAGAGAAATAAATAAACCATTTACTAATAACAAAGGTTATTTATTGCCACAGTTTAGTTATAAAAATCAGACAGGTGGTCATTTGAAAAGATTTATTTTAGAAGAAAGTTTATTATTAGTCGACAAATTATATGAATTTTTACGAAAAAATAAACCTGTTCCAATTACACAAGCGGTAGATTATATGAATATATATTTAAAAGAGAAAGGATTTAAAAAACAAAATTTCGTATTGTCAGCTACAATGGCTGATGTTGCTGAGTATTATCCTAGTTTAGTTGATCCAAATTCTATGATCTATGCTGGAACTAATGCAAAAAAATGTATAAATCTTATATTTAAAAAAGATGGCAATTATCAAACTAATTTACAGTTTGAATCAGAATGCATACAGTTTTTAGCAGACAGATATAACTCAACACCATATTCTGTAGAAGATTCAAGACTTTGTGACGTAATAAGATACTTTAAAGAATACCAATCAGATCATCACATAAAAAAAAATCACGGCATAATTATGAAAAATAATAGTATATTAAAAAGAAAGTGGGGATTAGAAACTTATAAAAAATTCGTATCATGTATGTAAATAAACATTGGGGAACAGAAAACAAAGACGATAAAAGTTTAGACTATTATTTAGATCTAACAAAAGATTTTAAAAGTAGTTTTAAACCATTTGAGGTGATCAAAAGAAAAGGAAGTATTGGAGAACATTATATCATAGACGAATCTAGATCTAACCCAGTAGGCGCAAAAGCTAGGTTTGGTGAGTTTTTAATGACAAAGCTAGATGGATATAAAGAAATAGTATACGTACAACCACGTAGAGGTTTTGCAGGTATTAGTTTATCGTATTTATGTGAATTATATAGAAAGAATTTAACACTAGTAATGCCATCATCTAAAAAATCTTCAGATCATCAAAGGTTATGCATAGAATATGGAGCAAAACCATTATTTGTAAGAATAGCTGCAATGCCTAATGCTAATAAATATGCGAAAGAATATGCAGAAAAAAGAGGTGCTTTTTTTATTCCATTAGGATTACAACACGAATATGTAATTGCTGGTGCAGTGAGATCTATACATGATTATTTTGCTGGTGAAAAACATCCAGAAAGAATGTGGTGTGTAATATCAACAGGTGTTTTGTCAAGATCTTTACAGATTGCTTTGCCTAAAACTAAATTTTATAATGTTGCAGTATCTAGAAACATACAACAAGGTGAATTAGGTAGAGCAAAATTTTATTCATACCATAAAAGATTTGAGACAGTTGCTGATTATGTGCCAAAAACTTTTAACTGTGAACCATCTTACGATTCTAAAGGTTATGAATATATGTTAAAATATGGAAAAGAAGGAGATTGGTTTTTTAACGTAGCAGGAGAAGCGCCTAAACCAACTTTACAAGCAGAAGAAGTAGACTCTTACAGAGATTGGGGTGATTTTAAAGATTTTAAAGGAACTATTATATGAAAGATTTTTTTGAAAAACATGGTGATTATATAAATGAATTTGACAATGCCAATGAAGCATTTATTTATTGGTATAATGTTATTGACAAACTCGGGTATAATTATGCAAACACAAAGGCTTTATTTAATATAGGTTTTTATCTTACAGATCCTACAAAAAATTTAATAACTTGCAAAGAACGTAAATGGAAAAAAGATTACGCTGAATTAGAATGGAGATGGTATGAATCAGGAAATAGTTCTGCTGTAGAAATAGCTAAGCATGCTAAAATATGGTATAAATGCATGGATGTACAAGGTAATGTGAATTCTAATTACGGTTGTCATTGGCAAGAAGGTGATCAACTTGGATATGTTATAAGAGAACTAAAAAAAGATAAAAATTCAAGACGAGCATCTATAAGCATTTATAATGCAAAAAAAAGATATAACTGGGAGAATGATACTCCTTGTACTTATGCAATAAATTTTCACATACATGAAGATAAATTAAATATGAGCGTAATGATGAGATCTAACGATTTGTGGTATGGATTTTGTAATGATCAATACTGCTTTTCTAAATTACTAATGTTAGTAGCTCACGAATTATCATGCGAAATAGGAACATATTATCATTTTGTGAATAATATACATTTATATAATAATTTTTTAAACAGAAATATATAACTAAAAACAAAAACTATGGAATACTTTAAATACACACAAATTAGACAATGGGCAACAGAACGTGGAATCTACGAAAAAGGAGATTCTAAAACTCAATATCTTAAATTGCAAGAAGAATCTGGAGAATTAGCTGAAGCTATATTAAAAAATAATAAAATAGAAATAAAAGATGCAATTGGTGATATGGTTGTAGTCTTAACTAATTTAGCAGAATTATGCGATCTTAAAATAGAGGATTGTGTTACTCATGCAATTAATGAAATTACAGATAGAAAAGGTAAGATGATCAATGGAACATTTGTAAAAGATAAATAATGGATGTTTTAAAATATCATAAAACTTATTTAAAATTAGCAACTGAAATAAGCAAATTATCATATTGTAAAAGAAAAAAAGTTGGAGCGTTAATTGTAAAAAACAACATGATTATTTCAGATGGTTTTAATGGAACTCCAACAGGTTTTGATAATACTTGCGAAATAGATAACGTAACAAAATGGTATGTATTACATGCAGAGGCAAATGCTATTTTAAAATGTGCAAAGCATGGTAGATCATGTTTAGGTGCTACGATGTATTTAACTTTGTCACCTTGTAAAGATTGTGCAAAATTAATTTATCAAGCAGGAATTGTTAAAATATATTTTTCAGATTATCATTACAATACTGAAGGTTTAGATTTTTTAGATCAAGCAAAAGTACAATATGAACATTTGAATGTTAATAACACTAAATAAATAAATTTTTATATTATGACTGACTTTTTTAATTTTAGCGAAAACCAAAACAACAAAAACATGAGCAATTTAGTACGTGAAAACGTTAAAACAATTTTAGTAGATGAAATAATTCGACTAAGAGTTTTAAATAATATCAAAGTAGATTTCGAAAAAATAAAGCCAGCAACTTCTATAAGAATGTGGTTATTTCAACACAATTTTAGAGAATTAATGGATATGCAAATAGATCTAATTAAAGATCTTAAAGTGTTGGAAGGAAGGGTATAACAATAAATATATTCAGAATGTTACATTTGTAGCATGGATTATTTTGATTTTATACATGATTTAAATAATATATTAGAATTTAATGATATAAAAAATGATCTTGATCATAAAAAGGAAAGAGATAACGCCATTAAATTATTATTAAGAACAAAGAAAAATAAAGCTACAATTGTATTAAGTAGTAATGATGTATTGTATATATATAAAAAAGAAGGAATAAATGGGATTAAAAAACACATTGATAGGAAAGTACATTATCTTTATAGTTCGGATTTTGTATTTCATGTATTGTTTTATCATTACAAAAACGATTGGACAAATTTGGAAAAAATTATAATTAGATATGACAAAAAGAGGAAAAAAAATTAGTATAACAAAAGAAATTAGAGATTCTGTTATATATACTTTAGATATATTATTTGAAAGTTTAGACTTAGATCAAAAAAAAGTTATACTTAGAGAAATAGGATTAAGTAAAAATGATATAGAAAAAATAGACGAGTCTGGATTAAAAACAAGATATGTTAGAGATTTTATGACTGAATTTGATAAACAGACTGTCGGTAAAGATCTTCGAACTGCTAGACTAACAGATAAATATGTTAAAGCAAACGAATTAATATCAGATAAAAATAATAAATTATATAAAACAAAAATTAAAAATTATAAAGATGAATAGAGAAACCTTAAAAGAAATATACGAAAAATACAATTTAAATAAAGACGATATATTTACATTGACTTTTGGAAATGCAAAAAAGCATATTATAACACGACCTGGAATTGAAAAAATACAAGCACAACTTGGTATACAAGTAAATTTTAAAATAGAAAAAATATCTGAAGATTTTAAACATGTTATTATTTTGGCTCATGGTGTAATTATGAAAACAAATAACGAGGGCAAATTAGTACCAGACAAAATGTGTCAAAGTTTTGGAGAAGTATCACCAAGAAATAGTTCAAATCCATATCCTGTTGCAATGGCAGAAAAAAGAGCTTTGGGTCGAGTTGTTATTAAATTAGCAAATTTATTTGGTATATTCAGTGAAGATGAGGCTGAAGAATTTAAAAAACAATAAAATGAATATAAATAAGAAATATCCTATAGATGAGGATAAAAGAATAAGAGATTGGGTTATCCATGGAAAAGGTAATTATAATTCTGTTGTTGTAGATAGTAATACAGGACGAGAATTTACAGACATAGAATATGGATACGGACAAATTAATTTTAAAGGATCTAAAGATAAACTAATGGATCTTTTATTAGAATTATTTAGAGACGAAAGAGATTTTAAAGTTATTGATTATTTTGAAAAGAATTCTGAAGAGCATAAAATGTTTATGTATGGGCCAGATTATACTTTTGAAAAATGAAAATAATAGAAAGACTTGTTAGAATAGCTTGCCATTATAATAAAATTAAATTTGCTGAATTTTTTAGAGATTATAAACATGCAAGAGTTACAGATTGCAAGTCGATGGTTTTTTATTATGTAAATAAAGTAATGCACATATCTGCATTTGAAATAAGTGAGTTAATTAATAGAGATGAAGATTATGTTTTAAAACACATAAAGCGTCATGATCAAGAATACACAATTATAAATCACTACAAAAAAACTTATGAGAACATTGTTACACAATATGAAAACTGGCAAAATTCTAATTTAGATCTTGCATATAGTATTACAAAAACACAATATGATACTAAAACAGAAATAAAATACGAAATGATTTTAACTGAAAACAATAGACTTAAGCATGAAATTGATATATTAAAATTAAAATTAAACAAGAAAAATTATGTATAAAATAAGAGGAACAATAATAGACAAAAGAAAAGAAGAATTTACAGGAAAAAATGGTGAAAATTATGAAAAAATGTATGTAACAATTGAGGAACATGATACTGGATTTAGTCATAAATATCAATTTGAAATTTTTGGAGAAGCTAAAATAAATTTATTAAAAGATAAAATAAAATTAGATAGAATTGCTAAAATAGAGTTTTATATAAAAGCAAATGAATGGAAAGATAAATTTTTTAATACATTAAATATAAAAGATATATTTTTAGAAGATGATCTAAGTGCATATAATGAAAAAAAACCAGATGTGATTAAACAAATAGATGATCATTTAGAAAAATTTAACAAAGACAAAGAAGAACGTGAAAAATTACCCTTTTAATTATGATTTCAGTAAATAGTATTAGCGGTGGTCAAACATCAGCATACATAGCAACAAAATATCCTTCTGATTATAATGTTTTTTCTTTAGTAAGAATTGAAGGAAAAAGAACTATAAAAGATAAGAAAGTTATTCAATACATAGAAGATAGAATACAAAAACCATTTATTGCAACTGCAGAAGATGATATTATTATTAGAACAATGATAGATCTAGAACAGTATATCGGTAAAAAGATACATTGGGTTAGTGGTGATACATTTGATGAGCATTTAAGATATAATAATGGCAATGTTCCTAATTTAATGAGGCGAACTTGTACAATTAATTTAAAATTAAAACCAATGTTTGAATGGTGGCAAAAAACTATTAATGAAGTAGTAGAAATGAGAATTGGATTTAGAGCAAATGAGTTAGGAAGAAAAGCAGGTCAAGATAAAAGATTAAATAAAGATGGATATTTAGAATTTAAACATGTAATTGGAAAACATGAATCAGGTAGAAATAAATGGGGTACAACTGCTTGGCAAAAACCAAGATACCCTTTGATAGAAGATAATATATTAAAAGATACTATACAAAAATTTTGGTCTGATAAACCTGTAAAATTTGCACCAATAAATAACTGTGTTGGATGTTTTCATCAAAATATACCTTTATTAAGAAAAAGATTTGATTGGTTCCCTGAAAAAATGGATTGGTTTATTTCTAAAGAAGGTAATAAAAACATAATTAAAAAAACAGAAAAAAATAAAGGAAATACTAACAGATGGAGAGCAGGAATTGATGAATTATATTATACTGATGTAAAAAAGATGTTTAGACAAAACTCATTATTTGATGAATTAACAGACAAGGATTTTACAGAATGTGATTCAGGTTATTGCGGATTATAAATTATTAAACAACAAAAAAATGGCAAAATTTAGACAATTACATACTAGCTTTTGGAATGATCCATTAGTTTTAGATCTTACACCAGAACAAAAATACTTTTATATTTATTTATTAACTAATCCAAAAGTTTTACAATGTGGAATTTATGAAATAAGTATAAGACAAATTTCTTATGAAACAGGTTATGATCAAAATGCTGTTTTATCACTTTTAGCACATTTTGAAAGTATAAATAAAATAAAGCATAGTAAAAAAACAAATGAGATTGCAATAATAAATTTTTTAAAGTATAATTATAGTAATTCACCAACAGTTAAAAAGTGTATAGAAAAAGATTTTGAATCTGTTAAAAATAAAGATCTTATATCGTATGTACACTGTATAGATACACTAAATATAGAGTATACTAGTAATAATAAGAATAATAATAACAATAATAATAAGAATTCAAATAAGAATATAGAAATAAGAATTGCAGATTTTTACAAATCTGTTTCATCCTATATAGAATTTAAAGAAATTTATAAAGAGTTTTTTGAGTATTGGTCTGAAACTAATCCAAGTAGAACAAAAATGAAATGGGAATTAGAAAAAACATGGGATCTAAAAAAGAGACTACATAGATGGGCAAATAACAATTCTAAATTTTCTAATAATAAAGATAAAATGCCAAATTTTTACGATAAAGCTTATGCTTTAAGAATTGGACAAGATCAATCACAGCAAAAAAAATATAGAGAACATTTAGTGAGTTTAGGATACGAAATGAAAATGGGATATGCTGGTGAAGCTACTTGGGTAAAAAAATGAAAAAATACATAAAAAATTATTTGCTTTTTTTTGATTATGATGAATGTGATTTTATTAAGTGCGAAATGTGTAATGCAAGAGCAGTAGATATACATCATTTAGTAGCAAGAGGAATTGGAGGTACAAAATGTGATAATATAAATGAAGTACCTAATCTAATTGCATTGTGCAGAAGTTGTCATATAAAAGCTGAAAATAATAAAGAATTTAACAAACAATGTAAGATAACACATTTAAAAAACATGATCATAAAGTATGAAACAGAATAAAAAAAATATAAACAGTACAAATTATTCAGATTATTTATATAATGGTGACAATTCTTATAATTATAATTTTGTTGAAGAGTTATCTGAAGAAGAGAAAAAAGTAGTGAAGAAATTATTAATAAAGATCTTGGCCAGGCTATAATAGTATTAAAACATTTATTATTATATTACAACTTCCTTTCTTAAGGTTTTTGTTGTTGTGCAAGGGTCTATTAGTGGTTCGCTACTCTTAGGCCTTTGCTATTTAAAAAGATGCGTATGAATATAGATAAATATAGAGAATACTTAGATTGTATAAGTGAGTGTTGTGGAGCACCTGCAAACAGTGATTGGATGATATGCTCTGACTGTAAAGAACATTGTGGTATAATATATGAAAAAGATTTAGATAATGAAGAATAAGATAGATAATAAAGATCTTTTAGGTATAGCATGTGATAATGTGTTTAAGACAGAATATAGTACAAAGATAACAATACCTGTTAAGAATGATGTGTTGTTATTATTTAAGGATATAAAGAAACAATTTAATGAGTTAGGTATTAAATTAAATAATGCCAAACTGTTTGAGCTTATGGTGATAGAGATGTACAACAGTAATAAAGAACAATATCAGTGATGCCACATATACCGACACATACTAATTATAAATGGATACGAACTATTAAGAAGAAGAGTTATAGTGATCCTGTATATGCTAAGCTGTATAACAGTAAGATGTGGAGGAGATTAAGATTAAAGTATATACAATATAATCCTTTATGTATTACATGTAAGAGTAATAACATTATTAAGGAAGGTGAAGTTGTTGATCATATCAAACCAATAATAGAAGGAGGTTCATTTGAAGAGTGGTCTAATCTACAGACTCTATGTAAGTCTTGCCACGCAAAAAAGACAGGCACAGAAACAAGTCTACGTAATAAGAAAAAAATAAAAAAAAGCACTAGATAGGGTATGCACACTAAATCATAAAAGAACATAGTCAGTACA
>CERF01081271.1_pt1 | contig 17491 bp, 14 predicted proteins | sample 530961 | NCBI WGS metagenome assembly CERF01 (sample SAMEA2621151, study PRJEB7988) | marine metagenome | isolation source: saline water (ENVO:00002010), including
AAGCATACCTTGCTGCAGGGACTGGACCTGTCAAGTTCATCAGATTACTAGGTAAAAACGGCCCAGCGGATGATGCTGAGGTAAATAAGGCTGGATGGACTATCGGTGATGGTGAACCTAACAATGATCTAGTGCACAATACAACTGCCATGGCTCTTTGGTTATTTCCTTCGGCATCTCTGGACGATGATGGTCATGCACACATCGACGCTGTAGGTCACATTGGAGTAACAGGAACTCTAGGTGCTATTTTTTATTGCTCTGGTACAACCCCTCTGTTGGTTGGAACTGCTCACAATTCTACTACTAAAGGAGCAACCTCTGCTGTTGTAGATAGTTCTGGTGACAATTGGACTTTTGATTTGGCTTTTACATCGTCGGGTAATTCTACATTAAATGTTACTCACAGTGTTAGTTTTGATCCTACCAAGTCAAATTATATTAGAAATGTGCTAAATACAGACCCGACAATGTATAAGGGGACTAAAAATTACCAAGGTAGTGTTAGTAAAGCCGTACCATATTTCTTAGGAGAAACCTTCGATGTAAATGTTTCGGCAATGTTTTCTTCTTCAGCAGGAAAAGTCCAAGGAGTCATTTTAGCATTAACTGGAAATGCAACGGATTCTTTCGCAGATCACAGGGAAGAAATGACAGCAGCAAGAACTGGATGGTTTATCGGACCAAGACAAGGAGCAGCCGACCAAAAGAAGCTTTTTTACCTCACCGCACTAAGTGAGGGGGTCGAACTGCAGAACAATTATTATGTCAAAATTTCTGACTGTAAACTAGGAACGCCTCCAAGCGGTAGATCTTCTTTTACATTAAGCATAATGAAGAGGGGCGGTGCTAACGATGTAGCGGTTGAAGTTTATTCTGGCCTTACAATGGACCCGACGGATGACGATTATATTGTAAAAAGAATTGGAGATGTTAACGAACAATGGAATTCTACAACAGACAAGTTCGATTTAAGTGGTCTTTATCCAAACATGTCAAGCTATGTCAGGGTCACAGTAAACCCAGAGATTTTGCCATCAGGAATGGATTTACCAGTTGGTTTTGTGGGACCAAAAACTCTTGATCCTATCCATGTCAATGGGGACAGTAGTGTGAATATGTTTAAATGGCTCACTGGTGAGAGTGAAATTCCTTTTCCTGCGGATAATACAAAGTTTCTAAACGCAACTGGTGCAGTAGATTATACTTTCAAATATCCTCTGATTTTAACCACAGTGTTTAATAGCAACGGCCCTCATGAACAAAATTATTTAGCAACTGATGTATTTGGGTTAAGACACAATAGAAAAGGAACTAATTCGCACTCTTATAGTTTAAACGAACATTTGAGAAAAAGAGTTGCAATTAATCCTCATCTTGCTGCGACTGATGCTTTAAAAAATGCTTCTTTCGTATTCACACTAGATGATATAAGATCTGGGTCTGCTACCGAAACAAATAGGTTCTATTTTGCTTCTGGATCTTTCCGGTTTAACTCCGATAAAATGAGTTATTCTGCTAAATTTGGACTAACTGGTAGTGACGGGTTGTTTACAAGCAAAGGAATCAGACAATTTGCTGCTCCGTTTTTTGGAGGAAGCGAAGGGCTTGACATTAGATACGCTAACCCATTTAGTAACGCAAGATTAGATAAAGGAGCCAACAGGTATCCGCAGTTTACGGTTAATGAAGCGCTAGACATGATTGAGGACAGAGATAACATTAGATATGAATTGGTTTCAATGCCCGGAATCATAAATGATAACCTAAATACCAAACTAATGTTAAATTCAGCCAACCGAGGTGACAACCTTGCTATTATTGATTTTAGCGGTATTTACAGGCCCGGTTACGATAGAGAGGATTCAGCATTAAACTCTAATATTCTAACGATGATCAACAAATTAGAAACTGAATTGGTTGACAACTCGTATGCGGCCACATATTATCCTAATGTTAGAATCAGAGATACATTAAATGGAAATGATACAATCATAATCGCGCCGCCATCTGTTGCTGCTATTGGAGCCATTGCAAAATCAGAGGCTATGTCTCAACCGTGGTTTGCTCCTGCTGGATTTAACCGTGGTGGTCTCAATAGACTTGGTGGGTCTCTAGGTCCGATTGTTGTCGGAACGGTTGAGCACCTGACAAAAGCAGAACGCGATCAATTATACGAGGCGCACGTCAATCCTATAGCAAGATTCCCAGCAACGGGTGACACTGTGATCTTCGGACAAAGAACACTACAACAGGCCGCTTCCGCACTTGATAGAATCAATGTTCGTCGACTGCTTATTTACTTGAAGAGACATATCGGAGACATTGCTGATACTATTTTGTTTGATCAAAATGTTGAGGCTACTTGGAACAGATTTAAAGCCCGAGCCGATGCTGTTTTGTCAGAAGTAAAAACAGAACTAGGTATCACAGAGTACAAACTAGTATTAGACACAACTACTACAACACCAGATTTGATAGATAGAAACATATTGTATGCAAAAATCTTTATCAAGCCTGCTAGAGCAATTGAGTTTATCGCAATTGACTTCATCATCACTAAAACTGGTGTTGAATTTGAATAAGCCACTAATTAATTTATAGGAGAACATTGGTAATGGCATTTTGGAACGAAACAAGCGTAGAGCCTAAAAGAAATTATAGATTTCAAGTTGAAATAACAGGGCTTGAAGGAGACTCTGTCATTTGGTGGGCTAAAACCTTTAAGCCACCCTCATATGAAATCAGTGAAGTGGTGCACGATTACTTGGATAATAAATATTATTTTCCGGGAAGACTTACTTGGGCAGATGTAAACATGACCCTCATAGACCCAGTCTCTCCTAATGCAGTTGCCTTAACCAACAAATTAATTGAAAGTGCTGGCTATAATGTAAAAACTAGCGTGAATCAAAAAGAAACGATGTCAAAAGCAAGTTCCACAAGTGCGGTTAAAAACGTTGTTGTTTCAATTTTGAATGCAAATGGTGATGCTATTGAGGTTTGGACTTTGAAAAATTCCTTCCTCAAGTCTGTCTCTTTCTCTGATCTGAGTTACGACAATGACGACCTTAGAACTATTGATTTGACTTTCCGTTATGATTGGGCAGAGTGTGATAACACTGGGGCATCTACTGAGGACGGTGAACAATTTACTACTACCAGTTAACAACAGGTGACCGATGACTTTTTGGAATTTACCAAAACTAGAGCCAACGAGAAAGTTTAGATTTCAAATTCAAACTCCGGGCAGTATTGAAAAATCATTTTGGATACACGCTAAAACAATTGATAAGCCAACTTATGAAATGAATGTTGGTGAGTATCAAATCGGAAATCAAAAACTAAAATATCCGGGTATTGTTACTTGGAATGACATAACCATAACCGCTGTTGATACAGGAGGCAAGACAAATGGTTTGTATGACAATTTATCAAAAATGGGGTGGAATGTCCCGGGATCGAAAAATGCAATAAAAAAGATAGAAAAGCCCGGAAAAACCTTTTATAAAATTTTGATTCTTCAACTTAATGCGAAAGGTGAAACAATTGAAACGTGGACATTAAATAATGCTTTTTTCAAATCAGTCAATTTTGGATCTCTGAGTTACTCAGATGATGAATTAGTTGAAATCCAAATAACTGTCGGTTTTGATTATGCAACGTTCCAAAAACAAGAAACAGGCTTTTTCGGTCAAGCCGCAGACGTATTCAATCCAGATGCAAATAATAATTAGAGGTGAAATTTGAGTAGAAATAAAGATAGGCTTGGCGGTCACAAGCCTGAACACACAGAGGCCCCAACGCAATTCAATCCTTTGAATTTTGTCGCGCCGACTGAATTTGTTGAGCTTCCATCTCAAGGAAAGTGGTACCCTAAGGAGCACCCTTTAAGTGGAAAAGACACCATTGAGATAAGATACATGACAGCAAAAGATGAAGACATTTTGACTTCGCAGACTCTGCTAAAGAAAGGAGTCGCTATTGATCGTTTACTAGAAAACGTGATAATAGATAAATCATTTGATCCACAAACTCTTTTGGTTGGAGACAAAAACGCTATTTTGATCTCTCTAAGGGCTAATGGTTTTGGGAGCCTATATGATGGGCACGTTAAATGCAAAGAGTGTCAAGCCACTAATTATGTACAGTTTGATCTTATGAGCCCAACTTATACAGGGCAAGAAATACCAGAAGAACTAAACTTAATTCAAACAGAGAATGGTGGACTTGTTACCGAAATGCCATTTTCTAAATTCAAAGTTGAATTTCGTTTTATGAATGGTTTAGATGAAACAATCATTTCAAAACAATTCCTAGCAGAAGAAGATTCAGATAATTTGATGACAGAACAGTACAAAAGAATGATACTTTCTATCGAAGGCCACACAGAACAAGACATAATTAACCAATACGTTGATAATATGCCTGTCATGGACTCTAGGCACCTGAAACTATTGTTAAGGAACATAACCCCTAACATAGAAATAAGATCGAAATTAACCTGCAAATCTTGTAGTGCAGAACAGGAGGTCGACGTTCCTTTTGGAACTGACTTTTTTTGGCCTGACTTCTAAATACATGGAAGCCGTATATGAGCAATTCTTTCTTTTAAAACATTTTGGTGGTTGGAGTTTCATAGAAGCATATAATTTACCTATAGGTTTGAGGAACTGGTTCGTTGAAAGGCTTCAAAAACAATATGAAGATGAAGCAAAGGAAATGAAAAAAGCAAGAAGGTAATTCGTGTTCTCATTGTCATTTCTGTTTCACAACTATTTATGGAAAAGACGAGGATTCCTGTAATGATTACCATAGACTTGACAAGTAAAGTGCTCAATGAATCTTGGCTAAAGATGTGGGGTTTTTGGAACAAAAAACTCTTAAAATACATTTACGGCAAAGATGCAAATGTTGTTGCAAACTTGAATGAAGAGAACGGACAGGAAATTAAGTTCTCAATCAAAGGAGAATTTGAGGATGTAAAGTCTTATGCAAATGCGCTTAAGTCTGAGGCCGAATACTTACGTTCTTATGTCGATGAGGGTAAAGATAGCCCCAAGACAAAAGAAGCCAAGGAAAGGGCCAATACGGCCTCCTCTGCCTTTGTTAAACAAACAGGTCTTCCATGGCCATTTAAGGATTAATTAGATGTCTGATGAAGGTAAAGAAAAGACCAACGAAGAGCTAGAAAAAGAAGTAAAGTTAAGAGAGAGACTCGCGGAGTTATCAAAAGAACGAAAAGATGATACCGAAGAACAGTTGAGAGCAATTCGTGAATATTCTAAGATTCTAGGTGATGTCAAAGAACAAAGAGAAGCCAATCTTGATCTTGCAAAAATAGAAATGCTGCAGGCCCTTGAAAACTCTGATGCTCTCTCAGGCATAGAAGATCAGGAAAAAAGAAGAACGGAATTACTAAAAGAAATAGATCTTCTACTACAAGGTGAGGCAAGTTCTCTTTCAGATATAGATGTCATTACTAAAAGTATTGGAGAGGAAAAACTCAAACAGTTACAGACTGATTACCAAATCAGCGAAGGACAAAAAAAATACGGAAAAAATCAAAAAAAATTATTGAATGATTTGACTGGTGCTTTGGGCATAAGTAATACTTTAGGAAATTCTTTCATAGGCACTTTGATAAAAGTCAACGAAGAATTAAAATCAGGCGGTGATGCAGCCAAATTAGCATTTGTTGAAAACTTCCGCCAATCATTTAGTGTATTGAATTTAATGCTTAGCGTAATCGCCAAGATTGCCGAAGGAACAATCAAGACAGCACTGGAAGCCGATAAAGCACAGGCTGCTTTTGCATCTGCTACTGGAGCAGGAAGAGCATTTGCAGATCAAATTCAAGATGCTGGTCAAGAAGCGCTTGGTTTTGGCGTTTCTATGGAAGATGCTGGAAAAGCAGCACAAACTTTGTTTGGGGCTACGACAAACTTTGTAAATGTCTCGAGCGATATGCAAAAGAAAATGATCGCGAACACAGCAGAACTAGAAAAAATTGGAGTATCAGCCCAAAGCGCTGCAGAGATTTTCCAATTCATGAACTTGAACCTTGGGTTGACTGCTGAGGAAAGTTTGAAAACCACAAATCAGTTGGCAATGCTGGGTACAGAATTGGGAATAAGTTCGGAGAAAATAACAAAAGATTTTACTCAATCAATGGGGACTCTTGCGGTGTATGGACCAAGAGCAGTTACTGTATTTAAGAACTTGGCAGGTGCCGCAAAGACTGCTGGGGTGGAAACTTCAAAACTATTATCTATCGCTGGTAAATTTGATACCTTCCAAAGTTCAGCCGAAACAGTTGGTAAACTAAATGCACTCTTGGGGACTCAACTGTCTACTACTCAAATGCTTATGATGACTGAGGACGAGCGTATAGAGACGCTTATCTCATCTGTTCAGGCACAAGGTGTTGCATTTAAGGACATGGACCGTTTCCAACAAAAAGCGATTGCCGCTGCTGCCGGTATTGATGATTTAAACGAGGCACAAAGAATCTTTGGGATGAGCCTTGGGCAATATCAGGAGGCTCAAGCCGAAATGGATGAGAATGCCGCCGCCCAAGAAAAATTAACAGAAGCACTCAGAGGCACCCAGACCATAACAAACAAGTTGAAAGCAATTGCAGCAGAATTTATCGTAGAATTTCAACCAGTGCTAGAAATGCTGCACGATATGGCCAGTGCTGCATTGGATTTTCTCAAGCAATTTTCTCCAGAACAGAAAAGAAGATTTGTTGAAATAATTGCAAAAATAGCAGGACTAGTGGTTGTAGCAAAATTACTTATTCCTGTTATAAGCGCTATTACAACTATCATGGGTGTTGTTGGTGGGGCTGGGGTCGCTGGTGGTGTAGGAATGATCGGGGGCTTAACAGGGATGGGAGCCGCTGCTGTTGCTGCCGCTGTGCCTTTAGCCAAGTTAGCTTTAATTTTAGGCGGACTATATTTAGCTTATAAAGCGTTTAGTGGTATTGGAAGTCTTTTTGAAGCAGGACCTGAGCCTTCTCAGGCAGAAAAAGAGGCCGAAGGCATAATCAAATATAAATCACAAGTTACCCCTGCGGTGTCTGCTGATTTAGCAAACTTAGCATTAATCTCCGCAGGTAAAGCGAAATCTGCAATGCAGAATGCTTTTGTTACAGCACAAAAAATAAACATTACAAACAACTTAGAAGGTTTGTTTCCGGACAATCTACAGTTGGTGCTAAATGATGGAACTAAATTTAACGCTCACATAGCAAAAGTTGCCAACGGATAAAGAGGATAAATAAATGTCATTTCCAACTAGTTTTACAGCCAATACAGCAAAAACAGCCGCTGGGGAGGCGCACGTTCTTAGGTTTACAGGTGTGCATATTGGGAAAAGCATAGAGTTCCTTGCTTTCATCGAGTCATTTAGTCAAAATTTCACATCGACTTGGAATACAGAAAATGTTTATGGTCGCAATGATCCTATTGGAACATTTCAAGGCACACAAAGAACGATCAGCCTGTCTTGGACCATACCATCATCAAATGCACTCGAGGCAAGAACAAATTTACAAAGAGCATCATCACTAGCGCAACTTTTATACCCATTTTACTCGTCAAAATTACCAGATGAAACAATAGACACAAAAGACAAAAAAACAAGCGACCAAATTCTTTACACATCAAATGCCCTAACCTTATCAAAGCCACCGTTAATTAGACTAAAATACGCTAATCTTATAAACGACGCTTCTGGAACACAGGATGGTCTTTTAGGTTGGGTTGGCAGTCTCAATTGGACCCCTACGATTGACATGGGAACATTTGAAATAGGAAATAAATTATTTCCAAAAGTAATAGTCCTTAATGTTGATTTTACAGTTGTTCATGAGCATGATTTAGGATGGACTAGTGGCTCTGTTGGCGGCTTTGACAAAATAAAAAAATTCCCATTCGGAGGATAAAAAATGTCTAGATTTAATGATAGAAAAAAAGCATTTAATGACGAAGAAATGTATAAAAATTTACTAGATGATCGTGGAGTAAAGAAAATCATCCAATATACAACTCCTGTATTGAAGTTCCCAGATGAAGAAGAATTGCTAAGAATACAAACAGTTGACTATACTTGGAAACAAGGAGATAGATTTTGGAGAATAGCGTCGAAACATTTTGGCAATCCACGATTATGGTGGGTCGTTGCCCAATTTAATAGAAAACCTACTGAGTCTCACTTGACTCCGGGGGATGTAATAAAAATCCCAATCAACCTAGATGTAGTTCTGGGGGCGCTGCTTTAATGTCTATCTGGGGTCAAATCAAACGAACATTCGTTATTGGGGAGGGATTTTTAATACACGATCCAAGACAAAGGTCTGGCTCTTATTGGACCAGACTAAGACGAGATCAAGTTGTGGATTTATCCAAAGAAGAATTTTGGGAATATTTCAGAAACGAAGATGATGGAGAATACAGCCCATATGTAACAAATTATTTTACCGCCGTTCAAGGAACAGAAGTTACCACACCGGGTCAGGCCGACGATAGGGTGTTCCAAAACCTCATAGGAGCAATTGTACGTAACAACGTTTTGTTTGATCGACAAGCACAAGAAAATTTATCAATTGATAATACTCCAGAAGAAATCGCGAGCCAAGACCCTATTGATCTTTTAAACGATGAAGCAATTGAAGTTTATTTGAGGGCTGCGGAACTGGAAAATAACTTGTTTGACTTTTGGATAAAGCTAAAGCAAATTGGAGGGACTGCTGTAGAGGAGTACACCCTACAGGAGGCTTTTCTGTATCGTATGGCTTTTCAAATTAGATACAAATTAGCAAAAGCAATCGTTAAGGACCCTGAGTCAGATTCTGCTGATGATCTCAAGCAAATAACAGATCAAGAATGGAAGGTTATAGAAAAATTTCCCGAAGTAATCAGCAACAGTCTTTTTCAAAAATTACTAGTAAAAGCAAATGATGAGATCCTTAATAAAGTTCTTGGAGAGTTTGCATTATGGTCTGCACTGCGAGCATTGGCACTAGATATAAAGAAATTCGATGCAGAAATCACTGCTACATTGAAAAAATTTGCAGACGATGTAACGCACCAAAATGTTGAAAACCTGTGGGTACCCGAGCCATTTAGGGGATCATCAGGCGACGACGAAGATAAAGTTGGAAATCGTGAATTTGCCAAAACGGCCGCTAACGCAGGGATTCACAATATTGGCAATTCAGAATCAGTTAAAAGTTTGAAAAATGCCCATTCGACACTCGTCAATTATAACAAAAATCAAGGATTTCCTTATTGCGTACGCAATTATAATGATGGTGCAATGTCAAGCAGAGGCAGATCTTTAGTTATACCTAAGATGAGATTACCGCAAAGAGATGGAGAAGATCAAGTAAGAAATTTTTTTCAAGATTTAGGCTCAGTTGCTTCTCTGAAAATGACTGAGAATAATAGTCTCAATAATACAAATGCTTACATTATAAACATTGAAAGGGAAAATTTCGAGGGCTTGTTTTCTGAGCTTTTTAAAGATACTGGTATAAAAGAGGTGCTGGCTCCAAAACTACAAGCGTTAGAACAACCTAATTCTTTAGCAACGATTGTTTGTATTTTTTATAGTAAATTTCTGGTCCAGTCAGTTAAAACATTTGATAAGGAAGTTAAAACAGAGACTTTACTGGATGAATTTTATAATATAGTAGAGGATGCAGCAATTGAGATGTACCCAATTATTCTGCAAAACTTAGAAAATGCCTTCAGGGTTGCGCTTTGGAAATCGATGACACTCCGGCGCGACGATCCTAGCTGTCCAGATAAAGATGGAGAAAAGGCACCTTCAGAAGATGAAATAGAGAAAGCAGCAAACGACGCATTGAAAAACAATAAAGATCCACAAATAGAAGGAGAACTCTCTGAAAAAGAACTTGGGCAAGGAATCGATGAAAGACAGAGGTTTTTCAAGCAGTGTGCTTTAATGAGAAATATCGAAAGATTAAAGGGAGAATTTCAATTTAGATTGGAAAATGAAGTTAAAAAAACGAAAAGACCACCTTTTAATGGACGCTTTTTTATGGCAAAAAGCGCAAAAGATCAATCAAAGATTTTGAACGGTTTGGTTTCGTCTAAACACAGTGCTATGTTTTTTCAGATACCTCCATCAATAATGAGTTATCTCACTCCAAAAGTAAAGTTTTATAAAATTGAAGAACAAAATCTCAAACTGTCAGAGACAGAATTTATTTTTCCTCAGAGCACAGACATTGATAGGGTAAAAAATTACACACATTCAGAATTCGATAGTCCAAAAAGTTTTTTACTAAGCAACTTTGATAAAGGTGATGGGGTTGGAATGAAAAGTTTTTCTTTTAATTTCAACGGAACAAACCCGGCGGAATCAAGAAATGACATAACAGCAGACCTAACTTTGTTTTTCCAGTCGTTCTCAGATTTTGTGAAAGAAAGAATATCAAGTGATGGTAACACCTATAGGTTTGTTGATTTGATAATTCAACCGGTTGCTGGTAAGAGACCAAATATACCGGTTATCCTCCCGAGCCAGTATGACCCTTCTTTCTATAGAATTAGGGCCGAAGTGGGCTATCATGTTCCTGATAATTTGTATGAAATGGCTGGTAGTAATTTCGGAGAAAAAGAGATAGAAAATTTAATAATTGCTATACAAAATACAAACAAGTCATTTTATCTTAACATGGTTGATCATGACATAACTGTAAATGTAGACGGTAGTGTAGAAATAAAAATTTCATACAGAGCCTACATTGAGAGTGCTTTAAAGTCTCCTAGGTTTGATGCTTTATTGACCCCGCAGTTACTAAGAAAAAAAAGACAAAACACAAAAAACTTACAAGATCTTATTGACAGCGGCAGATGTAGCGTAGGCAGAATACAAGAATTTAAGGCACTGATGGATGCGGAAGAACAGATTTTAAGAAAAAAGTCTCTTCAATCTATTATTCGAAGGATAATACGAAGAAAAAAATTATATAACATAAAAGTCAATGAACAAGATGCCAAGCACTTCCGGAAGAATGGGTTTTTTAAAAAATGTAGACTGACTAGGACTACCACTATAGAAACTTGTGACGAAGATACAACAGAAATTATAGATTTTTACTCCTCAGTTGGGATTTCTGATAGTGAAGAAATTGACCACACAGATGCTGAGGATTGCGTTATACAATTTTTTTATTTTGGTGATTTACTATACACAATCATGGACACCATGTTTACGAGAACTAACGGCACCACTCCAACAGCCGGTGCACAAAATATGTCTATTATCTTAGGTAGTTTTGATTTAGATGCTTTTGGTAGAAAAGTTCATGGGATAAATGTGGCAGAATTACCTATTTCTTTAGATTATTTTACGACATGGTTTACTGATAATGTTCTTACGAAAGGATCGACTAGGAAAACTTTTCCTATTTTGAATTTCATAAGAAACCTTTCTAACAATTTAATACAAAAATCTTTACTAGAAAGTTGTAGTAACATTTCTTTAATAAAAAATTTGAGATTTCACACAGGCCAGATCACTGCATATTCAAAATCCGGAGAAAACCCATTGTTGAATACGGTGGGTTATGATAAAAAAGATGACAAAGTAAATCTTTTTGTTTTTGTTGATGGGGGCAACAAAAAAGATGAGATTTTACCTCTCAAAGGTGATGCTTCTGGTGTCTCTAAGATTGATAATTTTTATAACTACATGTTTTTGAATGTTGTAGGTAGTAACCTATCATTTACTGGTACCGGAAACTACGCAGACGACATAGACGATGGAAGATTCCATGTTCACGTCGGCTCAAATAGAGGTATAGTTAAATCTATTTCATTTGAGAAAACAGACATCGAATATGTGAGAGAAGCCAGAATGTTTCAGAACGGCATTGACGGACTATTGCAGTTATCTAATGTTTACATTGCAAACGTGGAAATGTTTGGTAATACTATTTTCTATCCGGGTATGGAACTATACATCAATCCATACGGTATTGGAGGTACTGTTATGGGTGCTCCAAATAAAGCCAATAGTATTGCTAATAAACTTGGATTTGGCGGATATCATACTATTGTTGGTGTAAATAGTTCTATAACTCCGGGGAAATTTTCAACAACAATTAGGGCTCAATGGTATTACTCCGGAGACGGCAGGGGATCCCCGGATAGCAATGGTCAAGCTGATGACGGACTAAGTAGGTTCGATCCAGATAAACTTGATCCGCTGGCATCACATGCTGACAATAAAGATGCCGGTTTCTGCACTAACGCTGTTATTGAAATGCAAGCCGACCTAGCTAGACTAGAGTCGGGTGACTCTTCTGGGTTCAGCATCAGTGACGTAGGCGAAACTCGTATTGACACAACGTTAACGGATGGAGATCCGGTTGATAATCTCAGCCTGAAGGATGCTCCAGTAGAAGATATCCCAGAGATAGATGAATTAGATCTAACTGAAGAAGAAGAACAAGAAGCGCGAGAACAAGAAGCGGCACGATCAGAGGCCGAGACTAGGTCTGAGACCTATGTAGAAGGTGGAAATGTCGTTTATTCTTCTGAAAATGCAAAATTATGGCAAGATGCAAGAGAATATCTAGAAAATCAAAAGAATCTATTAGAAGTCTCTGTTGAAGTGACTGATGAAGGGTTGGTAGTTGATGGAAATGTTATCGATGAGAATATTCTTACTTATGAAAATGTTGGAGATTGGGGTAGCGAGAAAGCAAATTCCAAGGGAACACCAAAGTACGAAGTTACACTCCAAACCAAAGGAAAGGACACACGACAAACATATATGGATACAACGGAATTATTTGACTTGCTTCAAAAATCTGAGTCCACCCATACGCCATACGAGTTAAATAAACCGAACAGTGAGGATGAATAATGGCTGAGTTTAAAGGAAATAATGAAATAAAATCCGCAGGGTCTTTGATGTACGAAAGGTCACAATACAGCCTATATGCTTTTCCCCAAAACAACGGACTCGGTCCCCAAAATGTACTGGATTTTAATTTTGCAGAAAGAACTCTTTATGGCAGAATAGATAGGCAACATAATGCAGTGATTCCAAGGACTGATTTTATTTTTGTTGTTCGGGACTCCAACAACAAGAACTCCACAGTCAGTGCTATGAATTTTGTAGCAGATCAGTTTAATGATTTTCAACAGCATTTTTTTAGAGCAACACAGATGCAACTTATACCCTCCGGAGATAGTGTATTATCTGAAATTGTCATTAACAAAGGATACTCTGACCCTTTCAGTGAATATTCTGACTACATTTCCGGATTGATGACAGAGTATTATGAAACTTTTTTAGAGGATAGGACACAAGATGTTATAAATTTTGAAGATTTTATGAGACATTTTATCGATTTTGTAGAGCACAAAGGACCAAGCTCCCCAGTTACGTTCTCTGGTTTTCAAAGATCAAATAGAAGCAACATATTTACAACAGGATTGACTATAGACATAGCAGGGTTACCGTTCCATAATGACGAGTTAACACAGGATGTCATGCTTGATAATCCGGCTTTTCAATTTTATCTAAATTTAGCAAGACAGTATGGATTCTCAGTTAGTAAAAGAAATCCGGGTGTTTTAGTTTCTAATCTTTATGCTCTTTTTGAAGACCCAGAAATAGGCATGCCTATTAGAAAATATAGAGAAAGGTACCCTGACTTAGGTAGTTTAGATTTGGTCTTCAGCACACAATTTGAAAAGTCTTTGTTTTTTGACTTGGATGAGTTGAGAAAACATTTGAGATCTTATTATAATTCGTTTGTCAATAGTAATAGGATTCACAATACAGTTTATGTTTGTGGAAAACATAATAAAACACAATCCAATATTGTATTCAGAAGACCAGTAAATAATTTAGATATATATAATAATGATATTATTAAATTATATATTTATATAAGAAACATAGAAGAAAGAAATCCTTATACAAAATATGAATTAAATAAAATTTGTGAAAGCGCTTTAGTTGTAAGAAAAATTTCTGAAAATAGAATGCTTGAACAAATTGACAATCAATTTAGTAAAAAGTTCATGAGCAAAAAAGGAACACTAACTCATCATAAAAAAAGGTTAAGAAAAAAACTTGACAAAAGAACCTATTAATGTTATCTTATATAAGATTATGAAACACTGGAGGACAAATGGTATTTCAAATCCTAGACGACAAGAGAGATTGTGTTGGCTTTTTTGCAAATGGAGAATTTATTTATGAAGAGAATTTTAAAAATCTCGACAGCACTTGGAATTATTCTGATCATCTTAGGGACGAGTTTATACATTACGGTTACATTTGGTCTGGTGGTCAGAGTATTAGAGATGTTTGCCCAGAGCACTTGAAAAATAGATTCTTATGTTATGAGAACAAAATAAAAGCACATTTTAAATCATTCAATAAAGCAAAAATAAATTTCGAAGACGTATGTTTCTATGATCTTGTACCTCAGAAACACTTGCAACATTATTTTCAGGTCAAAAACGAAATCTGCGAATGGGTTTTTGAAAATTTTGAAGAACCTAGAAACTATTCTTTTATGCATGAGGCTTACCTAACCATACAGGACATAGCGAAAAACCGAGTGAATATTAACATGCACAAACTATATAATTTAGCAAAAACCGATATAAAGGCAAGAAATCTTTTGAAATGGATGCAAGACAATCCACACCCAACTGTGAATTATAATTTATTCGGCAGCAAGACCGGTCGCCTCACTACTAGAACGGGCAGTTTTCCAATTATGAACTTGAAAAAAGAATTGAAACCTATAGTAGAACCAAAGTGGGACTGCTTTTTGGAACTGGATTTCAACGCAGCCGAAATCAGAACACTATTATCTCTCTCAGGAGAGAACCAGCCACAAGGAGATATACATGAATGGCATCAACAGAAAATATTTAAGCAAGAAATTAGTCGTGACGAAGCAAAGCAAAAATTCTTCGCATGGCTCTACAACCCCAACTCCCAAGCACTCGAATCCTCTCCCTATGACAAACAAGCCATTCTGGGACAATACTACCGAGAAGAAAAAATACACACCAAATTCGGACGACAAGCCGCCTGCGGCCCCTTCCACGCCCTCAATTATGTTCTCCAGTCTCATTCCAGTGATAATTGTTTGGAACGGGTCAGTAAGATCAATGTATTCTTAAGGGATAGAAAAAGTTATGTCGCCTTTACTATACACGATTGCTGTATTATTGACCTTCATCGGGATGATCGTTGCCTTATTCCGCAATTGAAAGAGATCTTTGAGGATACAAAGTTGGGCAAGTTCCCATCTTCTTGTCACATCGGACATAACCTTGGAGACATGAGAGAATTCACATGGCACCCTTGAAAAACGGTGACTTGGTTGTTACTTTAAAAAAAGTAGAAAACATCAGGGCTATCATGGGACAACTTAAAGAGGGCGAAATTGGTGTCGTCTCAGAAACTAATGCGTACTTTGATAGGATGAATGTTTACGGCGTTGCCATCAACGGTAGAATATACTATTTGTTTGAGGACGAAATAGAAAAATTGGAGGAAAAATGCTAATCATAGGACTTGGAGAGGCTGGGTGTAACATCGCAACTCTTTTCAAACAACACAGTCAATATCATGTTGAGTTATTAGATGAAGGGAAGGGTATAAAAAAACAACAGTCAGTTGAAGAGTATGATGCAATCAATTATAGACCACGCAAGAAAGCCATCAAATCTGCCTCTGAAGGCATTTTAATTGTTTGTGGTAGTGGTAAGATCTCTGGTGCCACGCTACGCGTTCTAGAGGGTTTATTGCACGTTGAAATGACTGTTTTATATGTGTGTCCGGATTTGGAATTTTCATCCAAGAAGGAACAATTGAGACACAAAGTTCACTTTAACGTCCTACAGGAGTATACAAGGTCTGGTAAGATAAAAGAAATGATCTTGGTTGATAATAAAATGCTTGTAAGCCTTGTAGGTCACGGAACAATTTATGATTACTATAAAAAAGTAAATCACTACATCTACACAGCAATTCACACCTTTAATTATTGTAATAATGTCAAGTCAGAATTTGGCTCTATGCATATTCCTAAAGAAATCAGCAGGATAACAACACTCGGCTATGGTTTATTAGAAAAAAATGAAGAAAAGTTACTCTTTCCACTTGACAACATTACTGAAACAAGTTATATTATTAACATAAATGAAGAAGAACTTGCTAACGACATTTCTATTCTGCCTAATGTAAGAGCAATGGCAAAAGAAAGCAAAGATCTTGGAAGAGAAACTTCATTTGCTATCTGGTCCACAGAAGAATCAGAAAGTTATTATTACACAAAACACTATACACACTTTATTCAGGAGATTAAATGATTTTGTTTATTACGACACTTTTATTCGGTTGTGGCGAAAAAGAAACCGATTCAGCAGATACAGCCATTACGGAGACAGAGTAATGGAACTCATATTTGCAACAATCGTCTTTGTATTTGCATTCACTTGGCTTTGGATGTATGTACATGACAAACTTTAAAAAAATTTTTGACACACTGTCTCAAACGTGTTACATTATTAATGTTCAATAAATCAAAATAGGAGGAATTATGAACATCACTCAACAATTCCCAGTATACACTGGTACCTTTAGAAACAAATCAGGATTTCAACGTCAAATGCAATTCATTAGACTTTCTGATTTTCCGGCTTCAATCACAAGTCGTTTCAAGAAGACACGAAAACTTAAAGATGGCTACGAAACAGTATATGATGTAGACCTCAAACAGTATCGTACCTTCAATTACAACACTACGAACGGCAAGTTATCTTCCGTGACCCGTATGGTTACAATCTCTGTATAAGATTTGTAACGAAGGTTTTTGTTCATTTTCCTTAAAAAAATGTTCACTTTTATACTTGACAAGGTTTAATAAACATGTTATATTAATACTGTGAGTTAAGTTTCACAACAAAAAACAAACTGGGAGTAAGGTCGAAACCCTGCTCACCTTAAAATAGCAACTGTAAGGAGAACTAATTATGGCTATTGATATTGAAGCGATGCGCGCCAAACTAAACGCATCTAAAAATGGCAACAAACCACAAACAAACAATACGAAGTGGAGACCAACACAAGGAGACCAAACCATTCGTATTCTACCTACAGAAGATGGAGATCCGTTCAAGGAGTTTCACTTCCATTATAATGTAGGAAAAAATCCCGGGATTATGTGCCCTAAACGAAACCATGGAGAGGATTGCCCGATTTGTAATTTTGCATCCAAACTATGGAAACAAGGTATAGAAAACGATGACGCAACTCTTAAGAGTGAAGCAAAGAAACTATTTGTTCGTAAGCGTTACTATTCACCAATCATCGTTCGAGGCAAGGAAACCGAGGGAGTAAAAGTTTGGTCTTATGGAAAGACCGCGTATGAAACCTTGCTGGGTTATGTCCTCGACCCTGACTATGGTGA
>CERF01001202.1_pt1 | contig 17285 bp, 10 predicted proteins | sample 530961 | NCBI WGS metagenome assembly CERF01 (sample SAMEA2621151, study PRJEB7988) | marine metagenome | isolation source: saline water (ENVO:00002010), including
ATTACCTCAAATATTAAGAAATGACCCACAATATGAAATAGATTATGTGGGTAGATTGTCTATGGCAACAAAAGCTTTTGAAACTATGGGTGCAATACAAACTTTAAGAATGTTTGGTGAAGTATCACAACTAGACCCAAGAATGTTACAATCATTAGATAATGTCGATAAAGATAAATTCTTTAGAGAGATATGGTATGCTAATAGTTCTAGCATGAATGCATTAAAAGACCCAAGTGTTGTTAGAGATGAAAGAGAACAACAAGCTGCTGCTATGGCAGAACAACAATCTATACAACAAGCACCTGCTGTAGCTGATGCAATACAAAAATTAAGTGGTGGAGTTGACGAAACTAGTATTCTTAATAATCAATTAGGTGAATAATGGAAGCTATAAATCTTGTAAAGATATATGAATCTGCATTAAATACAGAAAATGGTGATAAAATTATCCAAGACTTGCGTGATTTTTGTGGTATTGATAAGCAAGCTGGCTCTCAGCTATCACACGCAGAATGTGCATACAAAAATGGAATGCAAGATATGTTTAGATATATCGAAGCAATGGTATCAAATAATGACTGAAGAACAATTTATTTTAAGAACGAGATCATACGTTCAAGGTAATGAAGGATTTAAAAACTATGTATATAAAGATACTCGTGGTTTTTTATCTATGGGATATGGTCATAAACTAACAGCAGAAGAAAAAAAGAAATATAAATTAGGAGATAGAGTAGATGAAAAATTACTTGAAGATTATTGGGAAAAAGATTGGACAACTCATTACAACGCTGCGAAATCAATTGAAGGATATGATAAACTTAGCCTTCAGCAAAAAGTAGCAATAATTGATTTAACATTTAATATGGGTGTTAATTGGGTTACAAAGTTTCCTAATTTAATAAAAAATATTAAACAAGCTGGATTAGCAGAAAACGATATAATGAAAGAATTATATATATCAAATGCTGCTAATGAACTTAAATATAAAAATTATAAAGAAAATAATTTAGAGCCATCAAAGTATTGGGGCCAAGTAAAAGGCAGAGCAATAAGAAATTATCAGTTATTACTAAATGATTATTTTGAGTGGGATGATTATGCTGATCCAATAGTTGATGATGAAGATGATGAAATAGAAGAAGTGTTTCAAGCAACAGAAGATAGATATTCTGGTATGTTTGGAAACGATAACATGGATAGTTTTTATCCAACAACAAGACCATAAAGGAGGGTATTATGCCAGGTCATAAGAAAAAACCAATGAAGAAAGCAACAAAAAAAGTAGCGGCAAAAAAAGTAAAAATGAAAATGAATCGTAAAAAATATTAAGGATAATTATGAGTGAAGATACACAGACACCTGTAGAAACACCTGTCGAAACGACAGATACTGTAGAACAGCCTGTAATACTGAACAATGAAGGGAACTTTAATTCAGATTGGCTACAAGGATTACCAGATGAGTTAGGTAATCATTCAATATGGTCTAAATATAACAATCCTGTTGATTTAGCCAAAGGTGCAATAAATGCACAAAAAATGATTGGTGGTAAATTAGATGACTTTTTATCATCACAAGATGCAAATGATATTGCAAAAAGAAATGAGTTATTAGGAATACCAAAGTCTGCTGAAGACTATAACTTTTCTCTTGATATACCTGAAGATATAGAATTATCTGATAGTAGAATTACAGAGTTTAAAGAACTTGCTCATTCTCTTGGTATATCAAATAAAGCAGCAGAAGAACTTATTAAGTTCGATATAGAAAAAGCAGGTCAAGATTTACAACAAAGTGATCTTGATTATGAAGCAGAAGTACAGAATGCTGAAAATGAATTAAGAGAAGTATGGAAAGGTGATACCTTTGAATACAATATGTCTAAAGTAGCTGAAGTTATGGAGTTTTTAGATTTAGGCGACATGATGGATGATCCGGCTATAGGAAACAATACTCAACTTATTCAAGCAATATATAATAAGTTTGTTCCATTGTTAGATAATGACACTCTTATAGAAGCTAAAAACAATGATAATTTTGCTTCGGTACTTGATCAATTAACAGATGTAGAAAATCAGATAGATAATTATGAAGGTAATTTTTCAGAAGCTGGTTATCAAAAATTAATTGAGCAAAGAGGAATATTATTGAATCAATATGCAGAATTAAGAAGTTAATTTTAAATATATATTGACAATAATGTAACATTTTATTAAAGCAAAGACAGATTTAACACAGATACCTCCATGTGAGCCTGGTGAAGAGTCAAAGCTGAGAAGCTAATATTAGGTTAGACCCACGAGTGTGGACACTCATAGCCGAAACTAGTATATAAATATAAATTAACGGAGGTATATTATGGCAGGAAATCTGCTTAATACTTATATTATTGGTTTTGACAGAGCTATCAGAGAAACTGTTGAGACTAAAGGTGGAAAAATGCGTCAGTACATTCAAACTGCTACTGGTGATTTATTTCGCAAAGAAGGTGTATATCAACGTACTACAGGTGGAGGGCTTCCTTCAAAAGTAGTTAACCGATTTGGTGACTCACCTGTTTCAGACATTGATTACAGTCGTAGACGAGTAACAAGAACTGCATTTCAAGATGGTCAATTTATGGATTGGGCTGACTTATCTAAAATGGGTGTTGATCCTCGTTCAGCTAAATTAGCTATTATGAAAAACAAGTTTCTTCGTCAAGAAGACTTAACTATTGATGCAGCATTATTAGGCTCAGCACAAGGTGGTGTTGAAGGTAATACTACTACAGCATTCGGTACAGGTATTGATACTGTAACTGACTTCATTGCTGAAGGCATTATTGATGTTGGAGTTGCTGATGATGGAACTTCAGGAAGTGCAGATGGATTCAACTATGGTAAATTCCTTACTACTTTAGAGCAGTTCGGAAATAACTCAGTTGACATTGAAAACCAAAAAGTAATCTTTAAGATTTCTTGGAATCAATGGAAAGATATCATGGACAACGCTAACTTTACAGACTTCGATAACAGAGGTGGTATTAAAGTTAATGAGTCTGGTGTAGGGCAAATTTATGACTACATGGGATGTCACTTCTGTATCTCAAACATCGTTCCTTTCTTCAGTTCTGCTGATCCTAAAACAGCTGCTACATTGTTAGTTGATTTAGATGCAGATGTAAACACTACAACTGGTGTGTGGAAAGATGATTCGTCGGCAAATAATACTCGTGCTTGTTATGCATTTATACAAGACGCAGGATTATTTGAAGTTAACCCTGATATGACAACTAAAATTAGTGAGCGTGCAGATAAGTCGTTCAACTACTATGCGTACATGAAAGCAGAATTTGGTGCTGTTCGTATGGAAGAAGAAAAAGTTATCGCAATCGCTTGCGCACAATAGGAGGATAGTTAGATGGCAAACTTCAATTCAGAAATTGTTACAGAAATAAATACTGCTAACAACCTTCAAGGCCCTTCAGAGTATTTAGGTAATATTAAATACATACCTGTAAAGTTCACAGATGATCACGCTGACTTAACAGGTGATACACTTACTTTAAGTGGTACATTACCTGAAGGTACAAAAGTTGTTGAAATTAACTTAAAGCACACAGCTATTTCTAGTGCTAACCAAGTTGATATCGGAACTTCTGCCGATGCTGATAAAATCGACAATAATGTTGATATCAGTAGTGCTGGAAATTACAACTTTCCATATGATGGTGCAAGTGGTACTACAGCTGGCAAGCCAGTTGACGTAGGAAATGACAAAATTATATTAACATTCAATGCCGGAGCGATGAGTTCTGATTCTATTGAAGGATATATTTTAGTCTCTACTGGACAATAACATTAATGGGGGGGCAACCCCCCTTAACTTTTCGGAGAAACAATGTCTTACGCTAGTAAAACTATAGCTACAAATTTAGCATTATCAAAATTAGGACAAGATAGATTACAAATATCAGACTTTGATTCTGATAATACAATTGCTGGCGTACAAGCAAGATTACATTATGATCCTGCTTTAGAGGAACTAACAAGAATGCATACATGGTCTTGTTGTAAAAAGAGAACACAAATAGGCCCTTATAAAGTACAAATAGTTAATGGTTTAACTTTTGGAAGCACAACTGTAATACTAGAAGCTACAGGTACATCTGCTTCAGGTAGACCAATATTTGATTCTGTTGCTCCAAATACAGTTATTGCATCAGATACAGATGGTTATATAAAATTAGAATTTGATGAAGATAATGGTGGTAGATGGAAATTAACAAGAAGACAAAGCACTACTCGTACACATTTTGTAACATCTACAGAATATTCACCAACATTAACTTTTGAAAGTGGTGGAGATATAGGCACAGTAACTATAGTAAAGCCTGAATTTGAATATGATTATCAATTTAGAATACCATCAGATGCACAACGATCAGTATATACAACAGATCAATCATCATCATATAGATATGCTAAATCAAACTTTGCTTGGAAAAGAGAAGGCAATGCAATACTAACAGACTTTTCTCCACTCTATATTTGTTATGAAGCCATACCTGATACAACAGATTTTGATCCATTGTTTGGAAATGCGTTTACATCTTATCTAGCATATAAATTAGCTATGCCTGTTACAGGTGATAAAGAGTTAGCATTATTATTACAAAAAGAATTTCAAGAAATCGTTTTACCGGAAGCTAGAAGAATAAATGGATTTGAAAGAAATGAGTCACCTAATATTGATAGTGAATGGCTAGAAGCTACATACACATCTGCTAGTTCATCTATTACATCATATCCACCATTCTCACTATCTTCTTATGGTACATTTGAATAGGAGATATTGTGGCTAAACAAGTTATAAATGCTTTTAATAGTGGTGAAGTAGCACCATCTACATATGCACGATATGATCAAGCATTATATAACACAGCTTGTTTAAAAATGGAAAACTTTGTACCATTACAAACAGGTGGTGCAGATAGACGACCAGGAACAAAATATTTAGCTGATTTAGATACAAATAAATCTGTAGCATATTCTTTTATATTTAATAACAGTAATACATATGTTCTTGTGTTTTCTAATTTAGAATTAAAAATTTATGATAAAGATGGAACATTTATTGAAGTATTTACAACAACATATTTAGAAGCAGAACTATATGATTTAAAATTAACACAATCTGCTGATGTAGTATTTATTGCACATCCTAATCATCCAGTACAAAAATTATCTAGAATAGCTGTTGATGATTTTAATTTAGAAGAATTAACATATTCTTTTCCACCAACTATTGATTTAAATGAAGATTTAACTTTTTCTGTATCTGAAAATTTAAAGTCAGAAACTATAACTCATGTAACTATAACAAATAGTGGTGCATCAGCAGTATTTACTGTAGCATCACATTCGTTTGTAATTGGCTCTAAAGTAAATGTAATAAACGTAACAACATCATCTCATTCTTCTGATTTTTTAAAAACAAATGGAACATGGGAAATTACAGCAACTACTAGTACAACAATAACTTGCACTATACATGATGATAGTGTAACAGCAAGAAGTATACAAGCAGTTGCAGATACTAGTGCTACTATAAGAGAATTTAGAACTTCTATACCTGCTAATACAACAATTACACTAACTTCTTCACAAGATTTTTTCACATCAGATCATGTGTCTAGTGAATTTGTTTTACGACAAAAAAGAGATAATGCTAATTCTTTAGTTGATTCAACAAAAATGTATCCTTTAGCAAATGCTTCTAAAACTACTGCAGCAGGTATTATATCAAGAAATGGTTATTCAGATTCATTAAATGCTTCTTTATCTAATTGGTCTATTGAAACATTAGGTTTTTGGAGAGGTAAAGTTATAATACAAAGAAGTTTAGATAATGGTGTTACCTATGAAGATTATGTAGTTGTAGGAGATACAAGTGGTTTATTTATAACTGATGGAGTTGGTGACCCTTCTTTAGAAGATGGTGCTGCTGCATTAGATTTTCCTAGAAAAAACTTTACGTTTTCATCAACCGAGCCTGAGCCTGCTAATAGTTTATTAAGAGTGGTAACTAGTTTTTTTAGTAAAATTTATGAAAATGTAGATGCACCTGGTGGAGACAAATTTGGTTTTATTTTAAAAACAGAAAGTCCATATATTTTAGCACCTTGTACAATAAATACTGTAACAAGTGCTACTCAAGCAACAGCAATTTTAAGTTCTCCATTAATTGATGCAGTAAATGATTACGAATCAAATACAGGTAACTGTAAATGGGTAACAGGTAAAAAATATTTTAAACATGATAAAGTTAAATTTAGTGGTACATTAACAGAACTTACAGATGCAGTTCCTGAACAATTAGTTAAAAACGATGGCTCAACACCTTTAGCAGGAGTAAAGGGTGCGTGTTGGGATGCTGATAACGATAGGTTATTAGTATTAACTGATGAAAGTTCTACATTTAAAGTGTATGCCTTTTCAGGCACATCTTTAGCACATGATGGCACAGACATTACAGGTAATAAAACAGCAGATGCTACAGTAATAACTTTAGCTACAGCTAATGCAAGTTCTTCTTATGACACATATGCACCTAGTGATATTGCTTGGTATGATGGACATATATATACATGGGGTACAATGTTTCCACAAGGTGCGCATAAAAATAGTTCAAGTGGCTCACAAATGAATAGAAAGCAGTTATCTAAATTTAATGTAGATGGCTCACATGAAAGTGTTATAGCAGGAAATGATGAAAAGAATTTTTCTTTAAGACGAGGTGTAAATCAAACTCATGGACTTGGATTTGATGGCTCTCATTTTTATGCAGCATATAGTTTTTTTGATGAAGGTGGTAGTGATGTTGTATATAGTTTAAAAATAAGAAAATATAATACAAGTGGAAGCACTATAGCAACATATACAAAAGCTACACAAACTGTATCAGGAGATGTAGATACAGCCGCTTTTAGTAATGGTGCAAGTAGCACAAACTTTGATTGGAATACAGAATATTTAGATATAACTGCAAAAAATGGTTTACTTTATATATTAAATAATAATGCTGATGAAATTAATATTTTTGATACTTCTTGTAATTTTCTCACTCAAGCAGTTAATTTAAGTACAGATGACTATAGAGGTATAGGTTATAATCCACAAACACAAACTTTTTATACAGTAGAAGATGATGGATTTGCTCAAGGTTATTCTGTAGCTGACACAGTTACAAGCTACTATCAATGTCAAGTAGAACATACATCAAGTAATTTTGCAACTGCATTAGATTTAGGATATTGGGTAGAAAGATTTCCAAATAAAGTAGAATTTTTTGAGTCAGCATTTAACAAAATAAAAGGGTTTCCTCATTCTATTGCAATATATGAAAGCAGATTATGTTTTGGTGGTACAGATTCTAATCCTAATACCATATGGTTAAGTAAATCTAATGACTTAAATAATTTTGCTGTAGGTGTAAATGCAAATGATTCTATGCGTCTTACAATAAATTCTAATACTATAGATGAAATACGATGGTTATGTCCTTCTACTAGTTTAATTATAGGTACAAGTGCAAACGAATGGGCCTTAGGCTCTGGGTCTGATCAGTTAGCAATAACACCAACACAATTAAATATTAAACGTCAAAGTAATTATGGATCAAATAAAATACAAGGTGAGCTAGTAAATGCATCTATTTTATTTTTTATGAGACAAGGAACAAAGTTAAGAGAGTGGATACAACAAAATACTGCAAATGTATTTTTAGCGTCAGACCTTGCATCATACGCAGAACAAGCTACAGATGGTGGTATACTTCAAATGGCAGTACAAACACAACCTGAAACAATTATATGGATGATAAGAAATGATGGTCAACTTATTGGTCTTACATATGAAAAAGAAACAAAAACATTTGGATGGCATAGACATACGTTTGATGGTGCAACTGCTGAATCAGTAACAGTATTACCTACATCTACTGGAGAAGACTCTATTTATATTGTATTAAAGAAAACATCAGACAATAAAAGATGTCTTGTTAAAATGGATGATCGTGATTGGGGGTCTACATACACTACAGAATATCCTGGATTAGATTTATATAAAGAATACACAAATCATTCTAGTGCAACTGTAAGTGGATTAGATCATTTAGAAGGAAAATCTGTCATAGCTAAAGTTAATGGGGTTACACAAACTAAAACAGTTAGTAGTAATGCTATTACATTAGATTCTACTCCATCTAACGCTACTGTTTATGTAGGATTATCATACACATCAACACTAGCACCATTATATTTAGGATTAGAATATAAGAGTGGAACAACTAGAGGAGATAAAGTAGGTGTTAAATCTGCAATGATTAGATTTGATGAAACATTATCTGCTAAAGTAGGACAAACAGAAACAGCATCAGATTTACAAACAATTGAGTTTGCAAGCACTTCTTCATTGAATAGTGAAGATGTTCCATGTTATTTAAGCAATGCAAATGAATTTTTACAAACTGTATATGTTATCCAAGATGAGCCACAACCATGTACAGTATTAGGAATGGTTATTAATTTAGATATAGGAAGAGGAAATACAAGCTAATGTCGATAGGAATAGGAGCAATAGTTAGTGCAGGTGCAAGTATACTTGGTGGTGCTATACAGTCTAGAGCGCAAAGAGCAGCTGGTAAAGCCCAATTAGAACAAGCTAAGTATAATAAACAAGTGTACGATAATCGTGCTAAAGCAATAGATATAGCTTCTAGTGCTGAACAAAGACGTTTGGGTAAAGAACAAAGAAAACAAGCTGCTGCAACAAAAGTAGCGTTTGCTAAATCAGGCGCACAAATATCATCAGGTACACCTCTTATAGCACAATTAGATCAATTTAGTGACATGGTATATGATTTAAATAATTTTAAAAGAACACAAGCATTAAAATCAGCTGAACAAACGCAAGCAGGCGAAATGACTTTATATAGAGGAAAGGTTGCTAATCAACAAGCTAGAGCGCAAGCTAGAGCTACTATGATGTCTAGTGTGCTAACAGGTATAGGACAATTAGCAGGTGGATATACACCTAAAGGCCCTACATTTGATACTAAAGATAGTTCTTTTTTAGATAGTAGAACACCAAGAATACAAAATTTAACATCATATGATTTAGGGCCTATGGGTGATTTTGGATTTGGAGGTAGTAATAATTTATTTGCTGATCCTACAATACCAAACCCAATGGGTAAGTATAATTTTAATTAGGAAATAAAATGCCAAAGATACCATTATATGAACAACAAACTAGAGTAAGTGGAGAAACATCATCACCACTATTAGATAGGTCTGCTGAAATACAATCTATACAACAAATAGCGAATACGTATGCAAAAGGTGTTGGTAATCTTGCTAGTGGTATTGGTGATATGATTGATAACTATGAAAGATTAGAAGAACAATCAGCTGTAGCAGATGCTAATAGAGAGATGATAGATTTTAAATTAGAAATTGCTAAAGAAAGAGATGAAGTTTTAAAAAGAGATGATGTTAATTTAGCAAACTATGAAGAAAAATATTTGTTACCAAAAATAAATGAGTTTAAACAAAAATTAAATAACAAAGGATATTCTCCAAAAGCAATGCAAAGATTAGTACCAGTTATTGATACTGATCTTGGAGATTTAAGAAACGAAGAACAGTTAACTCAAATTAAAATTAAACAACAACAACACGTTTCTACTATTACTAATGAAGCTAATACTTTTTTAAGAACATCAAAAAGACAAGCAGGTGTTGATATTTTAAATGAAGCTGTTGCAGATGGATATATACTTCAATCAGATGCTACTAAATTAATTAATGATGCAGATAAAGATTATTTTACGTTAAAATCAGATAAAGCAAAAACAATGAAAGACCTTGAAAATTTAGGTGTTGAAATAAAAAAAATAAATTTTGAAGGAAAAGAAGTAGTTATTAATCAAGATGAAGTAGACAGATGGAAAAATATGGATCAATCTATAAAAGATAATATTCTTGCAAAAAGATCAAAAGAAATACAAGAACAATATAATAAAGACACAGGTAATCTGTTTAATACTATAAAAAGTCAAGCACAAGCGTTAACAATATCTGAACAAGAAATAAGAAATGCAATAGGTGGTGATGGTAAACCACTTCATCCTGATTTAATAAATACATTAATAAATTTTAGAGATGGTGCAGTTAGTGAACAAAAGAAAAACCTAAGAGGTAGTGCAAAAACAGGTGATAGTTTTCAAAAACTAGAAGCAGATATAGCAAAATTATTTAAAGGTGAATCAAATGATCCTAAAAAAGATTTTGATGATATAATGAAAAGAATTATTGAGTCTAACTTTATAAGTGATGGTTTACAAGAAGATTTAATTGATGGATTTGTTGATATAATGAAAACAGAACAAGGTTATAATATTTTTGTATTAGGTCAAAAAGGAGTTCCTGTATATGGAGGTGAAGCAGAAACCAAAGCCTGGTTAAAGTATTGGGAAGTATATGATAATGCAACTACTTATATGAGAGATATAGATAAACCTGAAGCATTTCAAGATGCTAGAAAAGCCTTTAATGAATTTATTAAAGATTCTAGAGAAGCGGCTCTTGGTATGAAAGCACCAGAATTTGAAACATCTGCAACTACAAAGATAAGGTCTAAACCAAGTAAAGCAAAAGTAAAATCAGAACAAGAAGCTATAAGAGCAAGAAGTAGTGCATTAAAACAAGTATCTGAAAATCAGTTAGAATTTGATAGTAAAGGATTTCTAATAATGTCACCTAAAAATGATGCTATAATTAATTCTTTTATTAATAAACAATTTGCGTCTTATAGAGAAGCTCAAGCAGAATCATATTTTAATACAGCTCTTAATGAATCTGTGCCTATGGGAAGAAAAACAACATTTAGTCAATATTATTCTTTACCAACAGAAAAAGATAAATTAGGAATTTCATTAGAAAAAGCAAATGAACTTAGATCATTAGGAATTTTAGAAGACTTCGATGCTTTAACTGCTGAACAAAAAGAAGACTTACCATTTGATTTTAGAGGATAATTTTTATGAAAATGAACGATAAGCAGTATACTCTGCAAGAAACTACAGTTCGTGATATAGGAGTAAATCCTTTTTTCGAAAATTTAGATGTAGATTTTGTACCTAGTTTAAAAGAAAAATCTGATCGAGAATACTTTAGAAGTGATCAAGGTAAACTTACTCAAGCTCGCATTAAAACTAGAAATATGTGGCGAGAAACTTATGGAGGAAAAAGTTTTTATAGAGATTATAATAGAGAAATGCGTGATGATGAAGTTGATGCTGCTCTTGTTCAATATTTTAAATTAAATCCTGATACTCCTATTGATTACTATAAAATTCAAGAAGATTTAAGAAGGCAAAGAGATTTATATTACACCGGTGATTTTGAAACCTTAACTGGTGGAGAAATGTTTAGAGGAGCTTTAGGTGCATTTATGGAGTGGGGTGATAATGTTAAAAGAGAAGCCTTGTCTCTTGGAATTGATTTAATGAGCACTGGTCAAGCACTTCGTACAAAACAAATAGGTCAATCTATTCCTATGGCTACTTTTCAACAAATGCCTTTTCCTGGTACTACTGTTCCTAAAGAAAAAAGAGAAGAAGAAGCAAAAAATATAAAAGATGAAGCAACTTTCTTAAAATTAAAGGTTGATCAACTAGAAGGGTTATTAGAAAAATTTCCTAGTTTTAAAGATGATTTAGAAGAATTAAGAGCAAAAGCAGGTGATGAAGAAGCAAATTGGTTTTTATCATCTTTTGCTGCTACTTTAGCAAATGCACCTAACTTAGTAGCAGGAGGATTAGGCGCAAGATTATTTGGTAAAAGTGGATGGATTTTTTCTATGGCTGGTATGTATGCTCAAGAAAAAGATTCAGCTTTTCAGTATTTTAAAGAAATATATGATATATCTTCATCAACAACTTTAGAAGAAATTAAAAAAGACCCTACGCTTTCAGAAAGATATAATCAAGCTACTAAGCTTGCTAGAGCATATGGATTACTTTCAGCAGGTATAGAGTATATCCAAACAGGTGGTTTTTTAAGAATGGCAGGTATTAAAAAAGGTGCTAGACCAAAAACTTTATCTGAATTATTTAAAAATAAACCTACTAGAGAATTTATTACTAATTTACAAGGTCATATAAAAAGAACTACAGGTATGGCAATTGAAAATATTGTAGAAGAAGTATCACAAGGTATTTTATATAATCAATTTGCTAACATGGCAATTACTGATGCTTTTTTAAATTATGATATAGATAAACGTGATGAAATGACACCACTTTTTAAAGATTGGGAAGAAAATTCAAGAAGTGCTTTGCAGTTAACAACCATACTTGCTCCTGTAGGTGCTTTTAAAAATTTTATGGTGCAAAAAAACTATAGGTCTAAAACAGTTCAAAGATTAAAACAACAAGGTTTTACTCATATGGAAGCATCAGAGTTTGCATTAGATCTAGCTAATGCTGCAGGTAATAAAGAAGAATTTAAAAAAGTTGCTGCAAGAATACAAAGTCAATTTGAATCTAAAGAAGCTAGTAAAGTAATATTAGAAAAAAATAAATTAAGACAAACTTTAGAAGATGATTCTGGTCTTAAAACTATGGATGGTAGTGTTTTTACTGATCAAGAGTTTGATGCTTTAGCTACAACTTATTCTACTGAAGAGCTTATTAAAATGATTCCTAATAAAGAATATCAAGATTTATTTATTGCTGCTGTAAATGGAGATATGGAAGCTAGAATAGAATATAATAAATCAATTCAAAATATTGTTAATATAAATAATAACAAAAATAAAAAAAGAAAAGAAACAGAAATACCACCAAGAATACAAAAAGTAATTACAAAAATAGAAGATGGAGAGCTTGATAAAAGTCTTGATATTGAAGAAGGTGAAACTATTGAACAAGCAAGAGAAAAAGAAATAAATAGAATTTTAGAAAAAGAAGGATTAAAACCTAGAGAACAAGAAACGACTGAAGAAGCTGCTGAAGAAACTACAGAAGAAACAATACCTGATCAGCCAACAGAAGTAATGCCTGAAGATACATCTTATAATGATGTAAAAACAGAAGCTAAAAAATTAGGTATTCCTATAAAAGGTAAAAAAGCCGAACTAATAAATAAAATAAACAGAGAACGTGCTAAACGTGGTGCAGAACAACAAGCTAAACAATTTGAAGATACACCTACTAAATATCAAGAAAAATTTCAACGCAAGATGGCTCAAGTTATGCAAAACTCAACTAGAGCATTACGCAAAATAGCACCTACTGTAAAAATATTATATGCTAAATCTGAAGAAGATTATTTAAGAATAGTAGGAAGAAGCTCTAGAGGTGCATATGTAGCAAGTGAAAATACTGTTTATTTAAATCCTTCAAAAGCAACTCAAGGAACTGTAGTACATGAAACTGTACACGCTATACTACAATATAAACTTGGTAATGATAAAAACATACAAGCAGTAACAAATGTATTACTTAATGATATTTTAAAAGATTCTATTTCTTTTGCAGCAAAAATAAGAATTAGAAGCTACATGGATAAATATATAAAACAATTAAATTTTACTGAAGAAGCAGCCTCTGAAGAAGGTGTATCAGAGTTAGCAGCAATACTTCTTGATAATATTAATTATGTTCAACCATCTTTAAAAGCAAGAATAATTGATTTTGTATCTAGAATATTTGGAATAGATTTTAAAAATGATGAAATGAGAGCAATAAAAATGTTACAAGCTATTGCTTCTAAAACTACTAAAGGTGAAATGATTTTAGAATCAGATGTATCTATATTAGATGATATAGCTAAATCAACAATACCTGGATATTCTAATGAAAGTCAAACAGCAGAAGCTAACAGTAAATTTCAATTAAGTCATACTGATCCTATAACAGGTTTTACTTATGAATATGACCTTCCTGATGGTGAGTTTCAAGAATTAGAAGATAATGGTAATGTTACAAAAGATCAAAGTATAACTGATTTTGTAGATAAATTTATGGCTGTTACTTATCCTGATAGTATGTTTACAGGAACAATTACAAATGAAAATGGAGATATATTAGTTGAAGGATCAGGTGGTATAAACTTTGTTTTAAAATTTCATAAAGGTAATTATGTGTGGGCTGCAGGAAAAAAATCTCTTGCTCAGGGATTATTGAATAGATTAAATGAATCATTTGAAGATAATAATGGAGTAGCATATTTAGCATTAGCATTAGGAAGTAGAGAAAAACTTTTAAGTAACACACAAGCAAATAAAGGTGTAATAAATATTATACAAGATTTTATTAACAATAAAAAAATATCAGTAACTCAAGAACAGTTTGATAAAATATTAAAAGATGTTTATGGAACAAATAATATTTTAGAAATATATGAAAAGCTATTACCAACAAATACCGAATTTTCACAAAGAAAAGCATTTGCATTAAAGATAGCAGGAGAAATTGCAAAAATAGCAAAAGATTCAGAAATAGAAGCAATTTTAGAAACTGCTAATATTCCTCAAACACCTTTAAAATTTCAAGAAAAAGCAAAACCCAAAGAACAATCAAAAGCTAAATTAGTAAGATATTTTGTTGAAGTAATGACAGAGCCTTTTCTTACTAATACAGGAATAACAGATGAAGATCAAATGATAGATAAAAAAGAAATAGGTCAAATATATGCTGTTATTGAAATAAGAAAAGGAGCAACTAAGGCTGCACTTTCAATACAAGATGTTACAAATCAACCTACAGTAAAACAAAATGAATCGTATCCTTATATTATTCAAGGAGATCAAGATATTAAAACTAAACTTCATATATTAAAAGATCGTTATCCTATACATGAAGTATTTGTAGGTAAAGATGGTGAAGTAATAGAAAAAAATTTACCACAAAAACAAGTTCCTAATTTTGGTATATCTAAATCAACACTTAGAGTAGTAAATCCTAAATTTCAATTAGAAGATACACAAGATCAATATCAATTAAATTTTGATGTAATACCACAAGTTAAAGATGCATTAAGACAATACTTTGATGGTAAAATTTCATACGAAGAGTTTTTAAGAATACAAGATAAGTTTGATCCTATAAGGAGATTTGAAGTTCTTCCTGAATTACCAACTAATCAAGAAATGAAAGATGTATTAGATGAAGGTAAAAAAGAAAAAGTAGGCATAAAGCCAAAAGATGGAGAACAAGTTTCATTACGTTTAGATATACCTGCTTATACAAGAAAAGACAAAGATGGTAAAAGAATTGGTAAATATGTAGTTACTATTCATAAAAAAGGAATACAAGGAGTAATAGGATATACATCAACTGGTAGGGCCAAAAATGTAAGAATGACTTCACCAAAATTAAGAACTGCGCAAATAGCTCTTAAAGAAACTCCTAAAGGGCCTGTGTCTGCTATTAATGGACAATATGTTGAAGCTACAGATGAACAAAATTATAAAGATGCTCAAGAGTTAATTAATGACCCAAATTGGGTACAAATAGGATTTAATCCATTTAGACGTTCTTTCTTTTATGTTAGAGAAGGTGCATTAAGAGGAAATCCTGTTGTAGCTGCTGATGAAGTAATTCAAATTGGTGGATTAGTTTTAGCTAAAAATATAACAATGGCTTCGGTTGAAAACTTTAAGTTTAACGAAAAACAAAAAGAACAATTAGAAATTTTAAGAGATGATGCTAAATTCCAATTAGATGAAACAAAACCTAAAATGTTTTTTGGTATGGCTGGTATAGGCACTATAGAAATGGCATTTGCTAATACCGAGTTTAGAAACTTGTTTAATATAAAACCTGCTGAATATAATCAATCTATTGTTGATGTTCATAATGCTATACATGGTACAGGCTATGCTTCACAAGACTTTATGGACCTTGATCCTAATGAGTTTAAAGATTATGTATATTGGCACGCATCATTTCCTTGCCAATGTTTTAGTGCATCTAATCCAAATGGATTAAAAGCTAATGGTGAGCCTAAACAAGGTAATTTAACAAAAGCTGATTTTGATAAAGAAATGCAGTTAGCAAAACATGGTGCTAAAATTATTACTACATCTAAACCATTAAATGTAACAATAGAAAACGTACCTAATTATCAAGGATCAGATCAATATGCTGTATTAAGAAAAGCATTACAAGATGCTGGATATACAATAAGAGAAGAAGTTGTAAAGGCACAAGATTATGGTGCTATATCAAGTAGAAAAAGATTTATTGTACAAGCTACGTTAAGAAAAGATAAAGATGGTAATCCTGTTTTACCACCTGTTCCTGAACAACAAGGTTTTGGTGATTGGTATAAAGCAATAGAGAAGTTTATAAAAGATGCACCTCATTATGATACACTACAAGAAAAAGTAAAAACTAAACCAGCTAAATACATTCAAGAGTTACTTGAAAAAATAGACAGAAAACATAGAGATGCTCGCAATAAAGATATTATCTTTACTGAAGATATTGCATATATAGCTACAGGAGATGAAAGTAATTTTTCACCACAAGGTTTACCAGGGCCTGCAATACAAGCAGGATTAAGATCAGATAGAGATATGTCTAAAGGCTCTAAAAAGATTCCAAAACTTTTACTACCTGTAAGAAAACTAGTACAAGAACAAGGTGTAAATGCTGTTGCTGAAATGTATGGTGTTCATCCTAGTTTAGTAAAAGAAGTATATGACTCACCATTCCCTTTTATTATTAAAAGATTAAGTCAACAAATGTTATTAGCATATATGGGATTAGACCCTAATTTAAATTTAGGATTAGATAAACTTACACCAAGTCAAATAACACAATTACAAATACTAAAAGCTGGATTAGGTAACGGAGTACATGAAAAAACAACTATGTCACATTTAAAACCTATGATGCAAAACTTTGATAATGCACCTAAATTTCAATTATCTGATGATGAGATTGATGCTTTATTAAATCAAATAGATAAAGAAATAGAAGCAGAAGTAAACAAAGAATACGATTTAGCTGCTAAAGGTGCAGAAAAAATAGGAGAACAAGATTATACATCTGTAGATGAGTTATATGGAGACCTTGTTGATTTAGAAGAAGAAGAAGAATTAGAAGGTAAAACAAGATTAACTTTAAGAGATGCTGCTAGATTATTTGATAGTTTTAATTTAGGTACTTTTTCAAAAGAAAAACAAGTTAATACATTTACAGGGTTTGCTAAAGCAGCAGAT
>CERF01042258.1_pt1 | contig 16858 bp, 11 predicted proteins | sample 530961 | NCBI WGS metagenome assembly CERF01 (sample SAMEA2621151, study PRJEB7988) | marine metagenome | isolation source: saline water (ENVO:00002010), including
ACCATTTCAGCGTGGTGCTTACCCATTTCTTCTTTGAGAACTGAGCGCATGTCACCAAGTCCGTCATCTTTGTCAGCAAGGAATACTGCAACTTCGCTTACATCAAAGGAATGAGCGATGGTTTTTGGTTTTGCAGCAACATGCTGGAAAGTTGGCTTAACAGTTTCAGGCAGTGTGCCGTTCTCTGCAATACCACCGTGAACTACACCAGCGTTTGGCTTGTCGGTAATGACTCTCCATCCACTGCGCTCCCACGGCTTCTTAGGTAGAATTGAAAATGCGTTAAACTCTTGGTTCAACTGTGACCAAACTTTGCGCCCGTAGATTGCTTGGTATGTTCCAGCAGTGGTGCTTAGCATTGGTGAATCCGATTTTAGAAGTTCACTACCAGTGTATGTATAACCCATTGAGTTACCTGCTCCGTAGTAGTATCGCTCCATGTCGCTGACTGTTCTTACATAATTTCGTGCCATAATTTTTCATCTCCATATTTTTTTGTTGTTTTGTGAGCCTCATTCGCCTCGGTATAGCCCTCCAGCAAGTTGGTGAACCTCCTCCCAAGACATGTTAGCCAAGTCTTGTGTGCTCGGAACTTCAACTGTAGGTGCAGCGGATTTTGCGATTGTTTCGCCAGCACCGCTGGATAAGTTGTCAATTCTTTCGTTAAGTGCTCCAAGAGCCTTCATAACTTCATCAAGAGGAGCACGAGCGTCAAAGTTTTGTGCTTGTGCTTTTGCGATTTCCTCAGCAGTTTCTTGTGCGAATCGGCTTTCAAAGTTTGATTCAAGAGACTTACGGAACTCTTCTTCTTGCTTTGCAGCCTTGAAGACACCGTATGCTTCTTCTATTCTGTGTGCGTCAATTCCATGTCCTGTAATAAAGTCAGACTTTGTAACTTCTTTGTTACCGCCACTCATTAGGCCAGCACGATTAAGAGCGTTAGTAGATGGGTTGCCTCCTTCTTGAGCACGACCCTTTACTTGTCCAGCAAAGTAATCAGCGCCATCTCCGATTGCTTCAGGAGTAGAGCCAAGATTTGCTTTGGCTACTTCGTCAAAGTGAGAGCGAGCAGCAACAGTGTCTACTCCAGCGGATTTGAGAGTGCTTTCCATCCAGTCAAGATATTCGGATGTAATAACATCAGAGAACTCGTCAGACTTCATTTTGTCGTCTTTCTTGTCCTTCTCTTCGTCTTTGTCTTTGTCTTTGTCATCCATGTAGTTGCCTTTCATCTTGTCGTCTTTCTCAGACTCTTCTTTCTTTTTCTTCTGAGCCTCTTTCAATGCTGGAGGTAATTCTCCTTTCTCCATTGAGTCCAGTCGGCCTTCAAGTCGGCTTAATACATCGTTCATTTGTTCCATTACTTCATCGGTCATTTTGTTCACCTTGTTTTTGTCTTCTTTTAGTATATTGAATGTGGCTTCGGGGTTAATTCCTTTTTCGCATATTGTTATTTCGTGTAATTCTAATTTTGATATTTCTTGATATGAGCCGTGGGATTTATCGCTTTTGTTTACTCGCTTGAATGCCTGTCCTCCGATGCTGAATCCCGTTAGGTTTCCTTTTCGGATTTCGCTTGCTACTTCTCGTGCCTTCTCAATGTCGTTTCTTAATTTTACTACAACAAACATTCCAGCATCGTCTACTTCGCTTTTCCACAACCTCCCTTGATTATCTGTATAATTTGAAATTACTTCTCCTACTTGTATATTTGAATGTGCTAATTGGACATTTCTGTATTTTGGGTCTGACATGAACTTTTTGAAAGCGTCTTTCAATGCTGACCTTGTAATTAAATCTCCTTGTTTGTCTACTAACTCTACTGAAGCATAACCTGCCACGATGAGGTCACTCCCTGCTTTGAGGAGTTCAATGTTTCTACGCTGAGTTCGCAACACACTAATTCACTCTCTGTTTGTTTACCTATATGAATAAACCGCTAAGCCTCATAATCTGATTCTGCTTCATAAGCGGAGGACTGCTCGCCTCTTTTCTGTTTTAATCGCCTTTGCGTAACTGAGTCATATTCTTCTTCGGGGTCTTCGGTTGGGCGCTCAATCATATCCCAATCAGGGACACTTTCCTCACTGGTGAGTCTTGTTGGGCCTCTTGGGGATTCTATTGCACTACCGACATCTATACCAAGTCCACCTCTACCAGCACCACCAGTCATTTTCTCTTTTGCCACCCTATCAAGGCGCTCTGTTAAATTAGCAATACGAGTAATTGTCTTGAGCATTGTTTTCATACCGGGCTTCATAATGTTCATTTCATCATTAGCATCAATGACACCAGCCGATTGTTTTTCGCTATGCCTTCTATCTTTTTCAGAATGCATGGAGTGATATTTCTTGTCAGGAATAATCTCTTCAACTACAGTATCGTCTTTCTTATCAACTCCCTTTATCATCAAAGAAACTGCTTGATTCCATAGCGGTCTAACACTTTCAGCCAGTTGTAAAGTGTAATCAGACTGGCTTAATTCACCCATTACAGACTTAGGTGAGTGCGCCCAATTTCCAGTATGACTGGATTCTGACTTGTAAATTACCTCGTCTAACCCCTCAAAAACGATGGATATTTGGTCTTCTTTGAGGGTTATATCGTAAGGAACATGGATAATAGGGTGAGATTTAGCCAAAAGAGATAATGTTTCAAGACTCGCTGGACTTTCTGAATCAGCCTCTCCTACAATCTTTGAAGAGGTTACATCGTAGATTGTTTTACCTTGACGATTCCGCTTTTTAACTCCTGAAACTGAAATTGAAACGGTGTCTCCTTCTTTGAATGGCTTTGGACTTTTTACTGTTCCAACATCAAGATACTGTTTACCCTCGTAGTCTACACCACGATTACCAAAGCCTTCTGAGTCAAGTGGCCCAGCGCCTAATCTGTATGTGTATGGCCCTTTACCTCTAACATCTAAGATAATGAAACTTACATTTTTGTTCTTGCGAAGTAAGAACCACTTAGGATGTCGGCGTTCCCCACGCATGTATGTAGATTTAGCATCACGGAGTAACAACTGTTTATGGGTTTCTTGTAAACTGCTGACTGTGGCTTCTAATCCTCCGTCTTCTGTCATACGAGTATCGTATGGGCCGGGAACTAAAACATGCTCATGACTATCAAATTGACCTCTCAATACTTTGAGTCTTTCACGAACAGTCATATCGGAAATATTAGTATCATCATAATCAATTATGTCTATAATGTGTATATTGTCCTTCATTCTTACAGCATCAATGATGTAGTTTTTCTCAGTAACGGCTTTCAACTGCTTCTTGTCATCTTCACTCAAAGGAATAGCATCGTTGTTTTCATCGTATGCCGTAAGAGTATTGCCTTTACGAATAATCATCATGCGCTTACCATCGTAGAAAGCCGACACTACCCAATCACCGCTGAAACCTCGTAGTGCCTCAAAGTCCTTCAAAGAGAAAATACGATGCATAGGTAGAATAGGTGGAGGTCTACCCTTATCTTCTTTCAATAATGCATCAGGATTCATCAACACCATTAGAGTTTCAGTAGGGTCACTTGTTGAAATTGCATTTGGGTCAAGGTTAGCAGGTAATCCGGTAACATCAACTCTGTTCATGTTAGTCACCGCTGACGGGACTTGATAGTTTGAAGAAAGAACTTGATTAACTGCTTCTTCTCCGTGAAGCCCTTTCATAATCTCTTCAGGGATAGAGTGTAAAAATTGAGATTCTGTATTTGTTCCGGCCATAGCAGTCTTGTTACCGGGGAACTCCATTCCAACGCTTGGTGTCATTTCATAACCACTATCCATTCCTCCTGAAATGAACATGTCTTGAACAGAAGCCCCGTTACTGTTAGCGGGGTGAATAGGTTGTTGAGTCCACTGTGCAGTCCTTACACTTGTTGAAGGAGTAACAACCTTTTCCATTGTTGTAGCCTTAGTAGGGTCAAATATCAAAAGGTCGTGAACTCTACTTTTAGCCTGATTCAAACTACCAGCAAAACCCTTCAAACTACCAGTCGCCATATTCCCTTTACTACCTCTCTTGTATCTTTTGTCAGAAAAATCAGTTAGAGGTAGACGAGATAAACCATGAGCCTCATACGAGTTTTGTTGTCTTGGGCTAAACAGTTGCTCCATTAATTCAAGATGACCACCGTATTTCTTTCTAAAATTATCAGCAAACTGACGATTCTCAATATTATGTTTGGTTGGGTCTTCTCTTGATGGTGTTCGTGTTCTCTTATGCTCATCAAAGATAGAATCAATAACACCGTGGTGGTCATCAGAAGTAAAAATGGTATTCGGCTCTTCACCAGCAATACTTATCCCAGTGCCTAATAAATCACCATGAGTAAGAACTTTGACTGGAGCATCCATTCCTTCAAGTAATCTATCAATCATTTCGTTATGCACTGCATCATCGGGTAAATTAAGAAGAGAGCGAACCTTCGCTTGGGAGTGTGTTGGTAATATTTCACTACCAGCAGCACCTAAGACACTGGCTATAGTATGATGAGGAGAGACAATGTTTTCATCATCGGATAGTAATTCACTGGCACTTCTCACTTCTTGTTTTACCTCTCCATAACCATGAGTATGTAACCCATGAGACGAGTGAGGTAGTCTTAACAAAGCCATGTTAGCATCACGCATCAAACGAGAAGTGTTGGCTAAGAACTTGTCAGGGAACTCAGGATTGAAAGCATCAGGGTCAGCCTTTTCAAACTCAGGTTTCATTTTTTGAGCCATACTCATTATAGCACGAAGGTCACTTTCGTCTTTGATTTCAGAGTTATCAAATACTTGGTCGTAAGTATTCTTTTCATCAGGTTGAGCCTCGGCTTCAATAGCCATCTCTTCTTGTTCTATAGCGTGTAAACGAGCATTGAGTTCAGAATATTCATCACTGCCTTCTTCAAAATCCATTATTTGATTGCTAATTTCATCATACTCATGCATTAGTTCCTCAAGTTTTTCTTCGGCATCAGCGGATAGAGGAATGTCTTTTGCCTTCTTTTTCTTATGTTGTTGAAAGAGTCTGAAAAGTTCTCTGTTTTCGTTGTTATGGCTTAATATGTTATCCGCACCAATAGACTTTTTGTTAAGCCACATATTTTTCTTCATAGGGTCATGTGGTGGGTGTAGTCTACCACCAGCAGTAACCAAACGATGAGTATGTTTTGCATTGTTAAGCGACTGAGTTGCCTTGAGTCCGATACCGCCGAGAGCATTGATTGCGTTAGTAGTCATATAATTACTACCATCAATATTACTTCTACTTGCTGAGCCGTTGAAATACGCTTTACGCTCATCATCAGACATATATCTAACTTGATTTGAATAACCGCCTACAAGAGATGTTTTTTGCCGGAAAGGTAGATTCTTTGTATTCCTTATTTTTGTCAAGTGTCGGTGATTCGCTGAATCCCAAAAAGAGGTAATACCGTGATGACCAGCGTGTTGTCTTGTTTCTTTTGAATACAAAGAAGGAATATAGCGCCCCCAAAGACCTACAGTTTTTGGATTAGGAACAAATCTATCACCCTCTACTCTACCCATTATTGAATAACCATCATCGTCTTTAGGTAGGCTTTCGTGCATCATTTCTAACTTGTGTAATACATTTCTACCCATTCCTCCTTGATGGTGAAAGTCCTCAGCAAAAGGAGCACCAAGACCTATGACATTGTTTTCTTCATCAGTTAGCCAATGCTCTCTTTCGTCTTCAGGAATATCCGCAAGGTCAGGGCCATTTTTCCCTACATAATGAAAAGAGTCATGATTACGAATTGGTTTTTGTTGCCTTTCAATTTCTGACATCTCTTTTGCTCGCTTAATGACTTCTCTTATCTTTTCCATACTTACAAGTGGGCCGTCAAATCCATCAAGTAACGGGTGTGAATCCATTTCAGTCATATCCGCATTATAACCCATTAACCCCAACATTGTTTCTAAATCAACATGTTCGTATGGATTTTCGTCAAGTATTTTCAATTCTTTTAATTTTGATTCAGCGTCTTCTAATCTACCTATTTTACGCCCTTGTCTCATTCCTTTTACCGGGAGGTGCAATAACCCTTCTTGTTCTTGCTCTTCTTCGTATGTCCCAACATCCATAGAGTCACGGTGCTCATGTAGAAGTTCGTTATATTCGTCAAGAAGATTTTGGTAAACAGAAGTTTTGGATTCACTCTTGCTATCAAAAGGAACTTCTTGCATAGCCTTCATCAATGATGCTTTGATGTATCTTTCTTCTCCATCAGGAATATCATCTACTGTTTCATAGTGCTTTTTGATATTAGCACCATGCATGTGTTGAGGTCGCATGTAATGGTCAAACTCACCAGTAAATCGCTGAGCGAGATTTCTCTTGATACGACCAGCGCTTATGACACCATCATTACCTAACTCTATATTTTGAGCATTAGCATGGTCACTGCCTTTTTCATGTAGATGTTGAATGACTCTATACCTATCAACGGGATTCAAAAACTCCAAACCATACAAGTAACCCTCATGTCCTAAACTCTCTTTTAGTAATATGGGGTCAAGTTCGCTTTCAGGATTACCTGAATAAAGATGGTCTTGAATCTCTTGCTCGCTCATCTTAGCCTTTGGGTCAAACGCCTCACTATGATATTGGTCACTCTCCCAACCATCGGCTGCATCTTCAAAGTGTTTTAGTCTCAAAGCGTGTTCATGTTCTACTGGCTTTGGATATTTCTCAATCATCTTTTTTTCTAAGTCACGGTTATTGTCTAACCATCTTTGATAATTGTTCTCGTAGATGTCATGTAGATAATGGTCGTTTAGTGGGCCAAGAAAATTATGATGTCTCTCCTCTTTACCTGTTTCAACATTGTAACGAAGTTTACCAATTACCGCTGGGTTCTCTTTCTTTTGTTCAAGTCTTTCTTTTCCCATCTCAGCCATCTTATGCCGAAAAGACATACTTTCCTCACCGGGTTTTGAAGGTAAGTAGAAACGCCTCAACTTTTCAGTCATGGCCGACCTACCAGTTATGGTATTTTTTTGACGCAAAGGGTGGTGTTTTTTGTGGTGTGGGTGTGATTCAGGATAGTGCTGTCCTTGTGCAAACTCAGCGTGAGGATATGAAGATGCAACTTCATGTAGAGGTCTTTCTCTCATTCTACCTTGCCAAACATGCTCACCGAGTTTCATCTCAGCGCCTCTTACAAAAGTAGCGCCTTTTGCTTTTTTATCAAAACGATGTCTTTTTTGCCTCTGTTTAAGAATAGAATAACAGACATCATCTAATGGAGTCTGTGGTATTGTTTCATTATGATTCTCTAAGTTCATCTTGGCGAAATAAAAGTCACCAATAGCGTTATGTAAATCTACACCATCAAAAATTGATTTAAGAAGTTCATCACGACTTCTGTAATACCAACCTGTTGGCGTTTCTCTCATTCAAACACCCCTCAATAGGGGTTGTTACTCAAAACCCCGTTGTTATCAAGACGACTTACTCCGCCACCTTCGTGTGGGTTTAACATAGCGGCTAACTTGTCAAGACTAACTTGCACTGATGTAGCACCTTTGTTGGTAACATCTTCAGCGTTGTATGGATATTGATTTGTAGTGTAGTAAGCATTTCTTGTTTGACCACCAGTTTCAGACATAAACATTACACCCATTGGTGAAGAATCGTATGATGTAATGAATCCGGGTTGAGCGCCTTCAGCAACTGCTTTTTTTACACCTTTTCTACTTTGCATGAAGTCAGCAAATGCTTGAGTTTTACCACTTGCTGACTTGTCGCTCAAAGGCATAGGTGGGCCACGGAAACCGGGTCGCTTAACTTTAACACCACGAGAAGCATCACCACGCTTTTGCTCACGAGTTTTACCTTCACTTAGGGGTAGAGTTCTCGCAGTGGTATTATCCTCACGCATTGACATTGGACTTTGTTGCATAGGTGTTGCGTATTTGTCTTCTTCTCGTTCTTCATAATCACCCTCTTCTTCTGAATAATCCGTTTCTTGACGAGGCTCAGGTGGAAAACCAGCATTCCTTCGCTGTGCGTCACCAATGGTAAATACTCCATCACCTTTCATTTTGTCATCTTTGTCAGCCTTCATGTCTTTTGCACCCTTACCATCAGCAGCAAACTTAGGAACTTTCTTACCTTCGTGCTCAACCATCTCAAGACCTTTTTGTAGTCCATCCATCAAAATAACATCACCATGAGGTGAGATTTTCACATCATTCATTTTATCAATGACTTTCTTACACTCTTCAGTAGATACACCGCATTCGTCAGCGCACTCTTTGAGGCTGGCAGCGCCCCCTTTCTTTTTCAAGCAATTCTTAATTTTACTTTCATGACCATCGGCTTTTTCCATAGAAGTGTGACCACTCGGACAACCAGCCTTACAAGTTCCCATTTTTGCCATTCCTTCACAACAAGGTTTTCCTTTACCTTTTTCAAGTGCGTCTATACGCTGAGTCAATTCTTGTGCTTTATTCATTAAATCTAATGCTTGTCGGCTCATCGGGGAGGGTATAGGCTTCATTGTATCACTTCTGTTCCTTTGGCTTGCTCGGCCATTTCATGAATCTCCTCCCAAGACATTAGGTGGATTTCATTATTTGAATATTCATTTTGACTCTTTAGTAGTCCTGAGTCCATTTGGTTTTCAACTCCGACATCTCCTCTAAACGCATCTGTAGAAACATCTTGACTCAAAGGAGTAGCAGCGGGAACAAAACCTGCTTTGCGTAGCATACTGATTGGGTCGCTTACAGCGTTACGAAGTTTTTGATTTTCGGCTTTCAAAACCTGTAAGTCGCCATCCATTGTTTCCATTTTGGAAATTAGAGCATTCATCAAACGCTCAGCAACAGACTCTTGACTCATCTAATCACCTTCACTTAGGAGAGTAACGACCAAAAGTGCCGTAGTGTTTACGCATTCCGTTACCAGTTCTTGCCGACAAAATTGTTCCGGGTAGAACATCGCTTCTTTGCGAGACATCAAACTTCTGTCCAGTAGTGCTCATTTTGAGAATAGTAGACTCACCGGGCTGGACAGCATCAACAAGTTCTTTTTCAGCCTTAACAACCGCCGAGTGAATATCCTCATTCAAATATCCAGCAAACTTCAAGATTTCATTTAGATGTTGCTGGGCTGCAAATGGGTCACTGCTCTCCAATGCTTTATTGAATGCATCTGTGTGAACAGTTAATTTTCTTGCCATAGGATTCATTTTTAGTAAGTCCATAGTCTCGCCTCTATTGCACTCGTAGTGATACCACCCTAAATAGCCTTACGCCCCACGCAATCTTCTACTTTCTTGTAATCTTGATGCATTTTGCTGAGGAATAGTTGGTGCTAACCCTCTTTGTTGAACACTACTTACTGGTGCTCCCGCACCCGGACTACCTCTTTGTTGAGGTCTTGCTGGAGAGCGAGGAGTGCGTATTCCCATTCCCTCTCCTCCGGGTTGTGATGGAGGCATCATCTGTGGAGGTAATCTACCACCTTGCATCATCTGTGGAGGCATACCACCCTGCATCGGAGGCATGGCTTGTCTTGGTGGCATTCCTCCGCCCACTTGAGGAGGCGGCATAGCACCCGGCTTTTGCTGCTGAGGCTGACCTTCAGGTTGAGGAGTTTTCTTACGATAACTGAAACGGACATCTCTATCTCCTTCTTCAAGTAGTTCAGGCTCATAACCAAGCATAGCCATTCTCTGTGCAAGATTGACCTCCATCTCATCACGGCGTAATCTTGTAATTTCATCTTCTTCTTCATTTGGATAGAGAGTCAGTTTCCAATCAGTGATGTCAAGTTCACGAAGCATACGAGGGAATAGAACATCAGTATACACTTTTTGACCGTATTCAACTGCACGATTTGTAACAAGAATCTGTAGACCTTCGTTGTTCAATCCACCCGATTTACCATTGTCAATCATGAAGATTGAAGAAACACCATAAAAAGCAGCAATACGATTTCGTATTTCATCTCTCACAGCGATATACTGCATCTCTTCAAGCGTGTCCATGAACTTAACCCAGTTTACACCACCACGACCCGAAGATGATTCAATACCAACTTTAGGAATATAATGTGGGTCACGCTCCATCTTTTCATCAACGCCTTTCCAAAAAGATTTCATTGATTCAAGATTATCTGTTGTTACACTCACAATACCTTTTGGGATTCTACGCTTTTGATACGCTGTGTAAATGTAATTATCCATAGCGGTTAGAGTCATGGCCTGTCGCCATAGAGTATTTACTGGAGAGCGACCATATAATTTACCGGGGTTGTATTTTGAAAGATGTATAACTTCTCCTTTCATGAAGTATTGATTCTTACCTGACCCTGCCATATTGACATAGTGAGCATCAACCAAGCGTGAGCCACAAATCTGACACTTTGGCTCTTGACCCGGATATGCAACTTGGTCACGATGAATACGACAAATCTTGTATCGGCCACCACGGACTCCACGCTTGTCAGCAATAATTCGCATAAAAATAGGGTCGCCACGGATGAGTTCTTTTATTCTGTAAAATTGAACCTCTCCTGTTTTTTCATCAACATAGTATTCTTTAATCATCAGGAGGAATGCATCATCAACAATATTCAAGTCACGCTCAACTTCATGAAGCACCTGCATGAAAGTCTGTTCCATTGAGTTTTCTTGTTCAAGCAACCATTTGGCATACAAGGCTTGGTCAGGGTCAGGGCTGCGAACCTCTCCACCGCAAGTAGGGCATGAATCAACTTCATGTTGAAACTCATCTTCACATTCAATACATTTCATGCGAAACTTCTTTTCCCAATAGTAACCTCTACGGAATATTTCTTGTCCAAGTTTTGTAATGACAGTTCTAAGAATAAGATTTTCATTTGATACCGCATAAAGTGCTGGTAGAGTAATACCTTGTGCTAATACTGGCTCTTGTATACCAGTGGTATACAACGGCATTTGAGGCTGAGGAGTAGTTCTTCGTCTAAACGGACTTGCTAAAGCCGACAAAAATCTACTAACAATACCTTGATTTTCCTCAGCCATCATAGACCCTCCCTGTATTTACCTATGGTGTCCATATCAATTCCCCAATTATCTAACAACTCACGAGATTTTCTTTCATCATCTTTCCAATTCTCATATCTAACTAAACGCTTTAATTCTTGTTTGCGAGTTTTGTCTTTTTCATCAAGATAAGCCAAAACAGCCTTTGCTTGAACAGACTTCATTTTCAGGTGGGGAGACACCCCACCAAGTAACTTTCGCAAATCAGCCTTAGAATAGAATTGTAAACGATGCTGACTTCTTTGTGTATCTTTGTATACCTTGTTGTCAATAGACAAAACTCCACAATCTAATGTTTTGAATAAATCTTCACAGTGGACTTTACCTCTGTCACCTGTGGCTATCATTCCAGCACGAGGCTCACCACGCTCAGTTATGGTGATATAACCGTCAGCATCAATAAAACCAGCACTGTAAGACCACACATCTTTTAGCACTAATCCATCACTTGAAATACGAACATAAGTGCCTCTCACTGCTCCTTTCACAATATCCATATCTTCTCCATACATGTTCATGAGAGTAGCAAGTTTTCTATCTGTTTGAGATTTTTTAAGCATTCCAGCATCAGAAAAATTGCTACGAATCGTGGTTACTTTCATCGGCCCTTTTTCCAGTAATTCTTCGGCAGCAAACTCCAAGAAGTCTTTTTCAGCCTTGTTGAGTTTATCAATTGGATGTAACGCATTAGACCACATTTTACGAGCAGCACTACGGTCATTCATAGCCATAGCCCACGCTTGTTGCTCTTCTTCTCCCCAAACATCTTCATGCTCATCAAGCATTTTCAAAGTCTGTTCAGCCTTATCCCACATCATACATGCTCTTTCAAGATTAACACAACGAGACTCTCCGAACTTTCTCAAACTCTTGAGTTTACGGTCATCAAGCCCAAGTTGTTTTATTGTATTTTCATAGGGTTCAGCCCAAGATAACATCTTGATTGTCATATCTGTTTCAAGAGATTTAATCGCTCTAACATCTTTTATGAAACTATCAATCTCATCACGGTTGTCTTTATTGTTTCTTCGTGCCTTTCTTAGACGCTTTACCAGCGTCTCAGCATTACAACCAAGAGAAGACTCAAACCAACCATCACCATTAGGTGCAAAGTGATGTTGCTTTTTAATTGGTTTATCTTCTCCATCGGAAATAGGGGTAAAGGAATGCACTTCACCAAAGTCGTCTTCAATCAATGCTGACCCCCACATAGTTTGACCTCCCTATTGACCTATTTACCATTTGCTACCTACAGGAGTTTTACTAAAGATTTCCTCCAGTTTATTTCTAACTCTCAAACGAATAGGAGTATGAGGAACAATTTGCTCAGTAGCATATAGATTGGCGATAGAATCTAATTCCCAAATATCAAGCCCAGTCTCGTAATTATTTTTATGCAAATATCTCACCATATCATTGGTTGAAAGATTACTACCGCTACCGGGAACAAAAGGACAACCGCCCAATCCACCAATACTGGCATCAAACTGAGTGATACCCCAGTCTAATGCGGATTGTATGTTTGGAAACATGTTGTCTTTTTTGTTTTTCATGTGGTGTAGATGAAGCGCTATATCAGAGTCAATATGTCTTGATAACTCAAGAGTTCTGTATATTGAAGATGGATGAGCAGTTCCTATCGTGTCGCATAATACTACAGTGTCAGCCATGTGTTGTGCTGCTTGCATAGCCTCTAACAATTTCTTCTCATCAGTTTTTTCATTAGGTGCTCCAAAAGCACAAGAAATGTAAGCCCTGACATTTTTTGGGTCTGTATCTTTTAGCATAGAATCTAATTCAGCAACTATATCATACATGTTCTTACCTAAATTGGCTTGATTAAACATCTCCGATGCTGAAAAGAATACATTGAGTTTCTCAGCACCTACAGCCTTTGCTCTATCAAATCCTCTTTGATTAGGAACTAAAACACCAAAATTACCAATGTCTTTTGTTGCAGTAAATACTTCTTCAGCGTCAGCCATGTTAGGAACAAGTTTAGGGTGGACAAATGATGTAATCTCAATATCTTGTAGTCCAGCGTGATACAGTCTATTGATTAAATCAATCTTATCAGTCGTAGGTGTTTCCTCTTGGATATTTTGTAATCCATCACGAGGCCCGACTTCATAGATTGAAACATCTACCATTAATTTTCACCTTCTGTAGCCATCATTCTTCTGTCAGCAAAATACTTTGTAGGGTCTTCGGCTATGAGTTGTCGTAACTGTTCTTGAGCATCTTGTTCATACCCAGTAACCCTTTTCTTACCTCTCTCTAAGGCACTAATCGCTTGCATGAAAGGTGTTCTATCATCTCCGAGATACGATTTATCGCTCCTTGCTTCTTGATAATCAGGGTTACTTCTACCCTCCTCATACATCATCTCATTAAACCCTTGAGTGTCGGCCATTTCAGGAAATTGATTAATAAGAGCATTACTGGCTTGACTACCAAAACGGTCAATCAAACTTTGACGATGTGCTCCTCCTCTACTCATAGCATCGGCAACATCAGCAAATCTTCTTGCATTGAGTTTATCACCAGCGGCTCGCATGGCTGCTGATTCTCGTTGTAAATCCTCCATACTCGCTTTCTTTTTTGTATCAGGGTCAGCAGCACGAGTAGGGTCTTTATCTCCTTTCTTACCTACTGAAATAATCAAAACCATTCCATGTTTTTTTCCGCCTAATTTACTTTCTTTCATGGTATCATCCACCCTCCATTTCCTTTGCCTGTTATGATATTGTCAAGTCCGGGGAGAATGTCGTCAAGCATGACGATAGAACCTCTGAACTCTTTTGTAGCCCAGTTAGCCAAAGCGAGAGACATAGCCAAGTCATCATGCACACCCACGCTCTCCAGTCTCCCGTTCTTTTGCATACCAAATCTATTCAACTCTTCTTCTAACTTGTGAGTAAATATTCTACTCTTTTCATTTCCGTAAGGTGTCTTAATCTGTCCTTGTTCAAAGGCCATGAGTAAAGACATGAAGAGACTTTCCTTTCTTGTCCGAGTTGTCATGAATGTTCTGATAGGAATGTCTTCTCTCATTTCATTCAACTCCATAGCAAACATACGCTGGAAATTGTTACCTTCAAGTTCTATTAAGTCAGGTTGAAATCTTTGATTCAAGAGAATGATTTGTCGTTTCTGTGCAACGGAACTCAGTCCACGCTCATGCACTATACCAACAATTTGTTTTACATTATCATCAGGTGGTTGTCGTAGAACAGTCATAGCAGTAAAGTCAGCATTCTTATCGGATGCAATCGCAGTGTCCCACCCGATGAAGTGATGACCAAATATACCTGTAGCATCACCGTTAGCATCGTATTCATTTTCAGCATGGTCAAGAAGAACCAACTCAGGGTCACGAGCCTTCTCAAGAATAGACATTGGGAACATACTGGCAACATCGTGGATTGGTTCGCAAAGATATTCACGAGTAAATTGAATTGCTGGCATAGATAATCGTCTTTGTGCTAATGCATCAAGACTCCAACGCTCAGGCCAAAGTGGTTCACCTTCTTTGTTGATAGCGGGATAAGTTTCTACTCGGAATGTCTCTTTCTTCTCAAGTTCAGCATACAAGTCATTGTAACTAAACGGAGTTCCTACCATCATCATTTTACCTGTGTGGTGAAGAACTGGTAGAAGAACACCATAGAACCAATCGGCTGCTCGCTGCAACTCACTACCTGTTGTTCCCCACAAAATGTCATCACATACAACAACATCAGGGTGGAAACCTCTTGTTCCTCCACCAACCGACTTAGCCATAATACGACTACCATTAGTGAACTCAAAGTAGGTCTTTCGCCACGGTATACCACCGGGCTTGAGATGTTGTAGACAAGCAGCACCGTCTATGTTGTTACGAATAAAACGCATGTGCTCCAATGTCTGTTCAAGAGAATGTGAGAAAATCATGATGTGTTTGTTAGGATTGAATGCTGCTAACCAAAGAGCATACGACATAAAGAATACAGACTTGCCGTGGTCACGACTTGCTTTGACACAGTAGTATCGGTTTTCTTCAAGTCCCTTATCCCAACATTTGTGATGACCCGCATAATCAAATCCTAAAACAGTTTCAAAGAAATATTTGAAAGAGCGCTTAGACATCTTCATGTCCATATCAATGATGAGTTGCTTCATCTGTTCCTCTTGCTCACGCTTACTCATCAAATCACCCCCACTATTCTTTTGTTACCTATGACTCCTACCATTTTACCGACCATAGATAGGTCTGTTGAACTGGGTTTTTTACCACTCATCTCTTTAGCAGCGGGGTTTTCAGGGTCGCTACCCTCCGGTGTTTTAGTAGTAGCATCTTTGATTTGCTGTGCTGTATTGTCTACCCCAACTAAAGTTTGTTGATTACCAGTTGTAGCATCAGCAATAGCAGCGCCGCTTTGCGCCGCTGTTTGTTCCGGTTGAGTATTGGTAGTTGCTGGAGCAACTTGAGGCTGAGGAGAAGGTAGTTCATTTCCATCTTCACCGTATAATCTAAGTTGAGGCTGACCTGTAACTCCTATCTTGGTCGGGCTTGGTTGAACATCAGTCAATGGATTTCCTTGTTTATCATAATTAGTTTGATACGGACTTTGAACTCCAATCATATTCAAAGCCTGTGATTGGTCTTCTTCGGCTCTTCTATCAGCAAATGGCCCGTAGTGTCCTAAAGTAGCCGCCTTACCCTTTGGGTCTTGACCCCAAGCGGCCATTGTTGCGTTATCTCTATCTTGTTGAGTTGATGTCACTTTTACTGGTGGGTTAGGTGCTGCGACTTGAGGGCCATCGGCTGGCATGACTTGTTTTTCAGGAGTAGGTTTAGCCACTCTAACACTACGAGCACCAATCTGTGCTCCGACTTCACCCCCTGCTTCTGATAATGGTTTCTTACCTTGTTGGTAAGTCATGCTACCCATTTGAGCAGCACCTAATCCACCAGTGACAGCATCTTGACCAGCAGCACCAGCGTTTGCGAGATTTACAGCACCTGCTAATACACCAATACCAGCAGCAAGCCCTCTCCCAACATTAGCGCCAATTTGACCACCAGTAGCACTTCGGTCAAACACTTTTTGTTGAGCACTTCTCCTTGCCATTTGGTCAGCAATTTGTTGTCCTCTGTCAGCAGTCATTGGGCCTATTTGTTGGGAATAGTCAAAATCAGGATTTTCATTTAACTTTGAGCGAATGTTTAGACCTCTTGCGCCATATTTATCACCCTCACGATAACCGAGTTCGGTCTGTCTACCTTTATCATCGGGGTCACTCATAATTGGTGCTGCTTCATATTGATTAGTTACTGGGTTTTGTCGTAGGTCACTTATACCACCAGTAACTCCAGCAAATCGCTGAGGTTCGTCTAATTGACTCGGCATCCATATTTGCTGAATACCACCGGGCGATAACGCTATACCAGCCTCTTTACGGATAACATAGACTTGACCCATCAGACACCACCTATGCTTACTTTGACAACCTTGACAACATCTGTAGATACATTGAGTTTCTTAGCGATGCGCTCCCAATCTCCATGTGAATATGCAATTGAACGGACATCTACTGGAGTAAGGTCAATGCTCTTTGCGAGATGATTAACTCCGTGAAGGTCAGCGATGTTGATTTGACGAGGAGGTGCGTGTTTCATAATTTTTGAATCCATACGAGCATCATCCATTTGCATTTGCTCCATCGCTTTCATGACTCTATCCATTGGAGACAAGTCTTGGTCTTGCCCCTTCATATATTGAGTAAGAAGTTGTTGTCGTGGGTCACCCATCAT
>CERF01003256.1_pt1 | contig 16633 bp, 27 predicted proteins | sample 530961 | NCBI WGS metagenome assembly CERF01 (sample SAMEA2621151, study PRJEB7988) | marine metagenome | isolation source: saline water (ENVO:00002010), including
CCACCTTGTTGATAAGCTTCTTTAAACTGCTTATTTAATAATTTATCTTGAACCATTGGGTCTTGTTTAACACTAGCAGCACCTAAATATTGAGTAAGACCAGAACCTACTCCTGAAGCTAAAGCTAATTGAAGAGGAGTTAATGCTCCACCTGTTGAAGCATTAATTGCAAAAAGTGCAGCATTTGAAAAAAGTCTACCATATCCTTTTCTTTTATTTATTTTTTGTAAATTTTCTTGTGTTCTAGTATTATACTCCATTAACTTATCAAACGATTCGTTTGTATCTACTATTCTCAATAATTCTGCTTTTGTTGCCATTATGTTAAATCCTCCCAATTATTGGTTTGAACTTCTTCTATAGGTGTAAATTCATTATAGTATAGTTTTGTTCCCTTTTTTACATATAATCTTAAATTTTGATTAGGAGATAAAACATATACCTGTTCTTCATCATTTAATTGGTCAGGTGAAGGTGGTGTATTTAAAAACACAACTTTACGCTGACCTAAATTTCTTAATCTTCTTTCTATACTATCCACTTGTTACTCTCTTAAATAAAGGTCTATACTCTATTGATATGTCATTAATTTGTATTCCTGTAGTAGTACTAGTAGTTGTAGTGTTTTCTATCTTAATTTTAATACTTTGAAACTCTACAGGAGAAGATACTACTGCTCTAAGTTTTTTCCAAGCAGAAGATACTTCCATGTTACCATTCATTGCTACAAAAGTATCAGAACCATCTATTGCATAAAATATTGGATTTGTTTGTGCAACATCACTTTTATAAGTAATTGTAACTGCATATAATTTTTTTGCTTTTGCAGGTATTCCTAAATCAAAATCTTTTGTAGCTATACTAAATTTACCACTAGCTACAGCTCTTGGATTATCAGACCACTCTTTAACTACTACATTATCACTAGATGATTCCCAAACTCTATTCTCTAAACTATTCCATGTAGAAAGAACTTTATCTGTTGTAGGTTCAGTTCTAAGTTTATTAGAATATGCAACTAACATATTACCATTCCAATCAGTAACCATATTAGACCTATTTACACTATTGTCAAATGCATCTGTGCCCTTAACAAAAGATTGTGTTCTAAAATCGTATATATAAACTGTACCACTATTTGCAGTAGCAAATGAATCATTTAAAATAATTACATAATATTTTTTAGGATTATAACCTACTGCAGTAGCTTTGCCAAAAAATGATTCCCATTCAGATTCTTTTATTTTACCTCTAATTAAATTAGTTACACTACGACCATCATATAAAAATACTCCATATTCATTAGCCCACACTATTCCAAATTCTGTTTTAACAGATGCACCTTGATGTGATATACCACAAAAATCTTTTATATCTTCTAAAAACCAAGAAGAAGATGCACCAGATATGTTAATGACATATAATCTTTTTTGTTTAAATGCTAATAATCTATCTGAATATTCTTCTAGTTTAACATACTCTTCTGAATCACCTTGAACCACATCAACAAAATAACTTCTTGGAAATGTATCAAATTTATTTACAGGACTATACATTATTCTGTCCCTCATTTGAACTAACTCTCCATCATTATTTAATGTTTTTACATTAGCAACAAATGTTCTTTTGTTAGCAACTACAGAAGTTTTATAACCTTCTCCGTTACCACTAATTGTAATTTTAGTTTCATCAGGTCCAAAGCCATTTAATATTTCATATGTTTCTAAATTTGGTCCTGTAGATATTAATGCAGTATTGCTTATCTTTGCTTCTGTATTATCACTACCATTTTCCCATGGATTATAAAGATTAGATAATTTAGTTCTAGCACCATCTCTCATACTAATATCTAAAAATAAACCCCAAGGATCATCACTACCATCTTCTCTATAATATATTCTTGCACCTGACAATCTAGGTTCATATGCAGACTTTGCTCTTAACTCTATAGTCATAGGACTAAAATCATTAGTTGGTGAAAATGTATTATTAGAAGATGGTACTAATAATAAAGATTCTTGTCCACTTTCATCATAAATAAATGATAATGCAAATTGATATGTTTTTGCACTTCTCCATGAACCAGTATTTGCAGTACCACTAGCTAAAGTAAATTCAAACCCTGTTCCACTACTTGGATAATCAGATGCATGGATAGTTAAATTAGTAGGTTCTGCTAATGTATTAGCTTTTGAAAACCAATTATTATATGTATCTACAGAACTTGTTCCATGAAAATGTGAACGTTTAATATATAAATATTTATATGGTTGTAATTGTTCTCCAAAAGCTCTATCTGCAACTCTTAACCCTTCATTAGCATAATAAAATTCAGCTTGAAACATTTTACTTAATGTAGGTGTACCACTTTCATTTGCATCTGTTATTAATTCACCAGAGTGGTCTAATGTAATTGTATTTGCAACTACATCTTTTACTTTTAATGATGCGAAATTATTTGCTTCATCATTAACACCAACCAAACTAATTATATCTCCCTTTCTAATACCATCAATATTACCACTACCCCCATCTAAATCTAAAAATGTACTATCATCATCTACAATAGTATCAAATGCTCCAGATGAACCTTGGTTAAATGCTAATTTATTTGCACTAAATTGTTTAGAAGTTACTGTACCTAAATCTATTGCTTCAGCTTCAAAAGAATCGTCTGTTAAATTATAAAGGTCAACAGTACCTGTAATACCATCTGCAAGTGCTAACCAATTTTCCCCTGTATCTAAAGAACTAGAACCTGCTTCATGGTCTGACTCAAATACAAATACTCCAGTACCTGCAGCAATTCCACCTGCTTGTGTAGATGGAACATCTTGATGTGTAATATTACCACCTAACGCTTTAATACTATTTCTTTCATCAAGAATAATATTGTCTGCTAACGATAATGCATTTTCTGGAATGTCTCTAGCATTAGTTGCATTAATTAAACCTGCATCAAATCTATTTACGTTTATTAGAGCTTTTGGCATTCTTTACTTTCTTTTTCTTTTTTTTACCATAATGTTTTCTACGTTCTTGATTTATACCTTTAATAGTTTTCATATTAATTAAATATTTAAATAATCCTCCAAGTGAACTCATTTCATATTATAAATCATATCTCTTAATCTAAATATCTCAGCCTCATGTTTTGCCATTTCTCTTTCAAGAAAACGAAGAGACGTATTTTGTATGTGGTCTGAACTTATTGGTTTATCCTGTGAATTAGCTTGTTCAGTTTGTATAGATTCAATATGTTGACTATTACTAGATGTCATTGTTTCCAAAAAACTGATTCTTGAATCTAACTGACTGTATCCCCAAACTCCAAGTACGATTGCAGTAATTATTTGAATGAGAAAACTGAGGCTGAATTTTATTCCAGAACTCTCTTTTAACTCTGTAGTCATTTAATTAACTCTCCATTTAATGATGTTCTACCTTCTATAATAGTCATAACATTTAAATTAAAAAAACCATCTTTATAAATATCTAGTATTCCCATATTATGTGTCCAATTTGTTGACCTATTTTTTAAAAATTCTTTATTCATATCGCACAGACATCCCATAGAGTGTGCCATTTTTGGACCATCCAAGTGTGAAACAACACTTTTAATTGCATCATGAGTGTGCCCATAAATAATGTTAACTCCCAAATTTTGGACATGAGACCTTGTATGGTTAATACCAGACCAATGACCCCCATGGTATGCATACAGTTTACTATTAAGAATTTTAAATTCAAGACCATAATCATACCATTTGTAACCACGCTCTTTAATTTGTAATGCTTTTTTACTACCATATTGCTTTAGATAAGGATTTTCTTCTACAAAATTATCAAACCAAATCTCATGATTGCCTTGTGCAAATAATTTAGTTTTAACATTTATTTTATCTAATACCTCATCAATCCTATCAAAATGTTTATTAACTTCATTTACTTCCTTTTCAATATCAGGTAATTGATATTCAATAGGAGGTCTCTTCTTTTTTTTCCACTTCCAATGTGATACTGAATTACCTTCAGCTATATCACCTAGACACAAGAAAGCAGATGGTTTTACTATTTCTAACACTTTCAAAGCACATTTAAATGCTTTTTCATCATGTAAAGGAAAATGTAAATCAGGGAAGATTACAACTTGTTCTAAAGCCTTCATGCATCTCTGATTTCAAAATGAGGAAGATCATCAAAGTTATTATCTTTAACTTGGGTATCCATATCCCAATCTCCTCCCCATCTGATTTTTAATCCCATTTCATAAGCTATACCTAACACATAACCTGCAAAGTATGTAAATCTTTCTCTATCATTCCAATCAATTGGATATGGAGCTACATCTACTGCTTTACTTGGTATTGCATTATGCTTACCTTTGGGATATTTCAGCTTAGATTTCCCTTCTTTAAATAGTTTATTTTGCCTATCTTTACTTCTATGACCTTCAATAATTGTACAGTCAAACTTTTTTACTACACGTAAAAACAAATCTTGTATACGTTTATCACAAGTCTCTAGTTTAGATAAAGATTTTTTACTAAATCTAGGCATTACTTTCCTTTAGTAAGAACACTTTCTAATACTTCACTTATAGTGCTCCATACTGCTTTCAAAATTTTTTCTTCTGTTTTCTCATTGATAATAGGGATATTGATATTTGCATTTAACTTTTCAATAACCTGTTTTTCAACTTCTTCATCAGTAATATAATCAAGAATTAGTTTTCCTACATTCATGCTCCAGCCTTTCTCTTTTGTTTACTACCACGACCATTACCTAATTTTGCTTCTATATAATTAAGTTGGTCAGTTACTTCATCATTAAGTTCTTTAAATTCATCTTTCATTTCATTTTTAGAATCTATTAACTTAATTATTATACCTTCAAGTCTATCTATTTTTTTAGTTAACTCTCCAGTCATCCACTTAAATACTGTGAATAAAAGTACAGCAGCTAAACCTGCGAAACCTAACTCAGCTATTCCTTCCATTCCATTCATCATTAATATCTAGTACTTACTTTCTTAGCATTAGTTCCTTTTTTCTTACCCATTTTAGGTCTAGAACTTGTTTTCATTTTTTTCATTTTAGACTTTTTAGGCTTTTTACCAGCGTTCATTTTTCCATACGCCATTTTACTTTCTCCTTTTTTTAGCTTGTTTAACACGAGATTTTTCTACTGCTTTTAAATTTATTTTTTTACCTGCCTTATATAGCTTTGCAGTTCTTTTTATTTCTGCTGCTTTTTTCTTAGGGTTCTTAGAACCCTTAGTGTATTTAGCAGGAACTCCATATTTATATGGTTGCTTTCTTTTACTTTTTCTTTTTTGTTTTTTTCTTTGCACCTTTTCTCAAATCCGTATCATGTTTTCTACTACCTCTAATAAAAGAGTTTACTCTACCCATAGCCCATGCTGCCATAGGTACATTTCTACTACCACTAGAAAGATATGCAGCTTGACCTCTTTTGTACACCTTTTTAAGTGTACCAAGAGATATGCCAGAACTTTTAGCTTTTGCTGCTAGTCCTTTACCACCACTACTTTTTTTCTTTACTGGCTTTTTCTTCTTCTTCTTTACTGCCACAACATTCTCCATTCTCACAACAGTCTAGCAAGGCTTGTTTATATCCAAGCAATTGATTTTGCTCTGCACTTAATGTAGCTATTTGTTGTGGTATTTCTTTTAAACGTCTTTCAATATCTTCTTTTGTTAATGCCATTTTATCTTCTACCTTTTCTTTTTAGATTTAGCTTTTTTAGCTTTGTTTCTTTTACTTATTGCTTTTGCTTTTTTTCTAGCATCAGCTTTACTACTTGCACCCCAAGCATTTAAAGATAATAAAAGCCTAGTCTTTTCTCTCTTACCAGTTTTTTTATTTACCTTATACTCAGGACCTTTAGCTCCACCCATTCTAGCTAAAAAAGATGCTCTTCTAGGGTTATCACCACTTTTAACTGGTGGTCTTAATGTTCCACCTTTATAAGATGCTCTACCCTTAGCATTTAATCCACCCTTTGGATTCTTACCTGCTTTTCTTTGCCATGCTGGAGTTTTAGCCATTAATACAATATCCAATCACTTGCTATGTCATTCCAATCTTTATATCTAGTTCTATTAGTATCTTTTTTTACAACTTCAAACTCTTCATGATTATAACACCAAAGCATTGTACTATCTTCATTAAAGTGTAGTATTCTATTGTAAAAATGTTTTTTGCCATGTTGATCTTGTATATCCATATTATTTACTCCATTACAACTTAAAGAAAGTAATATAGGTATAGTTAATCTCTTAAGCATTTTCAAGAGCAGTAACCTTAACACTTAATTCTTGAATAGCTTTAATCATTGGAGCAATAAACTCTGAATATCTTAATCCTAGATTACCACTACCTCCACCAGCAGATGGGTCTATATATCCAGCAAAGTCTTGTGTTGCTACAGAAAGTTCATCTAATGTTGCTTTAACATCTTGTGCAATTAAGCCATAATGTTTTCTAGTATGAACAATTTCAGCATGTTTTACATCACCAGCTTTTTTATTATCATTACCTGTTGGTTCGCCATCCTCATATTTTTGCTCAGGAGTATTTTTCCATTTAAAACTTTTAGGTTTTAATTTATTAATAAAAGATAATCCTAAAGATGAATCAGCAATATTTTCTTTTAAGTCTTCATCAGAGGTTTGTATTGTACTATTAGTAGCATAAATATCATTCCACCTATAACTACCTGTTCCTAAATTTTTAGCATCATCTGTATTTGGATACCATTGAGAACCATCCCAAATAACATTTTCACTTTGAGCGTGAAGATAATTGCTAGATGTAGCTATACTAAAAATACTTACAGTAGTTCCGTATATATATTGATGATTACTAGTATCATAAAAATATAATCTTCCTGAAGCAGAACTTGAACCAACCCTTGGTATTAATATATTATTATCAGAATACATACACAATACTTCAGTATGTGAATTGTCTCCATCAGTTGTAAAAAACTTTAAATCTGTTCCATTTTCACTTGCACTCCATCCAGCAGAGCAAATAGCTTGTATTGATGCACCTACAATAAGATTATTTGAAGCATCTTCTGCTCCTAAGAATTCAATTATTCCTAATCTGTGAGTGTCTGCCATAGCAGCCCCATCATCTGTTATAAGCTGTAAACCAGCTCCTGCACTTGTACTACTAGCTGTTGATGTTTGTATTTTAAACCCAGGATTTGCTAATGCACCAATAATACCTGCACTTGTTGTTGCAAGTTGTAATGCAAAAGTAGTACCATTATCACCATCTTTTACATTAACTAAAGTACTAGTATTACCTCCTCCATCTCTATCTACATGCAATAGTTGTTCATAACTATCTGCTATTGTTTGTCCTGTTAAAGCTGCCATATCTAAATCTCCTTATACTGATTGTTCCCAATTATTTTTTTGATTATCCCATAAGTCCACATGTGTTTCCCAAAAACTTTTAAGTGAAGCTATGGATTCTTCTAAAATTGTTTTAAGTGTGTTTGTTATTCCTAATCTAGGCATTTTATGGTGCAAAGTAAATAACTACTTTGTCTCCTCCTGTTTGTAATGTTAGGTTTAACCATCTACCATATATAGTTACACCTTTAGGAAAGGTATCACTATTTGCAACAGTTGCACCATTTGTACCAGGTGCTGCTGCAGTTGTTCCATAATGGAAACTTGTTGATTCAGGTGTAAGAGTAGCAAACTCTACATCTGTTAACATTGTTATAGCAACAATAACTGAACCTGTTGGTGGGGTGTATGCACTTGTAGTATCTGTATATGCTGCTCCAGTTTGACCTAAAGCAATATTTTGTGCTTCAACTACTGTGTAATTTTGAGCTGAACTTTTTCCAATAGCCATTTTCTTTCTCCTTGTTTATCGTATGCCTTTCCGTGCAAGAAATTTCACATGGGCATATCGTATTAACTTGCTTCTGTGTATTCAGATGTTTCTGTCATAGTAGTAGTTGATACCACAACTTCTGTTATTGTTGCTGTAGATATTACTACTTCTGTCATTCCTCATCTCTATCTCTTGTGCTATGTACTGTTGGTTCAAAACCTTGTAGCTTAATAACTGTTTTTTGAACTCTTCCAGTATTAGCATATCTTTTTCCTTCTATAACGCCTAAATTATATTGACGTTCCCAATAACTTGCAACTTGTAAAGTTTGTGGATTTAATTCATATCCTCTTTGAATAGCCTTAGCTACAATTGCATGTCTAAATTCTTCTGGAATATCTGGTTCTTCAGTATATCCTGTTGTTGTATTTGTAGTTCCTGTATCAGCAGAAACAAATTTATTAGGTCTTTTAACTGCAAATATAGTTACAGTTTTAACTTCATCTGGTGAATTATAAGTTGTTGCTGTATCGCCAACAGATCGTTTAACAATTGCTATTGCATCTCTTTCTACATAATATGCAAAATTACGTTGACTACTTGGCATTTTTATGTTTCATCATTACAGAAAACTTAGCTGCCTTAGATGCTCCTTTATGTGGTTTATAACCACCTGCTGGGTTTTTCATTAACTTATATGTAGTCTTTCCTGTTTTCATCCAATGATACCCTTTTGGGGCTGGTACTGATTTCATCATGTTATATCTCTCTTTTCTGGTCTAGTTCCTAATCTTGGAATATCATATCCATCATAATCTACTGAAATTATTTCTATTATATCATCAGATAAACCATAATATCTTTGGTCTGCTACTGTACTAAATGTAAAAGCACCTTCTTTAATTCTTGTTTTTCTTGCAAAATCATCCATAGCTTGATTTAAAAATAATCTAATTTGTGTTTCACTAAGTGTAGGATGATGTTGTCTTACCATTTCTATCATTTGTTTTTGTGTCATAGCCATTTATTTTTGACCTCTAATTCTTTGTAACTCAGCACGATAATCTTGTTCTAAATTTTGTGCAGAGGCTAACGTTGCATTTTGTAATTCTATATCTTCATTAGCATTTTCTTCAGAAGATAATTTAATCATAAACTTAGCAGCAGCTCCTAGTGATACAGCATATTCAGCACTACTAGGAAAATTATCAATAGCAGTTGCATTATTTATATTATTGCTAGTATCAAAAACTGTAGGATATGCAAAACTTAATATCTCACCTTTTTGACTTGATGTAGGTGTATCTAGTATAAATAAACTACTACCTTTATAATAAAATACTGGGTCTCTATCTTGAGTAGTATCAGCAAAATAGATAGAGCCTGAATCAGTAATTCTAGCAGATTGTCCATATGGAACTTCATTAGCATAAAAACCATTTCTACTTACAGACAATATTCTACTATCACTTATATCAGTTGGATTACTAGTAACTTCTGTAAGTGTAGCATTTTGAATAAGATTTTTTGTAGGTAAAGTATCAGCTACTTCTCTTGCTGTAGATAATAACATATCATCTAATGCATCAGTATCTGTTATTATTCTTCCTACTAAATCTTCTACTTGTACTTTAAATGTTGACATTTCTTCTTTCTAACAGATTTGGGGTAAAACCTTTATACGTCTTACCCCTAGTTCTGCTTAACTATTTATTAAGTTGCTACAGTAATACCTGCATTAACTCCACTAACGCCATAAGCGTAGTAGATTGAACCATCAGTAAAAAGTTCTATAAAGTCTCCTTTTACTGCTGTATTGTCAAAGGCAATAGTATCACTTGCATCATCAGTAACAACATCAGAGTTTGCATCTATAAAGTGTGTTACCATAACATCACTTTGTCCATCACTAAGTATTACATCCTCACCACCACTATTATTGAGTGTTGCACCTGCAGCTACGTTAACAATGAATTTAGCATGAAAACCTACTCCTGCATTAGCTGGTGTAGGTAATGTTATAGTATATCCTGAACCTCCAGAATCAGTAATCATGAAAACTTTTCCTGAATCTGATTTACCTAGAGTAGTTGCAGCACTTATACTTTCAACTCCTGCTATTGTTCCTCCATGAAATGGTCTAGCCATAGTTTACCTCCCTTAATCTGTTATTGTAAATAGTTTATGGGATTCTACTAAGGTTATACCAATACCTTCATCAGACATATATTGATCCTTTACTCCATCAAATGCATCATCAGTTTTGATGTTTGTTTGATAGACTGGTGGTCTATATACAGCATGAAAAAGGTTTTCATCAGATACGATAAGCATTTGCTTATTGTGTGGTCCTCTAAGAACTGGTGTTGGAATTAACATAAGAACTCCATGAGGAGATTCTAATTGTCTGTAGTTAAAACCATATGAACTTCTTTCAGTTGGTCCTAAGTTTACAGTCCAACCTGAAGCTCCAGCAATACCAGATGCACCGTCTATTTTAGAAAAATAACTCATTGCACCTCTACCACAGAAAGCCATTTTCATACCTTCTTCAGGGACATATTGGAAAACTTTTTCCATATCATCCACAAAGTTGCTATATGAATATGTAGCTTCTGAGATAGTAAAGATATTTTGGTCATCACCTGAGCTTGAACCATGGTCTTCAATTGCAGTTATAATACCATTAGTAGTACGTACTGTATTACTATTAACATCTGTTACTGCTGAATCAGAAAAAGAATCTGCACTTGCTGCTGGACCTCCATCACCAAGGTTTGTACCCTCAGGACTTGAGCCAAACAAGAAAGCTCTTTCTTTTTGGATTTTATGCTCTTGTGCTTTTTGCATTCTAAGTCTTGCTAACTCAGAAGATTCTCCACGTAAAGCAGCAGCTTCTAAAGTACCTGTAATTTCTAAAGGTGTTTTAAAAATTTGTGTACTATTAAAAACTACTTTTAATTCATCAGACCATGCAGTAGGTGCAGTTGTACCTTCACCATGTGCATTACCTACTACTACGAAAACATCATTATCAGCAACGTCTATAGCAGCACTTCTATCTAAGTTTTTAAACTTAATAGATGATGTAGATACAGCAGTTGTAATTAATACATGTCCTCTTTTTGTAGTTTTAGTTGAATCAAAAACTTCACAAACTAAACCTACCCATGAACCATCAACAGAACTTGAAAGTCCTACGATACCATCTACGTCAGTTGCAGCAGATTCTGAATTATCAGCATTCAAAGATGCTGGGTTTGAAGCAGCAGAAAACTCTTGCTTTTGCCAAGGATTTCTATGTTCAAACATTTTAAAAACTGGGTCTGTTGGTGTTCTTTGCTCACGATTGGCTACTACAGTTGTAAAAGGTGTTACATCTGTCCATAGTTCTTTTACTACATCTGGACTAATGTAAAAATCTCGCCTATCAGTAAACAATACACCAGAGCCACTAAGATTTTTAGCCATTTGTATTATTTCCTTCTTTTATATGATTTACTAAGAAGAGCTTCATTAAACATAGCTTCATCATCCATTTGAGGCTGTGAAGTTCCAGGGGCAACAGCTGTTGTTGTAGGAACTTTTAAAGCTTCATTTTGATTTTGAATAGCTTGTTTTTTTTGCTCTACTTGTTGTTGTTTAATTCCAGGAGATTTTTGAATATTATATAGCTTTACAAGTGAATCCATTGTGATGTTTTTAGGGTCTTGAGCCCAACCGATAAAGTCGGCAGCTTTTACTTGGTCAAATCCATAAGCATTTTGTACTTGTGTATATGCTTGATTTACCATTTGTTTTTCTTGTTGCTTTGCAAATTGAGCTTGTTGCTGTTTTTGCCTAGCATACTCTAATCGCTCTACATAATCTAAACGTGCATCACGATATTTATCATATTGTATTCTATATTTAAACGAATCACTCTCTGGGTCGTTATAAGCATCAACCTCATTATAGGATATAGGTCTTTCAGGTTTGATTGGCTCTTCAATTGAATCAGAACGTAGCCTATTCTGGGATTCATTGGAGACTGATGATTGTCTTACTTGCTCAAGTGCTTGTTTGTATTTATTTGCTTCTTCTGCAAGTATAGCTGCATCATTCTTTGCCTTATCAGTTTGTGATTGCCAATATGCTATTCTGTTAGGGTCGTCTTTTGCAGATACTTCTGGTTGTACTTCAGCAACTGGATTGGCTTCTTCAGTTTGAGGTACTTCTTGATTTTGAACTCTTGTTGTTTGAGTAATTGTAGGCTCAGGTTGTATTGTATCTGCTGTAGGGTTTTCGTACATAAATGCACCGTCAACTCTATTATCTACCTGTGCTTCAGCATTACTTTGTTCTGTTTGTTCCATTAATCCTCCAATGGTATGATTGTGTCATTCGTAGGTTCTTCCTCGGCAACGACATTTTTTATTTTCTTTAGTTCATCTTCACTTCTTGACTTATAAAGCTGTGTAGCTAAATCAGCCCTGTTTGCAGTTGAACTAAGTCGAGTTTTGAATTTCTCAACTTCTACTCTCTGCCTAGCATGAATAGTTTCACGTTGTGCAGTTTGCAAGTCTCCTCGCAAATCTTTAATTTGTTTATCTTGCTGTTGCAATCTTTTCATCATTTGTTGCATTTGACCTTTTCTATTAAGAACATCTTCTACATTTGCAACATCAGTTTGTTTAAGAACTTCAACTTGGTCTACGATACCTGCCTTATAAAGTTCCATATAATATTCAAAACGTGCATATCTATTTGATGGTAAAGTAGAACCAGTTACTACAACAATATCATATTTACCAACTGTTACGTCATTAAGTTTTCCTAAAAACTCACCTGAGACCTCATCATATATTGGTTGATTTAAAATTACTTTCTTTGGTTTATGGTTTGGTTGTAATAATCGTATTACTTTTTGAACAGTATATGTTGCTTGTATATATTGCAATACACATTTAGCAACTTGATTTACTGCACCTTCAATATCATCACGTTTTGATTTAATTCTTCTTTGCCCATATTCATCAATTGCTAATGTACCTTTATAGGTTTGTGGCATTTGACGAGTATCTCCTTGCATTAATGCATATATACCTAATATTCTTTCTATATCTGCTTTTGCATCTGCTTCATTTTTATATAATTCATTAGGTAATGGTACTGGACCTGCAACAATAGGTTGTCCTAATTCAGGGTCAAACTCTATTACAGCAGTACCTGCTCTACCCCATTCTTCTTCTAATTGTTTTCTATTCATAGAACCTCTTGGTATAAGAAGCTTGACATTAGTAGAAGATGATGCATGTGCAACTATAAGTGATCTAATTTTATTTATATATGCTTGTAATCCTTTTACCATTCTTACATCACTTTGTGGATAAGGATTTCTATTATGATTATTCATCATAGTAACTATAGGATAGTCTTCTATTGGTAATATTGCATCAAACATTAACTCACCACCTGCTGATACAACTTGTCTAATTCTATCTATTTCAAACTCTGTAACTAAAATATCTCCTGTTTCTATTAATTCTGCAAAAGTCATTTTCTTTATAATAGTTGTACTATCTTTTACACCTACAGGAGTTTCTTCTCCTCTTACCATCATTTGTTCTTGAGTAATAGGATTTTGCATTAAATGAAAAGTATTACCAAATTCTTTTTCTATATCTTCATATTGTTTTACTTCATTATCATCTGTAATAATTCTATCTCTAGTTTTATTAGAAACTTTGTAACCTATTTTTAATTTATACAATTCAAAATCTTCAGGTGATAAAATTCTTTCGTTATTTAAATTTGGGTCAAATATTCTATAATGTGGTATACGAATCTTAGTATATCTTTCTATTACTTCTATTTGTCTTTCATCCCTATTGTTCATATTATAACTTTGTATTTCATTCTTAGAAATAATCTGGTCTTCTAAACCAAAGTTAATAGTTTCTACAGTAGGAGCTACTTGACTTTCATTAGCCCTTTCAATAATATCTTTAAACTCAGGATACATTTCCATTAAAGTCATTTCTGAGAAAAGACGTGAGATAATTATATTAGAGGCATCTCTTGAGAAAGGGTCAGTCGAAGATGGGCATATGTATAAATCAAGAGGGTCTATTGCTTTTATAAATATCTCACCTTTTCCATAATCTGCATTTGGGTCGCTATATGTTAAAAGTGCACCTATACCTTTGACATAATAATCATCTATAGCTTGTTTAAGCTCAGTATTACCTGCTGATTGTTCCCAAATCCAACTCATCAAATCAGACATAGTTTGTCCTGTTTTTACATCACTTCCTTCTCTGCCTGTAGATTGAAATCTTGGTGAGTTTGCAGTTAACATAGCTTTAGCTTGTTCTACTGCAGGGTATATAACATTTACTACTAATGGCTCTTGAGCTCTTTTACGTAATTCATTGACCTGTTCTTTGGTCCATTGCATACCATTTCTATACTCATTATCTTCAGTTGCTTGTCTTGCCCATTTAGTACGGACAGAAGCATACTCCGTTAAGAGTTCTTCATTTCTCTTTACTTCTGGATGTTTCTCTGCCATAGTGGTATCTATTAGTTATAAAGTAATTTAATACTAAAAAGTTTCAAGAAACCATCCAATCTGTAGTTTTTTTTGCAAAATTAGTGGTGGAGTGATGATTTTCTGTATTTATTTTTTTATTATAGGGTGGATAATTATGTTTAGTTGCATAATACAACCCATCAAGCAAGTCATCATGTTTGCCTCTAGGAAACATTAATAACTCATCTTTTAATTCATTCATATCTTCTAATATATAAATCTTTTTTTGTGCAAACCATGGTTGCATTGTTTCTAACCTTGATGATTTACTATTACGTGGAGTTTCTTTTATTTCAAGTCCAGGTATAAATAAACCTTCTTCTTCTGCTCTTTGACGTAAATAATCTCTTAACATCTCTTGATACCCTACTGATTCTATTCTAGTCTTCATAGGTTTATACTTTTTAAAGTATTCTATAATGTGATCAGCTAGTTCCATAGGTGTAGACCTTTTTCTATAGTAGGGGAGTACGTATTTGTTATTCTTAGAATCTACAGCAACAACGACTATTGTGGAGTAGTCAGCATGTTTTTTTACAGAACTAGCTGGGTCAATTCCCATAAATATATTTACTGGTATTACTTTACCAGATTCAAACTCAAGACAATGGTCTTCTTCTATAAATTTAAATTGTCCTTGATAATATTGCAAATAACTTTCTTTAAACATTTGGTCTTCATCACCAATTATCTCACATTGATATTCACGATAAAAAGAAGATACTCTACCAATAGAATCTAATGATTTCTTTTCTTCTAATAGTTTTTCTTTAGACCACATCTTTTCCCATAATGCTGTTCCATCATCTAGCAACGCTTTATACCTTTTTGATACCCAACCATCTGTTTTACATAACATCTCAACCATGCAACGCTGATGTTGTGGTGTACCAATAATAGCTATTCTACCTCGTCTTGCATCTAATGATGGAACTAAGCTTTGTAATAACCAACGTAAGTTATACTCCATAGCTTCAGATGTTTTAGTATTTACCATATCTTCTGGGTCATCTAATACAACTAGAGTTGGTCTTTGATTACCATGTTTTAATCCAACTACCTGCTGTCCAGTACCTCTACACATAATCATAGTATCATCTTTTAGTACTATCTCAGTACGTGCCCATTGTTTAGCAGAGTGTTGACCCCAGTAACCATATATACTTCTAAGCTCTGCACTATACTCTAATGCATTTTTAATTGTTTGTAATAATCTAACTGCATGTCCTTCAGTCTTAGATGATAGTACTACAAACTTAGGACCTTGCTGTGTAAGTATATGCCATATAGGAAACACACATGCAACTAAAGAAGACTTAGCATGTCCTCTAGGTGCAATAATATTTAATTTATTATTACCCATATCTTCTAATAATCCAGCAATTTCGTAATGAAATGGTGGAGAATCTGTAGAAAACATATTAGGAAAACAGATTTTTCCAAATAAAATAATATCTGCAGATAGTTTTTCTTTAATTTGGGAATTTTGCATTAAATCTCAGTTTTTCGTTGAGCAATCATCTTCTTTTCTTCAGTTTCAATCTTATCTGCTATCTGATTAGTCATATCTATCTGCAATGTATCTGTTGTAATCTTTTTATTAGGTTTCATTTCTAACATATCTACTAAATTCTCTGCAGCACGTAGCATATTTGAAACATCTTCTTTATTTTCTGCTATATCTATAGATTTTCTAATGACATCTAGTACAAATCCTCTATTTATACCTTTAGATGCTAGTACTTCCTTCATTTTTTCTTCTACCATTTGTTTTACTACCTTTTCTTTAAATAATCTTTTAGCTGTAGCTGCAGGTTTTTTCTCATCACCCCTATATATTGTACCTATTTCTTCCCAATCTACCTTTTTACCTGCAAATATTTTAGATACGTATGCATTTACTGCATTTTTAGTACGAGTTTTACCTGCTTCACGTTCTTGCCAACTTTTTGGCTTAACCATAGAGTAGATACCTGCATCTCTATTAGGTTCATATAATAATTTAGAGGTTGGTGATACCCATTGTATACCACAGGTAAGTTTTATTAAACGTTTTACTTTACCTTTTGAATCTTTATAAGTTGTTCTATCTAAACATTGGGCTACATATCCATCATCTGTTTCTGCCCAACCATCTTTCCATGCTTGTTTCCAATGCACAGAGTAAGGATGATT
>CERF01017483.1_pt1 | contig 16513 bp, 24 predicted proteins | sample 530961 | NCBI WGS metagenome assembly CERF01 (sample SAMEA2621151, study PRJEB7988) | marine metagenome | isolation source: saline water (ENVO:00002010), including
CTATTAGATAAATTTCACGAAGACGATTTTGCAGATTTGTTAATCGAGATTAAAAAACATATGCAAGAGCAAAAAGAAACAAGGAGAGATAATGAGTGATATATATGAGAGAGCATTAGATTTTTATAACAAAGGGACTTTCTTACAATTAGAAGGCTCTATTGGTAGAAGTTTCGTTAGGAACTTTTTAGATACAGGTATCATTAAAACACTTGATGAAGTTGGCAGCACAGTTGTTGATGGATATGGTAGGACAATACAGCTGAAAAAAGCAGTAATTGATGACGATAGAATTGATGAACTTAGGTTACATGATACTGAGTTTATTATGCAATTGGAGAACGAATATGATGAAAGTTAAAGACCTTATAAAGACTTTAAAAAAGTTTGACGATAATGATGAAGTAATTTTCTATCATTTGGATAACTACGACCTAAAAGAATGTCAGTTAGAAAGCATTTTAACAACTAATGATGGTTTAGGTGTTGAGATAACAATAGAGGAGATGAATGATGACCATTAAGAAAGTAGAAATAAAATTAGTTGTAGATGTTGATACAACTGATGATTTTATTTGTCCTAGTGGTAATCCCTTAGAGCATAACTGCGTATTAAATGCGATAGAAAGTGATTATTTTTTAGAGCCTGTAAGTGTTCTGGAAGTTAAGGAGATGAATAATGACACTTTATAATATTTACTATCACGATAGTTGCGGCAATACAGATTTAGTTGCCACTACTAACAATCCAAGTAAATGGTTACAAGTCAATAACCAACAAAGAATTGGTGATGGCAACGAGCCTGAAAAACTTGAAGATTTTGAAATTGTAGAAACTGATTCATACATTTTTAAGGAGAAGAATGATGGCGAGTAAAATTTATCAAAGGTTAGGAGTAGAGGATATTTTAGTACCGAAAGGCACGACTGTTAAAAAAGTTTGTGCAATAACAAAAGACGGCAAAAAATACGATTTAGACTGGTTTCATGTTGATTGGGAAGATGAAGATGGGAATGAGGTATTTGAGGAGATGCAGAATGAGTAAATCAAAAACCTATAAAGTCAGTAGAGTAACAAGTTTAAATGAGATAGATTTTAAAGCCGATAGTGATGAAGAACTTATGAAATTTTATCATGGGGGTGTAGTAGACGCAGTATTATCTGACAAAAAAGAACAAGTGTATTACAAAATTACAGACGAAGATGGAAAGATAATTTATGAACATAAATTTACATAGAGAACACAAACGAGCAATCAGTCAATGGATAACGGGTGTTATTCGTTGGTGTTGAGTGCATTAAATTTCGAGAGGAAATTATGACTAAGAAAATAATAGGCGAGAGCCTAGTTATCAACCGACCAAATTTCGCTATGTCGAAACTGACGGTTGAGGGATTAACTCCTTTAATTCAAAATAAAATGAAAGAGGCGTTAATTAAAGAAATGGAAGATGTGCGTTCAGGCAAGGCTAATAAAGTCAATGCCAAAAGAACTGCTATCGACCCGAAGAAAGAATATCTAAAATCCGCTTATCAACAAGAAGGTGGTGGTTTTGGATTTCCAGCGTCAGCATTTAAACAATGTGCTGTAAGGGCAGGTAAAGCTCTAGGTTTGGCTATGACAGACGCTAGAACTTTATTTTTTGTTCTACCGACGGCTCCTGATGGTGAGTGTGTTTCTATAAAGAGCAAGAAACCGATACTCAGGAAAGACCCCGTTAATGTGAAAACAGGTAAAGATTTAAGATTTAGACCTGAGTTCAGAGATTGGACTGCTGAATTGCTTGTTAAGTATGACAAAGATAGAGTTACACTTGAACAAGTTGCTAATTTACTAGACCACGGTGGTCAAACCGTTGGTGTAGGAGAATGGAGACCTGAAAGAAATGGTACATTCGGAATGTTTAGAATTAAAACTGATGGGAGAGTAAATGAAAGTAAGTCTTAAACCTAAGAAGATTAATCTTAAACAAGAACTTACTAATGTCAAAGAAAAGTATGGGTCGTTATCGGCTCATACTGTCTTGGCAGAGGCTAAAAAGAAATCTAGTCCTTTACATAAATTTTTTGAGTGGGACGACAGTATTGCTAGTCACAAGTGGCGTTTGCACGAGGCTAGAATGTTAATCGCTACTGCAAAAGTGTATGTGAATGAACAGGTTTCTCCTGATACCGTCAGAGCATTTGTAAGTTTGAAAACAGATGATGGCAGAAGATTTGTCGATACATCTGAGGCTATGACTAATGAGGATTTGGCTCTTGAATTATTTGATGGCCTTAATAATAGAATGTCAAATATAAGAGACCAATTAATTAGCTTTGGTGTTTATCAAGGCACAATTAAAGACTCATTAGAACAAGCTATGAAACCGATAGCTAAACAAAAGGCTAAGTTAGAAAAAACAAATCGTGATTCTAACTTAACGCCTAAGTTGGCTTAAAGTTTACGCTGAACGAGTTTAGCTGATTGTCAGTCCCCATATTTCTAAGCTGAACTCGTTTATGCGTCGCTAGGCAGTCGTGGTATCGTAAGGTGGGTTGCGTTAAGTTGGGGTTGGTTATGGCAGTCGGGGTTAGTTATGTCGTGTTCCGTTTGGGTGCGTCAGTTATGGCGGGGTATGTGTCGTTCTGTTCCGTTTCGGTCAGTTGTGTCATGTCGAGGCAGTCCAGGTGGGGTTGGTTGCGTTCTGTCACGTTGAGGCAGTCGTGGTAACTCTTGGCAAGGAGAGGCTCGTTACGTCATGTTCGGGTGAGTTAAGTTCAGGCAGTCTAGGAGAGGTTTGTCAAGGTGTTTCAAGTTGAGTTATGGTCTGTTGGGGCAGTTGTGGTTTGGTCTTGTGGGGAACGGAGAGGTAAGTCTCGTTGAGGTCGGGCAGGTATGGAAGTATAATAAAATAACAATTTTGGCTAGGGCTAACCCTATCCCCCTATAGTGTATAATCTCTGGGTTAGTCTTAGTCTTTTACAAGGAGAGGAAATGAAAGGAAAAGAAGTAAAAAAATTTACATACGACGAAAATAGAAGTGCGTTAGATAACTTTAAGTTATGGCTTTACGAAAATGGTAATGAACGCTATTGGAATGAAGAAAAACCACTACAATACAAAGAGGCCGTTAATATTTTTGAAAGGCAATATTGTGTGAAATTAAATGCTGATTGATTTAATTATCTTTATCATCATCTTCTTGGTCTTGATTATCGTTGACTTCTTTGACGACACCCAAACCCCATGAATTATCTGCTAACTCTGATTTCTCTTTAACTTCAGCTTCCACGCTAGTATCTAATAATTCTTGCCCCATAAGTTCTTTTAGTCTGGACTCTATTTCCTCTCTAGACATCATGTCTATCTTACCGAATCTAACTTCTTTCCTGTCTACGACTAAGCCGCCGACTTTCAATAAACTATTTTGGGCAGATATAGCTGCGTTATAAGAGCCATCTTCCAGAGCTTTGTCCCTAATATCGTATAAATCCTTAACTGCTCTATCGTGATTTAATTCATACTTTTTACGCACTTCAGACATTAAATATTTATACTCCGACAATACGTTGTCATTCTTCATTAACTTATATGCTGATTGCCGTGCGTCTTTATAGCCCGACCGTGCTGCTGCTTCGACATAACTCATCTGTGGATTATTGACTATAGTCCATACGAAAACTTGCTGTCTTCTATTTAATTTCTTGTCCAGGTTAAAATATTCTATTTGTGGATTTTCTGCCGTGTGTAAGACAGGCTCGAACTTGGTGTCTGCTTTGCTCATGTTTGCATTTTAGAGTTTCTAAATGTAGATGTAAAGTATAGATTTGTTATTTGGATTAACTTTAGTGCCTACCCCTACTTATCCTATAAGTATATTCTAAGATTAGCACACAACTTTTGTAGGCGTCAAGATAAAAACACAATAAATATTAAATTAGATTACCAGACTATGACAAAAATGAAAAAAATGATTTTATTGCCAAAACCACTAAACATCTATGTTTCAGTTGTCAGAGTTTTGTTGACAAAAACAGACAAAAACAATTTTTACTTAATATCTGGTGGATTGTCGTAAAGTTTTTGATAAACTTCTGGGTCCATGTATTGCGATATAATACTATCTAAAATACCGACTGCTGTATTTATATCTTTAACTTCGTGAACTAATCTAGAAAAAGCATAACTGATAATCCAGATTATTGTTTCTGTGTTCTTTGTGCCTCTTATATTATTGTTTTTTAATAGACTATCTAATTGTGCTGCAGTCTCAGTAGGGCTAGCGTCTTTCATGTGGTCTTTCAACTCTAATACTTTCATATGAAAATATGATAGCATAATAAACAGAGGGTTGTGTTGCTAAGGCCCCTCTGACGCCTAAGTCCGTACAAACTTCTGTTCTAATGGCAAGGAGAATCTACTGCCGAACAGGCAACAAAAATTATACGCCGTTACAATAAGGGTCGTAACCAGTTTCTGCTAAAAAATAACCAATCTCAACAGCAGCGTCCTCTGCACTCAATTCAATGCCTGAAGATTTCTGCAGATTATCTGCATATCGTCCTGCTAATTCTTCTTGATTGTCCCAACCAAAAGCATCAGCTTTTTGAAATGCCTCTATCTTAGCTGGGTCTTCGACTATCTTTTCGTAACATTCACGCATATATCTACCCATAAATTCTCCTTAATCAGTAATATTTATTACCGATAGTGGACATTTTATATCAAGATAGATTATACTTCAATGATAGGAGAGAATATATGTCTATAAATAAAGATAAGAAAAATTTACCTGCAAAAACAGATGATTCCTTAATAAACCATGCAGAGCATTTGTTAGCAGAAAGTTACTTCGCTCTTAGAAATTTAGAACAAATTTCAAAAGAGACACAAGATGATTTAATAAATATTATTAACAACGTGCCTGTTTTCAAAGCAAGGGAGAGCAAAGATGAAGAATGAGCTGCCAGAGGAACTTATACGTTTTGACCATCAACCTTTAGGAGAGGCACTATACTTTCCGCACATAACAAACAATGAGTACCATGATAGTCCAGGTGTATCATCATCAGTTATAAGAAACTTTATGGACTCACAACTTCATGCCTTAGAAGAGGAAGTGTTACAGACTTCTGCTTTAAAGTTTGGTTCTGCAGCACACTCATTAATTGTAGAGGGTGAGTCAGCTTTTAATAACGATGTAGCCTGTATTGTTGGCTCACCTTATACACAATATAACAAAGACTTAAAAGCAGACTATGAGTCAAGAGGATTAACTGTAATAACACAAAAAGAAAAAGATACCATCTTTGCCATGAAAGAAAACTTGTTGGGCGAGGCAAAAATATTATTACATCCTGCTGATTTTGAATTTCCTGAAATTTTTACATACCCATATGAAAGAGCAATTTATTGGTGGGAGGATGATATTTTATTAAAAGTAAAAGCTGACGTTGTTAGATGTCCAACAGAACCAGGATTCGATAAAGATACTATTATTATAGTTGATTACAAAACAACACAAAGTTGTGAGCCAAATGCTTTCGCATCTTCTATAAAAAAGTATAAGTATGATTTACAAGCAGCGTGGTACAAAAGAGGATTTGAAAAAGCAGGATTCAAAGTAGCGGGTTTCTACTTTGTTGCACAAGAAAAAAAATATCCTTACGCATGTAAAATTTTTAAAATGAAAGCTTCTGATATGGAAGAGAAGTGGCAAGTTCTAGAACAATATTTAGGTGAATATAAAGAGGTGTTAAACGGCAAACAACCGTCTGTTTATAACACACCTGATATTGTAGAAGTTGATTTAAAAGGAGAAGAAAGTGATGAAAAAACGTAAAAATATAGACAGCATAAGCCCAAAAGAGTGGGACGAAGCTAGTAAGACTTTTGTAAAAAATGGCAAAACAGAAGATTTTGACCCTGTGAACAGACCACCACATTATAATCAAGGCACTATGGAAGCTATCGATTATATCAAACAACAGTTAGGGCCAATCGGTTATCGTGCTTACTGTGAGGGTACCGCTATTAAATATTTACATAGATATAAGTACAAGCAACAAAATATACAAGACCTTGAAAAATGTATATGGTATTTAAATAGGTTAAAAAATGAACTACAGGATATGTAAAATTGGTTGAAACTATTTTTGATGGTTTGCTGATTAGTCTTTTAATATTATCTTTGTTAGCTATAGCTTGGTTGATATTTATTGCTTGGTGGTTTGATGAATAAAAATATTAAGTTTACAAACAAAAAAGTAATAGAGTGGCTTGTTGTCTTCACATTAATTTCTACTATTTTATTTATTAAGTATTTTAAATTTGGTTGCTTATTAATTTGTGGTGATTGGTATGATGAATAAAAAAGGGGAGTTTACACTCCCCTAACCATTCGGGAGAGAACTTATGAATGATATTTTTAGATAATAAGCTAAATATCTAATATTGTCTATTTTTTATACAAAAAAAAAGAGCCGAATGTTACCACTCAGCTCTTTATATAAACGCCCTTACTATAAAGTAGGTGCTCTTTTTGGTGCACTTGCCTCTGTTGTGGCAGCCTTTGGTGCTTGGGCAGAGTTAGCAGCACTAACTACAGGCATATAAGCCTTTATATTAGTTTTTGTAACTGTGACCATTTCACCTTCATCATTTTGAAAAGAATCTTCAAAATTACCAACTTTCAAGCGTACAGCTTTTCCCTGTAAATCAGCAACCGCTTCTGGAAACTGTTTAAAACCTGCAGCTTTACACAACTGAGTAAATATTTCATTTGATATTTGTTTAGCGTCAGGGTTAGCGGACCACAAACTATAATACTCGTTATGGTTCCTAAAAGTTCCGTTTGCTAAATCAAACACTACATGAACGGTCCAATTACCTTTAGCAGATTTATATTTCTCTGCTACGATAATCTTCGCATCATAAATTGCAGGTGGTGCAACATCTTTTGTTACCTCACCATCACCTGTGGTCTCTCTCCACTCGACATCATTAAAATCACTCATTTCTCCTCCTTACCTACTGGTTGTTGAGTGTTAAAACCTAGCTTATTAATTACGCTAGTTAAACAAGGTTCTTCAAAAGAGTTCAGTTTTCCTGACCTATCTTTTGCTGTATACCCTTGACCAATTTCTGTTTGCAACCATCTATTTTTTACAATAGTGCCCTCGTCATCTTGCTCTTCAATAACTCTAAGAGCTAACACCTCATCAAAAAAATATGTGATAGATTGTCCTAATTTAGTCCCAACCATTTTTGGTTCGTACTGCATTATATTATCAACATTTTGCTTTTCCATTTTTGATACAAATACGACGTGCATATGTAAATCTCTAAAAGCACGCATGACATTAGTAACAGACTCTTGCACATTACCATATGCCATTCTTGGGTCTTTGTGTTTCGCTTTTTCATAATTAAGTAAAATCTCAGACATTTCAGAAATAGAATCAAGACAAACAGTATCGTAGTTAAGCTCGCCACTTTTCAAGGCGTCATGTATTTCCATGATTTCTTGTGCTTCTTTAACTTCGATAGCATCAACATTTTGACGGTCTCGTATAGAAAGCAAACCACTCTCCATACTAATCATCAAAACTTTACCAGGTGCAGTAGCACAAGCAGTAGTTTTACCTGAACCAGCAGCACCATATATAAGAATTTTTGCACCTTGATTTTCTACTAACGCAGAGGGTGCAACGATACGACTTTGCAAATTACTCATAAAGTTTTCTCCATAGTTATTGAAAAATTATAAAACATGAATTACTATTTGTAAATAATTAAGGAGAACCTTATGGAGAAAAAAGCAGATTTAGTTTGGTTAGCAAACTATTACTACCGAAACAAAATACTTTCAACCAGTATTTTAAGCAAACTACAAATTTTAAATGTAGAACCTGAAGTTAAACAAAGTGCCTCAGAAATGAAGCATTATACTTTAAAAGAGTATATTGAGTTTATTGGAATGAAAGAGGCTGCGGAAGAGTTTAACTGTTCATCAGCATCTGTCAAAGCTTGGCGTTATGGCTATAGACAACCGTCTATTGCACAAGCGAAACGTATCATCAAAGCTACAGAAGGCAAGTTAGATTTTGAGTCCATTTACGGCAACCTATCTAAATTAGTGGCTGATAGTGTTCAATCTGACCTTAACTGATAACGAAACTTCATTAGATTTAGCTACTACATATTACGATGAGGGCTTTTCTGTTGTTCCTTTGTTGCGACAAAGTAAAAAACCACCTGCCTTTTTGGGTGGATGGCATCAATACAAAACAGAAAGACCACCAAGAGCAGAAATAGAAAAATGGTTTAAAAACCGTGACGATTTAGTAGTAGCACTAATTTGTGGAGAGTTTCTGGTTGTCGATGCAGACACGCCAGAGGCTATGTCTTGGGTAGAAAATAATTTACCTACATCACCATATCGAGTGATTACTGGTAAAGGTATGCACTATTACTATAACAACCCACAAAATTACACTACTTTTGCAACTAAAAGATTAAATGAAACACCCTTAGAAAGACATATTGATATTCGTGGAGAGGGTGGTTTAATTATCGCACCATACAATAAACATGCTAATGGGACTCTTTATAGGCCTAATTTAATACCTGAATGGGATTTACATGATATTAGTGACTTGCCTGATTTTACTGAAAAAGAGTGGATTAAAATTACAGGAAATGGCAGAGCAAATACAACACAAGTTACAGCACCTATCTCATTAGAGGGTGTGCATGAGGGGTCAAGAAATGACCAAGCTGCAAGATTAGCAGGTTACTTAATATCTAAAAATATTAATATTGATTTTTGTAAATTCTTTTTACAATCTTGGAATAATCAAAACAACCCACCCCTCTCAAACCAAGAAGTATTATCAGTAGTAGAAAATGTAAAAAAAACACACGATAGAAAAAACCAAAAAGCACCTTTGTTTGTCAACTCAACAGAAAAAATAGACCCACCAAAAGATTTATTTAACCCACCAGGAATACTTAAGGATATGTATAAATTTTGTGAAGAAATAGCAAAAGTTAGTCAACCAGAGCTGTCTATATTAGCAGCACTATCATTAGTATCAGTTTCTTGTGGCCGTATTTTCAGAACTAATATGAATAATTTTTCGTCTCTATATTTTATGGGTATAGCAAAATCAGGACAGGGCAAAGAAAATATTAAAACTTTTGTTGAGTCTGTGCTTAATTTATCTGACCACAATGAGCTAGTAGTTGGTGATGGTTATACAAGTTCTGGAGCTGTGCACTCTATACTAAAATACAGGCCCACGCAAATCACTATTATGGATGAATTTGGCAAGAGATTAGAAAACATAAGTGCACAAGGAAACACTAACAAAGAAGATGGCATACAAACTTTAATGGAAGCTTGGGGCAGATGCCACGGGACACTTCGTCCTGACAATTATTCTTTAATGAACGTGCCAGAACAATTTAAAGAGCAAGCTATGAACAGAGTTACACATAAACCTGCAATAACATTAGTCGGTATGTCTGTGCCACAAAATTTTTATAAAGCACTAAACTCAGGCAGGATAGCTGATGGTTTTTTGAACAGGTTTATAATTGTTGAATCTAAAGAACCTAGAAAAATACAACAGTTAAAAAAATATATAAAACCGTCTTTCAACATAATTAATTGGGTAAATCATGTGAGAAGACCACAAACTGAGTTTGGCACATCAGGTCAAAATAATAGTGAGTTAGACATATCACAAAAAGTTCTTAACTTTTCAAAAGAGTCAGAAACACTTTTAGAAAGTTTTGCAGAAGAAATTGTTAAAAGACAAAACACATTAGAAAAGGATAATCTAGAACCTTTATTATCTAGAACAAGAGAAAAAGCTATGCGTTTAGCTCTTTGTTGTGCATTAGCAGAAAACGCAACGGCTAAAGAAATAAATTCAGATGTAACAAAATGGGCTATAGATTATGTTAGATATTATGATTTACTTTTTATAGAGGCGTGCAAAGACAAAGTAGCATCTTCTGCAACAGAATCCAAAATTAAAAATGTTTTATCTTTTATTAGGTCAAGAGGGGGTGAGGGTATTAGTAAAAGAGAAGTAGATAGACATGAATTATTTAGGTCAATGAAATCATACGAGGTCAAAGAAATTATTGAACGATTAAAAAATGCAGGTGAGATACAAGAGATTGATATAAGGGTTGGAGGTAAAGGCAGACCAACAAAAAGATTTGTTGCTGTAGACCCAAATTATTATGAAGATTAATTCAAGGGCTATGAAAGAAGCGATTATAGACACAACAATAGGGTTGCCTATAAATTGGTTTTTTGCATACATAACGATAGTTGTGTTAATGTTATTTGAGATAAATAGTGCTTTTGTTATATCTATTGTTCAAGTTGTAGTGCTTACAATATTGGCAATTATTAGAAAATATTTAGTACGAATTTATTTTAAGCAAGGAGACGCTTATGAAAACACCAAGTCTAGAGACTAAGGATGACCAGAAGAGAGAGGAACGTGTTGCAGGATATTTAGAGGGAGCGTGGAATGTTACTTGTCATAAATTACCAACCTCATACAGTTTAGATTATTGGATTGAATCTAAAGATGCGTGTTTTTGGTGTGAGGTAAAATGCAGAACTTTCGCAAGTGATAAATATGATACTTTCATTTTATCTGTAGCAAAATTACGCAAGGGTGCAAGTTTTACCAGGTCAACAGGAGTACCATTTATTATTGTATATGCTATGACAGATGGCTTGTTTTATCACAAATGGAACGATAAACACATATACGACATAAGAATGAATTTAAAACCAGAACCAAAATATGAAGAGGACAACGAGCCATACGTTCACATACCAAGAGATATGGTAGAATGTATTACAGATAAACCTCTGGGTATGGATAGAAACGAGATAGGTTTTTAATGAGTAGAATTACAGAATCAGTAATCGGCGTAGCAGATAAAGTTTTAAGTAAATTTGTAACTGATAAAAATTTAAAATTACAGCTAGAGCACGAACTTAAAACAGAATTACACAAAGCTAATCTAGCACAAATAGAAGTCAATAAAGAGCAAGCAAAACATTCATCAATATTTGTTTCTGGAGCAAGGCCTGCAATAATGTGGGTTGCTTGTTTTGGTTTATTGTGGTCTTACTTCTTAGCCCCTATCTTAAACTGGATAATTATTGTTAGTGGTAGTAAGGTGCCACTCCCAGAGATACAAACCGAAGGATTATTAACTTTAACTCTATCTCTTTTGGGATTAGGCGGAATGAGAACCTATGAAAAAATGAAAGGGGTAGCAAGAAGTAGTATGAACGAATAAATTAAGAGGGTGGTAGCTAATTCATGTTCCATATGCCATTTTCAGCGAGTTGCCACCTTCTTATTTGCTCTGTATTGAATTTTGTTTGATTTTTTTGACCTTACCTACAGGGGTAAATATATTTTTGGTTATATGATGCCTCTATCGCCCAGCAGTATATCTGACTCTATTTGTGGTGTTCTGAACTGTCCCTCTAAGTTACTTAGGTCTGATACGGGTAATATTTCAGGCATTTCTATTTGAAGTTGACTTACATCTCTTTGAGGTGTTCTAAATTCATCAAATTCTTTTAATAACTCTTGTCCTCTTAGCCTAGATTCTCTAATTACTTCATCATCCAGGGTGGTCTTTTCAAATGCGTCACCAAGTAGTTGTTCTGCACTTTCCTGTAAAGAAGCATATGTGCCAGCTACTGTTCTTGTAAACCCTTGCAGTATAACTTGGTTTAATATATCTATAGTTTGTAAAATTGCACCTTTTTCATTACTTGCAATCATCTTAATATAACTTGGGCTTGAAAATAATTTTCTCACAGCAGCAAGGCCTACTAATGTTCCCCATGTTGCTGGATTGTAAGCATTTAAAGCAATATATGCTGCAGCTAAAGTACCTGCCGCAGCCCCTCTTCCTACTTCTCCTGCACCCATAACCTCTATAGCTTTTTCATAATCTCTTAATGCTCTTCTTGTTTGAGGTCCAAACATAGCGTCTAATGTTTCATCTCCATATGAATCTAAAATACCTTTGAATTTTTTATGATTAAATATCTGTGGTATTTCTGCAGATTTACTTAAAGCATCAACATCGACCGCTCTATTAAATAATCTGTTCATAGCTTTGGTTTGTATTACAGTAAACTGTTCAGGCGTAAGTGTTTCTTTTAATAGTTGTATATTTTCAGCACCTTGCGGTGTAAACATTTTAGTAACAATCTCATCTGTAGTTGCATCTGGTAGTTTTCTTATTAATGCGTTAGAGGCAAACTTAGATGCCTCATCACTAGCTGCAGCTAATTCATTCAAAGCAGCTATAAAGTTTTTGTCTAAGAAAGAGTCACTACCTTTGTCTATAACATTTATTTTGTTAAATTTAGATATTTCGTCAAATAAAACACTTGGGTTTATGTTTGGTTTAAGTTTATTTAATTGTTGTAAAGTTTGTTTGAGTGCAGCTGTATTCTTACCAAATATTGTTTCTGCTTTTGTTAAGTCGCTATCAATAAATTTTAAAAGTTCATTTGAAAACTTACTAAAATCTATCGGCTCACCAGGGGCAGTTAAAGATTTTACATATGCGTCATTAAATAATTTTTGTTTTACAATTGTTCGTAATTCTGTAGCTCTTGTTGCAACACCATTTGTATCACCCATAAGGTCATCAAAATTTTGTAAAGCTCGAAAAAATTTTTCTGTGTCAGAACCGCTGCCTCTTCTTATTAGGTTGTTAAATACTTCATTCAGTTCATAAGCACCAAATTGTGCCTGATAAGTAATTTTTCTTACTGCATCACTATCTAATGGCTCCAATAACATTTGTGCGGTTTTATTTGCTTTTCTCATATCTTCAATAACTTTTTTTGCTAATTGTTTATCTTGTGGGCTTATTCTTTTGCCTACATCTTTTATTGCTTTTAACGCACTTTTTTCTAAATTAACTTTAAACATTTTTGCACTTACTTCTGCTGGGTTTGCTATAGCATCAAATATTCCGTCATATAATCCTATCAATTCTTGTGCTAGTTCAGTACCTTGGCCTCTACTAATACCCATGAAAGCATTAAGTTGTGCTTTTACTGTACCGATAGTGTTTCTTAAGTTTACTAAACTAAACCCTTTTACAAATGTATCATCTGACATAGCTTTCAACTCCTCGGGTATGAACTCATCTGGAATATTCTTTTTAAGTGCACCTGCCGTTGGAAACTCTCTTCCTATTGAGGCAGCAGCAGCAACTTCTTCATCTGTTGCTCGCACAGCGAATTGTGCTTGTCTAAGCAACCTTTCATTTAAAACATTAAAAAATTCTACAGGAGCGTCTTTTAATGTTGGTTCTATTTGTAGTAACTGTTCTTTTGTTATACCTGCAAATAATTCATTATCAACTTTAGCATTTACAATTCTGTGTCTTCCTTGCAGTAATATTTTTTGTGCTATCTCAGATATTTTAGGTAGTAGCTCAGGGTCTTGAAAAGTATAAAGTAGGGCGTCAACGTCTCTATATTGTTCACCCATAGCTTTTTGGCTCGCAGCTCTAGCCGCTACTAAGTCATCAGCGATTAATCTGCCTATCTCTCCTTCTGACATATCAAAATCATATATGCCTGCGTCCATTCTCTTTTCAAAAGTCTCATCTAATAAGTCGCTAACCCTTTTTGATAACCTTTCAGATGCTGCAGTTTTATCTAGTTTAACCCTATCAATTTTGTCTAATATTTCAGCTCTCATACTTGGAGTTATACCTGCCTGTTTATAACTACCAAGTAATTGTTCTATTTCTAAATTTTTAGCGTTTATAACGCCTAACTCTTCGTAGACATTAGACATTTCTTGGAATAAAAATTTCTTAGTTTCTTCTTTTCTTGCGTTACCAAAAACTACTTCTGAAGTAGCTTGTAATCTGCCAGGTATGGCTTTGTTAAAAGCTGATTGGCTTGGTAATCCTGGGTTATCATTTATTCTAATTTTCACACCAGCTAATCCCTCTTTTGCAGCTTTATCCATTTCTTTTAGTGTTGGCTCTCTACCAAGTGCACGCCTTAATTTTAAAACGTCTATTAAAGAATATTTTTGTGCTGCTGCACCATATAAAAAATTATCGGCAAAAGGTGCTTTTTTACCTATAAGATATTGTGCACTTGCACCAAAAACTTCACCTATAGCCTGACCACCTGCCCCTATCAAAAATTCTGTTCTTAATAGTTTAGCTATATCCTCAGATTGTTGGGTTTGAAAACCCTGTATAGCATCTAACGCTTCTTCTGCACCTTTTCCTGCTGCTGTCCCCAAACCAGCTGCTATAGGTCTAATTACTCTATCACCAAATATTCTTAAATTACTTTTGACTGCAGGTAAAAATCTACCTTGCGGGGAGAGAGCAACAACGGCACCTGCGATAGGCCCAACTATACCTGAAAAATCTAAAAAGTCTGCACCACTTATACCAACCTCGTCTACTATTCTGTTCTGCTCTAGAATACTGCCGTCATCTAACTCTACAAAGGAAGGTCTAAGGCCCACACGTCTAAGTCCTACTGGAGTAGCAGCTAACTCACCCTTACTGTTAAAAATGAATCCGTCTTCTCCAAAATAGTTTACTGCTATTCTTTCACGTTCCTCAAAAGTTTCAGCCCTACCTAAATCTGTTCTTAAAAAAAAGTCTTTTACACCTGTGTCGTAATCAAATAAAACATCATCTAAATAAGGTGCCGCAGTTCTTTTTGCGTTTGCTGCCTCTATGTCTTGATTAACTTTTCTTCTAGCATCTTCAGGACTATTAGCATCAACTAAAACTGAGTTGCCTGATTTACCAAAAGTTACTCTGTATTTGGGCATTATTCATCCTCTTCTACTTCTTCAACTTCCACGTCCTCTACGTCATCTCTTCTGAAAGGAACATCACGAATACTAGAATCAGCAAATCTATAACCACCATCATCAGGGTCATACATAGGGTTGAAAGTGTCTAAATTTATGTTAGCAACTTTGTTTATAAAGCCAATCGAATCAGCAAGTACAGTAGACCTTTGATTTGAACTTTGGAAGTAATCTAATGCTGCTATAATTCTACCTCTACTACTTTCTAAAGTTCGTTTGTAATCATCTCTAACAGTTTTTAATTTTGCTAATAAAGCTGCCTTAGAATCAAACACGTTAACTGTACCAAAGACTCTTGCAACTATTTCTCTATCTAGGTTGGATATTGTTCTACCTGACTCTCCTAAAATTTCTCTAATGCCTTTTTGTTTTAATTGCTCTAAAATGATATTCACTTTTTCTCTGTCATTTAAATCTTGATATTTAGAGGTACTTGACCCAGTAAATGCCCTCACACCTTGTTGTATTGTTTGTTGTATTAATCCACCAACCCCAAAACCTTCAAAATCTTTTGATTCTAATTCATTTATAGCGTAGTTTAATCTTGCTAAATTATCTTCACCTCTTGTGAAATCATCCCTAGCTCCTATGAAATTTTCTACAATATCTGTGTTTCTTTTCGCATCTTCTGTACTCATAAACCCAGCTTTAGGTCTGGTAACAGCGGCATATAACATACCTTGACCTATGCTCCCTGTTTGTGCTAGCCCTTGTGCTAGATTCTCAAAAAATCTAAACATTTCTTTACTTGTTAAAAAGCTTGCTTTAGTTATCTTTCTTTTCTTTGTTGGGTCTGTTGTGTTGTGTGTTATACCTTGATAAACAAACTCTTTGTTAGGCCCTAACTCTCTCATAGCTGCATCTCTTGCATCCTCTAGATTTTCATATACATCATATGGCGACTGCACTAACTGCTGTTTGGTTTTCTCATCTGCCTCAACCTTTTCATCATCTAAACCCTCTCTCCTTCTTAAATAATCTCTAGCAAGAGTTTTTTGTGCTAAGTTGCCACTATCTAGTAATTCGTTTGCTAATTTATCTAATTCCGCTGTTCCGCCTTTTTCAGGAAATAAACTCTTTGGTCCAGTATCTTCAAACCCTGCTAATTCAGCTGCAAAATCAGCTACAGGAGGTACAACAGTTGTAGCAAGAGGAAATCCTATCGCTGCTTGTGGATTAAATCTTAAGTCCCTTACAAACCCGCCGACGTTGCTAAGAGGACTTCTGATTTGACCAGTTCTTAGACCTTGTATAAAACCAGGACTTTCAAAAGCATATTTATTTTGTAATTTTTTTAAACCTTCGTCGTATGCTTCTTTAGTAATTTCTTTTCTTCTAAGTTGTCTATCTAATTTAAGTTTTTGGTCGTTAATATTTTTAATTACTTGTTGTTCAGACCCCCCAGTTACAGGTTTCATCTTTTTTGTTTTTTTATCCCTAACAAAAGTTTTTTGTTTACCTCTAAGAGGATTCATAAAGTCTAGTAACTGTCTCGCTCTAAATGCTAAACCTGCACCTGTTGTAGCTTGTGCTCCAAGACCAAGAGGGACTCCTCTAGTAAGTAATAATCCACCTACTGCAAGAGCTCCTAGTCCA
>CERF01001376.1_pt1 | contig 16182 bp, 19 predicted proteins | sample 530961 | NCBI WGS metagenome assembly CERF01 (sample SAMEA2621151, study PRJEB7988) | marine metagenome | isolation source: saline water (ENVO:00002010), including
GGCACATCCATAGTCAACACAAGTATCAAAATCAAAATAGTTTTGAATATCTAATGCTTCTGGTATTGATCGTGTGGGTTGCCAACTATAGTTCTCATATCCAGAGATATGTTTACGAACTCCGTCTTCATAGTAATCTTTTGTAAAAAGATGCATATCAGTTGTCATGCGAAATCATTATGTATTGTATCAGTTAAAATATCATCTATTAACTCATTCTGCATTGCATACTTGCAGTAATGACACCCATGATGACGGAGGGTTGGAGGTTTGCTGTAGAATTCTTCTATGCCATCTATGTCACATACAGCAAACTGTGACTCAGGAACATAGTTATAATTGTTCTCGATTGATAGTTCTGCTGATGGACAAGCATAGATGTAACCATCCGTAAAGAGGAATGGTTTTACCATATGCATATAGCAATGGTCGTTCCTGCGTTCTCCTTTAAAGTTAAAGTCAGACAGAAAGGCCGACTGTAATTTGTGACCTCTATCTTCTTCGTAGGACTGTATAATTCCACGAATAGTTTCGATGTCTTTAGCAGTCTCCTTAACATCTTTAATAGCATTAAAAGCAATACGGCAAGGAATCTTATTCTCCTCCACCCAGTCTAGCATACGAATGAAATTATTGGTAGTCTGAAACTTCTTAGAAAGTATTCTTTTATTCTTTACGTCTGTCCATTCGCCTGTAATGTTAGGATTACTAGAGGTTGCTAGATTCTCATCCCACACATATGCAGCAGATGGTTTACAATTAGTTCCTTCAAATACTCTTAGGTCATAATCATATCCTTCATAGAAACCATACATTCCCATACGAACCCAATCAAATAGTTCTACTATATCCTTCTTGATTGGTCTGTCCATTCCAAACCTTGCAGCATTGGTACATATACCAAGACTAAATCCAAGGTCTTTTGCATAACGAACAATCTCTTTAAAGTGTGGATGAATACTTGGTTCACCACCACCAGTGAACTCAACACCTGTTACACCAATTGCTTTAAAACTTTCAAGTGCCTGAAAAACTTTCTCCGTAGGCATCTTATCTGAGATATCCCTGTTAGCAAAACAACAGAAAGAACAAGTAAGATTACATGCATTCGTTAAAGATATATGAGCCATCACAGGAGAAGGTGGTTTACCTTCCTGCAAAGTTTGTAACTTAGGTAGTTGTTTTAAAAGTTTAGTTAAGTTACTACTGTAACTTCTACCCTGAACGACATCATCTTCCTTACGGTAAGTTCCGTCCTCATTGAAAATACCAACTCCTTTATAAGGTACTACAGTCATCAATAATTCTCCTTCCACTTATGAATAACAGGGAAACTAAAATAGTTACCTTCCCTTACTTCAACAAGCCATGGTGCTGCTTGATATTCATAACCACGTTTGTTAAAATGATACGTAATATTTAGATCTACAGCACCCAACCCCTTCCATTGATAACGATCTTCTTCTATCAATCTATCATGATTATTCTTAATATCTTCAATAACATCATCATATATTGACAATAATGTTTTAGCATTATACATTGATCCTCCACACATCCCATATCCACGATCAACTCCAGAATTTTTAGATATCTCTTCACTCATTGCTGGCATAAATGGATTAGAATACCGAATACCTCTAAGATGAAATGGAGATTGTATATCAAAAGAATTTGTAACATAGACATCATCTTCCATAATCATTATATAATCCTGTTTAGTTTCTTCACAAACTAATTTTTGTCTTCTCCACCATTCAACCACTCTAAGACCATTCCATGCATAATGATCTTCATCACCTTCACCTTTATAAGGAGAATCTTTTCCACAAAGATTGTCCATCATATGGTAACTACAATCAAATTCTTCAGCAATATCAGAAAAATGATTTCCTCCATCTGAAATAAGAACTATAGGATTATGTGGGAAACACCTCCTAAAATTTTCTAAAACAAATCTGGTAGCTTTATTGTTCTTATATACCTGATAAAAAACACCAAATTGAACATCACTCATTTTATTATACTCTCTATAGTAGGTATATAGATATCCCTCATAACGTTAATCCAATCAAACTGCTTGGAGTATTCTAGTATATCTTTGCGATGATGTCGAGAGTATTCTCTATTCTCTAGCATTTTAGATTCTACATAAGCAATATTAGATATCTTATTCTCTGGGATTACTGTGATAAATTCTTTACTAGTATCTAAATTAGCAGCACCCCATTGACATACAACAACACCAAGACCAGCAGCAAGTGCTTCCATACAAACTAATGGATGTGCCTCACCATCAGATAGTAATACAAGATTACCATATTCTGTTAAAGTGTCGTAAAGAGTTTCTTTAGACCACTCACCTAGATAATTTTTATTCTGATTAAAACGATTATCAGCAATATTACCTGCGTACCATAAACTGTCTATGGACTGGAACATATGTTGCCTTTTTCTATAATCAATCTTTGCTAGATACAAACTTCTATCAGAATACTTTGGAGTATTAGTTACTCTAAATCTATCAAGATTCACCCCGTTCGGAGTTACAAATGTTTTCTCTTTTGGTATATTAAACATGACATTATATACCTTTTCTATCCCTTCAGATAAACAAAATACATTTGGTTTTATTCTTTGAAATTCATTAGCAACATTTATATACCCATTAAACATTTCTTTTCTTTCAAGATATCCAAAGTGACTTGTGATAGCACATGGATATTGTATGTACTCTATTATAGGAACAAACTCATCATACTGTATATGAACAAAATCTGGTTTAAAGGAATTAATCTTGTCAATTATCTCTCTACCATTTTTGGTGTTAATAATCTGAACCTTATGACCTAATTTTTCTAATGCGTTTTTAGAATCCCAGATTAATATTTCTACAGCACCCCACCCTGTAGGTGGTATTGGCATAATGCCTGGTCCAACTATTGATATTTTCATAATTAAATAAACCTATTTGCTAATCTTTCAGGATGTGTGGAAATCTCACCAGATGTCTTATCACCTAATGTTTTAGCAACTTTAACATTATTATACATTATATGATATCCTAAAATGACTTCAGGATTGAACTCTATACCCATATTAAAATACTTGTCTAAATGGTTAAACAAGTCACCATAGATATTCATATTAGGAGTATTTGATAAAGCGATCATATCATTAAGAGCATACTCTGTATGAGTACAATCATTCTTAACGTGTAGGTAATTCATATCATACTTACTAATATCATATTTGTCAAAGAAAATATAATCAAATCTACATCTAATAACAGCATCATATTCAAAATTATTTTTTTTCTCATATTCACTTTTTAATTCAATACATTTCATATTAGAATAAAACTGACACTGACTACTATACGTAGGATTTGGATTAAATTTTGGATGCCCACATGGCCAGTGTGGAGAATCTGGATACGTCTTAAACTCTTTTGGTTGTTCTATCAAATAATTAACTGGATTAATTTTTTCAATTACATAATCAAACAAATCATCTCTATAAACATCAGAAGGAACATCATTTTTAAATGGAACTCCTTCTTTACCATACCAACTATGAAAGAAAAAATCTACATCCTGATTATCACACCAAGATGATTTTATACCATCTAATGTATTTTTTACATCTCTGGGTTGACCAGTAAAACAAAAAGCTAATCTCATAATACTTTCAATAAACTCTTGGCTCTATTAATATAAGTGTGATAATCTTTAATATAATGAAGACCATCTTTAATAAATTTATAATCACCTTTATGCTTCATACCCTCATGGAAAACACCTGCAGGTGTAGGACTATATTTAACATGTCCTTCCAATTCAACTAAAGTTTCTGGACAATTAGTTAATCCTAAATGACCATAACTCATTGTTTTAAATACCCTACAGGGAACATACCCCCAATCAATGTTTATTTTACATCGAAGATCAAATCCTAATATAGATTCTTTATAAAGTTTAATATGATCCTCATTAGATATTTGATTTTGATAGAAATTATTAATTTGAAATTTTACACCATTCTTTTGACATTCATCCCCAAACTCTTTTAATAAAGATACATTTTCAAACTCACCATCAGTAGATAAAGAACCTAAGAAATAGATACTATCTCCTCTTGGATGATATACATCATTCTCATTTATTTGATCTGGTAATAAATCTGTTGCCCAACTCATATAGATCTTATCAAAATCATCGACCATATAATCAACATAACCATTCTTCAAATTAACAACTTGATTTGTAGATGGTTCATAATAAACACCAGGATCCATCTTGGTTTTTTCTTTATCAAGTTCAAAGATATAATTTTTTTGATTTGTATATTTTAACGCATGTCTAATATCAATAAATCTAGCAACATTACCAATATATTTTTTTGGATTCCATGCACAATGCACAAAGTAAGTAGAAGTTTTCTCTAAAGGTATCTCTGAATCATCATGACCCTCTGCAATAAAAATACAATCAGTAAAATCAAAGTTATCTACTTTTTCATTCGGAAACCAATAAACATCATATCCAAGATGTATAAAAGCATCAGAAAAAGAATTCCAAACATATGAAATTGTATTTTTAAGCACGCCATTTTCAGGGTAAAAACCCCATATAATAACCCTCTGCTTCTTCATAATAAAAACTCCACTATTTTCTTATTGTAATATATAGGTTAAAAATAATCATCCTTTATGACCGTAAACTGATAAATTTGCATGAAGCACTCGAAGATTATTATTGTTGAGATGATGTTTTACTAGAAATTCTTGTGTCCACATACCATCAACACGTAATGCTTGTTTAACTAATGAATTTATATGATTATAAACTCCAGAATAAACATTCATTGATTCAGTTGTACCAAAAGCAAACCAATCGTGTGCGATATTATTTGGTAAACCAGGAGTATGATGACAAATAATATCATCATCTCCAAGATTTATATTACTAAAATCAATCGCAACGTATGGAGCAAAATCAAATCTTGCTCTTATCACTATATCATAATTAATATCATTTTCAACTGAGTGTTGTTCTTTAAGTAAATTAGACATCATTATACTATAAAACATACTATTAGCAACATTACCATAGTATTTTTTTGCTGCTTCAATTCCACCCTTAGCTTGTTGTGCCCAACCAATAATTTCATTGAAACCCTTATCAGACATCTCATATACCCTTTTCCAAGTCTTAGGTTTTTCGATTAGTATTTTAGTTGGTTTATATAAATCCTGTATCTTATCAATTGCATCTGATGCAAATGTCTTATGAACTCTATCTGGAATTATTGAATTATGACTTAAATTTTCTGAATCCCACCATGTATGTACAAAAACATCTACATCATTTTTATTTAAAATATTTTCTCGATATACATTGTAGTTAATATCAATGTCTCTGGGTTGACCAGAAAAACATAATGCTATTTTCATTACAAATACTCTTCTAAAGTTTCACTATTTCTGGGAATATTTATAGCCTCACAGGAAGGATATGAATTACTTCTAGCAAAATCATTTACCAATACTCTTTTACAATGTGGAAGACCCATAATCAATTGGTCATATGGAATATCATACTTAATCATTTCATCCTCTGTTACTGAACGCATATATTCTGGACGACTTGTGGTTAGTATGATATATGTTTTTCCTTTATCGTAAAGTTCTCTAAGATAATCAACATTACCTTTAATAATCATACCATTACCAACATATGGTGGAAACTGTATAGAAGAATTTGTAATTAAAGTCCCATCAATATCACAAAAAATAGTTTTATATTCCTTTTTATAATCCTTCCAAACATCTAAAGTTCCCCAATCTTTAAAATCTTTAGATTCAATTCCCCGAAAAACTGATCCAGAAAGCATCATCTCAAAAATTATATGACTAATATAACATTCACCTTCCATTTGCTTAAGATTTTCATACATTAAACAAAACTCTTTAGCATTAGAAAATCCATATCCACCACAAGAAAAGGTAGAACTTATAACTTTTTTTTCAACAATATTAGTAATAACATTATTAACATCCATCTGCACATAACTCTTTGTTCGTGCATTAATACCATCCATATTATTCAAATCAAAATAAACAACTTGATTTGTATCTTCAGTTAAGGTGCAATTATAATACCCATCACTATCTTTAATAAAAATAAAACCATCAAGGTTTTCTTTTATAATTAACTGATAAACTGTCTCTGATTGAGATTCTGTTTGGTTATCTAGATATACAATTTTAGATTTATTACCAATACCCATTTCATCAAGTTCATTTTGAAATCCTTTTGTAAAATGATACTGTCTTTCATGTTCTGAAAGAACTACAAAATATATACTATCAAAAAAATCCAAATTAAGTCCAGAGATTGCTTCCGTAACCATGAATTTATTTCTCTTTGGATGTGTTAGCATCCATTTAGGTCTCATATTTGGAAAACGACTAGACTTTCCAGCCATGGGAACGATTAAATTCCTCATATATATCAGTTGTTTCTAATATTTTATCTAGTATAACACGATCTCTACTACAAGTCAAGTAAGGTTCAATGCGAAGAAAGTTTATCACATCAACTATTTTAAACTCTATTCTATTAATATGTGATTTATATCTATTCTCAATTTTATACCAAATATAATTATATACTTGTTTAATTCGCAAGTTATTAATATCCTGTATCTTAAGATTCCATCCATAATACAAATCTTGTTTTAGTTTAGAAAAATCAATCAAGTAACTATCTATAAATGAATCAAGAAAGTCTATAAAATATAATCTTCTGGGATGAAATATAATATTTGAAAAAGTTAAGTCACCATGACAAAAACTATATGGAATTTTAAATTCAATATCAGAAATTTTATTAGTAAGATAATTTAAAAAATCTTTTCTATAATTATCAATACTATTAATTTTTTTTAATAAAATTGATTTGGATAATTGTTGATTGTATATTTTTGAATTATCAATTAGAAAATCAAAGTAACCAAATAAAGAATCAACTATATTATCTACCTCTTTAATACTAATATGAGTAAAATATTCATCAAAAGAATACCCGCAAACATATTCCATATCGAAAGAAAAAATTGAATTTTCATTGACTTTCAATATGTTTGGAGTATCAATATTATTTAATACAAAATGAGAAAATAAAGATTGCTTTTTAACTTGAATCTTTAATCTATCATTATAATCCTTTGAAGATGAATGTTTTCTTAAGGTATTACCATTTAAAAGTTCTATCTTACATCCAGATAACCCACTCTTCAAGTTGGACATTTAACCCACCAATAAATTCCCAAACAATTCTTTATTAGTGCTAGGAGTTCCTACTCCAAACTCATAATGAGTTATATTATAAGGTCTACCTACATTTTCTATAATCTTATGCATGTGAATAATACCATCTGCAAAGTGGTCTTCTACTTTAGCAAGATCATCATAAAAATTCAAATGCTTAGTAGGAACAATAAGGAACCAATCAGACCAATGCCTATCTGCTCCTGCAACATGTCCATTCTGATTCATTATATCATCAGTTTCTAAGTCTTTCATCTCAATCTCAGACTCAAATATAAGATCTGTTCTCATCCTAACAAAGTACTCGTAATCATCAGGATTCTCTACAAGTTTAACACAATCAGCAATTCCCTGATACTGCGACTTAAACCTATACATTACATCCTTTGCTTTCTCTGATGTAAGATGTAAATCATATTCAGCAGAGAGTTTATTATAGTCTGATACATCATATACAAAGGGTTTATTTACCTGACACTTAACCATGTTAAGTGGAGTATACATCTCTTTAAAATCTTCTAATTCATTATTCTTAAAGGTAATATTACTCTCATGATGAATCATACTACCTTTCCAATTATCATCATCCCACTGAAGATTAGCATAAATGTCATAACTACCAAGACCATCTAAAAAGTTCTTTTTTATATTAGGAAAGGTTGTTTTAACAAATCTAGGATAACCTGAAAAACAAACAGCAAATTTTTTCTTCATGATAAAATCTCCGTAATTCTTTTGTTTATTGTTGTTTTTATTTCTTCCTCTAATCCTTCTGGTTTATCAAAATTGGGGTGGGAAAAAACATAATGCCCACATATATTTACCAAGGATTCTACATCGACTTCTGGATCAAAATCTTCATCAACCCACTTCTTCCATCTACCTGAGTCCAAACATATCTTATAGAAATTAGTTCTCTGTTTCCGATTCATATTTTCCCAGTATATCTTTGTTTGTAACTGACCAAACTCTGGTGCTATGTTAATGGTCTGCAATCCTACAGAAAACTTTTGTTTAATTAAAGATGTTTCCAAGTAGTCTCCATTATGTTCCTTATTAATTAAACCATACTCCTTAACTATCTCTATTGACTTCTCCAAACAATCTTTCTTATATGATCCTATGTTCTTATTCTCTCTGAGTGCAGTGCCAGATTGAATCACACAATACTTAATTGAATCTTGCTCTTCCTGTGTAGTGGATGAATATATTCTCTTGAGGAATGAAGAAAGTTTCTCTGGTGGTAATGGTTTGATTGCCTCCTCTGTTGCAATCTCAAATTTAATATTAGGATTAACTTGAAGACCCATCCTTATAAACTTAAGAGTCTCATTCACAGCATCTTTAATTGCTTTAAACCTCTTAAAAGGATCTATATGAATCATATCAAAATTCTGACAATCAATTAAGAAAGACTCTATACCATTATCAACTTTATATCCTTGATTAGGACCACCATGATCTCTTACTAATACGACCTTATCAGTTTTACTTTTTACATAATTACAGAAAGTTTCTGTCACCCAACCATTCACATATCCACTTTCATAATCCACCTGACGACGAGATGGTATTAATCCAAGAGGTTCTGGATAGTCGATAACTACATCAACTATCTCTTTACTCATAGGTCCTATAAAAAGTTTTGGATTCATAGATTTAAATGTAAATTATACTTACCAAAATAGAAAAGAAAATCACCAATTGGTTGTGGATGAAGTGGTGCCATATTGATCCATATCAAAGACTTAATAATATCAACTTTTTTATTATCTAAACCAATTTCATTTATAAAGTTCTCTAAAACTTTAACACATTCACACTTCTCATTACTACGAAAAATATCCACATTAATATTATTTTCATCAATATCAATGGTATATAACTCCTTATCTAGTATATCATGATTAACAGTTAAGTTATGTTTAAGTTTAGCTAAGTCATAGTATATGTCACCACTATACTTATCACCACCAAAGTCCTGCCTCCAGTCAATCAAAGTATAATTATCATCCTTAGAAATAATATTCTCTAGTACACAATCACCATGAAACTGATATCCTTCAGCAGAAGATATATACTCCTTATCAATGTTAGTCATCAGATCAAATATAGATTTAATTTCTTGACCATTAATTATACAAACACTATCAGTACCCATTCCATTATCAGTAAGATACTTCACTACTCTCTTATAAGTTTTAGTAAAATAAAACTCCTCACATTTATCTGAGATATCTATATCAGTTTTCTTCCATAAATTATCCTTAGACCAATTCAGAAACTTCTTAAAGTTATTGGCATCAACTACTCTAGAATAAGTATCACCCTTAACGTACTGATACTTATAAAAATTATCTGTTGATGCAAGATAATTTGGAGTAAGACCCTTAAGTGCAAGCATCCTGTCTATGCGACTCCAACATACCTGCTTATCATAGAAGAACTTAATTACAAAATCTTCATCAAAAATAAAGATACTCTCATCTTCTTTATCTAAAAGATGGAACCTATCAGGAATTTCTTCTCTACTCTTTTTAAGTGAATCTACATTACCAATATCATACCAAGTTTTATAATCTATAACTGAAAAATCAGAGTGATCTATCATACTAGAAATAACATGGCAATCAGAGAGACCACTCACTATTCCTATGCTACGAAATAATGAATCTTCTAATATCTCATCAGTATATTTCCAAAACAATTCATAATCTTTAATACCACATAGACCTATGTAAACATAATCAAAAAACTCTTCTCCCTTCTCATTAATTTTTAATAAAGATTCATTCCTTACATTCAAAGTTCTATATTGAAAACTACTACCATTCTTATGACCAGCAACCCAATTTGAACTAAAGTCAAACTCTTCTTTCTCTACTACAGTATCACAAGCATGAAATATAAACGGACACTGTAACTCATCCTTACATAAAGACATTGAATAAAGAAGACTACTTCCTATACCATCATAATTTTTTACTGGTACATATGTAATCTTTTTATCAGGATAAGCAAGATTTAAGAACTGCTCTACCTGATCACCATAATGACCTAAAGTTACAACAAACTCCACATCATCAGGATAAGACTCAATTATGTAACTTAAAGCAGGTTTCTTACCAATTCTAACAAGTCCTTTGTTAGTAAATTTAGTAAGATTACCAAGCCTAGAACCCAATCCACTAGCAGTAATTAATACCTTATATTCTACCATACTTGTCCTCTAACCTCACGATGTCATCTTCACCAAAATAACTTCCTAGTTGAATCTCTATGAAAATTAAATCATCATCACCAATATTTTTAGGTTGATGCTTTTGTTCTTCAGATATTCTAATCACATCTCCAACAGTATGTCTAGTAATTATATCATCAATTTTAACTTCCGCAACACCTTGTACTATAACCCATATCTCACTTCTTTTAAAATGATATTGATAACTTGGTGATTGATCTGGTTTAATAACAATCTTTTTAACTTTAGTATATTCTTCATCAAGAATATTAGCAAAAGATCCCCATGGTTTTGATATAGTGATCATAGATTTTTCAACTCCGATATACCTGTATTTCTTTTTACATTAAATGATAAAGCTCTATCTACACCATCATCTTTAACATCATTAATCATTACTCTTGAACCATTAGACAATCCCATTATCAAATGATCCCAAAATATACCAGCATTCTTTAATTGTTGCTCCAGTTCCTTACGATGAGATTCCTTACGTCCAGTCACAAGAATAAGACGATAACCTTTTCTTTCCCATCCCTTTAGTACATCTATAGTATTTGGTAACAAAACCAATTCTTCAGAATGTTGTCTAACGATATCTTCATGATGAATACAAAGAGTTCCATCAATATCACAAAAAATAGTTTTCATTATTTAATACGTAAGGTGACTCTCTTAACTTCAGATTCAATATCAGTATTAGGTTCCCATCCTAACAGATCTTTTGCTTTTTGGTAAGACCCTTTAGAATATCTTGTTGTTTCTTTAGCAACAATGTTCTTATCAAGACCATAATTACCTTGAAATAAATCAGGATATCTATCCCATAGTTCTCCCGCTGGTTTATGATCCAATCCAAGATCTTCTTTACCCATTGCTTCAGCAACCCATCTGGATATTTGATTTACACTTACTGCCTTTCCTGTACATACATTAAAAACATCATTAGGTTGCTTTTCAAGACATAGATCTATCATAGAAACAACATCATCTATACAAATAAAATCTCTAACCTGTTCTCCATCACCACTCAATACAGGTGCTTTACCCTTACTCAACTCTCTATACACAAAGTTAAGTAATGGTGGATTAGGTCTTGTCTGATCTCCATCAGGACCAAAAACATTAAAGAAACGAAGTATAGTTACCTTACTTCCATAATGCTCTCTATATGACTCAATCAAATCCTCACACATTTTCTTGGATAGTGAGTAATATAATCTTGGACTTACTTCTAAATCTTCTGTAAATACATCTACATCATTATTCTCATAGATTGCACTTGTACTTGAGAATATTACATGAGGAACATTCATCTTCCTTGCGAAATCTAATACATTTGCAGTAGCATTTACATTGCAATGAAGTGCTTCTAATGGATTAGTTTCACAATCAGGTAGAGATGATATAGCAGCAAGATGAATAATAGCATCATAACTATCAAACTTACTACCACAATGACTAAAAAGTTCTGGTGTTGCTATGTCTATATTATAAAATGGTGCGATAAATTCATTCGCATCATCTTTCAGATGCTCTGCATATCCATTTCTAAGATTATCTACTAATGTTAATTCATGTTTATCATAAATTCTTTTTGCTAAACCAGAACCTATCTGCCCTGCAGCTCCTGTAATTAAAATCTTCATTTTTGATACTCAGAATTATTCTTTTTTAAGTGTACTATTTTTGGTTCAAAAGAACATACTTCTGAAAACAATTCAGGGTATGCATACTCAGATCCAAATGTATGAACTATATCAGATTTATCAAGAAAATATCTATTGATATGACTTTCATCATGCCATAAAGCAACGACATCTTTTTTCAAATCTTTATTAGTTCTTAATTCTAACTCATCTATCATAGCACATACCTCTGGTACTTGTCCACCCCAAAAACATCCTTGATAATACACTTGTGGTTGTTCTTTAACCGTATCCACATATGCCAATGAATTTTTATTCTGATCCCAAGCACCTGGATATTGATCGTGGGGTTTCATCTTTAAAAAATGACATGGGTGATGTACACCAAACAATGGTTTATCATTAAAAAATTCTTCTTCTGTTATAGTAGTGACAGGCAAAGCATCAGCATCTATAAAGACCAACCAGTCACACTCGTCAATAACATCTCTTGCCTTATTAATAATCTCAAACCTTTTAAGGGTAATAAATGGCCAATCCAAATGTTCTTGATGATAAACTTTGATATTATCTGGTGTCTCATCCAAATCTCCATCAGTAAATGCTAAGATAACTTTCTCAGTATTAGGAAGAAAATACTTTTCAATATTCTCATAATACTTTGGTAAAAAATTAAGATACTTACCAGTACCTATAAATGTAATTGCTACTTTCATAATACCTCCCAACCATTACAATATAAATCAGATGTATCCTTATTATCAGGAAACCAATTCTTAGGAGCAATGACTTTTCCTCTATTACCCAACCAAGCAGCCCACCAAGAGAATGTTGAATTGGCAATAATATAATCAGTGCACATACTCATTAAACACATATCAATATAACCACTTTCACTATCAGATATCATAAATCTATCATCTTGAAATAATGATTGCTCGTGACACCATTTAGGGTCATCAGATAATACTAATACATTAATACTATCGTCAAACTTATCCAGTGCTTTTTTATAATACTCCAATCCAACAAAGTTATGATTTGGATTAGTAAGAAAATCTGTTCTACGAATATGTAGTCCTACTACTTGACCCTCTACACTATCCATCATTTCTTTACAAGGTTCTAATATCTCATCCTTAAATGTAAAGTCCTTACGAATAACATCTTCTACATTTTTAAAATACTTTTCTGTTTGAAAGAATCCAAAAAGACTTACCCAATCAGGACACTTATTAAAAAGTTCTTCATTAAAATTAAAACCATTTTCCTGAACTATTGGTCTACTATCATCAATAGACTGTATATTTAATTCAGAAACAGATTCCATATTGAAACAATCAAATAGTTCTGTCCTTATCATATTCCCATCCCCAGTATCAACTGCCTGTTGATAAAAGGGAAAGCAATACCCTACACCATTATTAGCAGCAATACCACGAAGTGCTGCGTATTGGAACATCTGATTACCAAACCTTCCAAGACGGCCAAGATGATTAAATCCTATCACTTAGTTTGATCTCCTGGAAATCTATTTTCAAGATACCATTGATAAGTATCACTCAATCCTTTATCTAATGTATAACTAGGTTTCCATCCAAGAGAATAAAACTTAGTAGAATCTAAAGGTCTATTCGGAGTTCCATTAGGCATGTCAGTATTCCATTTAATATTTCCACTATACCTTACAAGTGAAGATATTTTTCCACACAAATCTTTTATTGAAACATTTTCCCCAGAACCGACATTATACAATTCACCATTATCAGAAGATTTATCTACACTAAAGATACAAGCATCAGCAAAATCATCTGTGTGAATAAACTCTCTCATTGGAGATCCATCTCCCCAGAAAGTAACTTCTTCAGTTTGATTATTAAATTTAGTAATCATAGATGGGATGACATGTCCATTTTCTGGATGGAAGTTATCATTAGGTCCGTAAATATTGCTTGGCATTAAACATGTAGATTTAAATCCATATTGTTTATGGTATGCTTGTAGCATTTTAATACCAGAAATTTTAGCAACCGCATAAGCATCATTAGTTGGTTCTAAATGGTCAGTCATTAGAGAATCTTCTTTAACTGGAGTTGGAGCAAATTTAGGGTAGATACAAACTGAACCAAGAAAGACAAACTTCTTAACACCATTAAGATATGCTTCATTAATTAAATTTGTCTGAATCATTATGTTCTCATAAATGAATTCAGCGGAGTAAGTATCATTAGCATAGATACCACCTACTCTAGCAGCAGCATCAAAAACATAATCAACTTTATGATGTGAAAAGTATTCTTGAACTTCTTTTTGATTAATTAAATCAAGTTCCTTTCTTCTTGGTGTCAATAAGTTATTAAAACCAAGTTTTTTTAATTTTCTTACAATTGCAGATCCAACTAAACCTCCAGATCCTGCGACTAAAATTTTCGAATTACTGTCCATAAATGCACATGTCCTCAACTAATTGATCAAATGTTGTGGTTGGTTCCCAACCAAGTTTTTCTTTTGCTTTTGTAGGATCTCCAAGAAGAGATTCCACTTCAGCAGGTCTAAAGTATCTATCACTGACTTTTATAATGGTTTTTCCCATAGTCAAATCATATCCAAATTCATTTATACCTTCCCCTCTCCATTCAATATCAAATCCAAAGTATGGAGCAGCTTTATTTACAAAGTCACGAACTGAATATTGTTGACCTGTGGCAATAACATAATCGTCAGGTTCATCTTGTTGAAGCATTAACCACATTGCTTCAACATAATCCTTTGCATGACCCCAATCTCTTTTTGCATCAAGATTACCAAGATACAAAACATCTTCAAGTCCTACGGACACTTGAGAAAGACCTCGTGTAATTTTACGAGTTACAAATGTCTCACCTCTTCTTGAAGACTCATGATTAAACAGAATACCAGAACTGGCATGCATTCCATAAGACTCACGATAATTCTTAACAATCCAATATCCATATAATTTTGCAACACCATATGGTGAACGTGGATAAAAAGGTGTGCTCTCTGTTTGTGGCACCTCTTGCACCTTTCCATATAGTTCTGATGTGGATGCCTGATATATACGAGTTTTCTTTTCCATACCAAGAAAACGAACTGCTTCTAATATACGAAGAGTTCCAAGACTATCTACTTGTGCTGTATATTCTGGTAATTCAAAAGAAACTTTTACGTGACTCTGTGCACCTAAATTGTATATCTCATCTGGTTCAAGTTTTTTAATTACATTAATTAAATTGGTAGCATCAGTTAAATCACCATAATGTAAATGTATCTGTTTATAGATATGATCAATACGATGTGTATTAATTAAAGATGACCGACGAACAATCCCGTGCACCTCATATCCTTTTTCAAGAAGAAGTTCAGCAAGGTAGGATCCGTCTTGCCCTGTAATACCAGTTATTAAAGCAACTTTAGACATCAATTTCTCCCATAATCGTCATCAAATCTTTCAATATCATCCTCTTCTAAGTATGATCCACTTTGAACCTCTATAATTTTTAATGGTATTTTACCAGGATTTTCTAATCTATGTTTAATACCAACAGGAATGAATGTACTTTGGTTTTCAAGAACCAATGATTTTTCACCATCAATATGTACAAGTGCTGTTCCTTCAACAACAACCCAATGCTCTGCTCGATGAGTATGTCTTTGAAGAGACAAACTCGATCCAACAGTAACTTCTATACATTTTACTTTATATCTTGATCCTTGATTTAAAACTTCATAGGATCCCCATGGTCTGGTTTCTTTCATGTATTTTTAGAATAACATGGAACACCTGCAGGATCTAACCATTTTGTATACTCAAAATCTTCTATGGCTGTATCGAATTGCATGCGATTATCACAATAATACATGTTCTGATATCTATCAGAATATTGATTATATTTTTGAATACGATAATCTGGTTCATCGTTGATTTCAAGTATTCCACA
>CERF01002926.1_pt1 | contig 16062 bp, 16 predicted proteins | sample 530961 | NCBI WGS metagenome assembly CERF01 (sample SAMEA2621151, study PRJEB7988) | marine metagenome | isolation source: saline water (ENVO:00002010), including
GTTGGCGTTGACGGCAATCACGGATTTACACACCGAGGACAAGGCGACCTATACGGAACAGGTGAAGATGCAACATTAGCACCAGCACCAACACTACCTAACGCAGTGTCCAACAAGTATGTTATCAAGCAACCACAGGTTCCAAACATGCAAATGAGCGCACCTAACAGTGGCAAGCATGTAATCAAGTCCGGACTTGACCTATCTCCACAATCCCTTGAGCGTGGATATTCAGCATACTCCGCAATTCGTGACGAAGAAGCGGTAAAAGCACTGGTTGAGAAAGAATGGGCAAACCGATATGAGGCTGAAACCCAGCAAGCATTGGCTGTTCAAAAGTCCAAAGACTATTCTTCACAGATTGAAATGCTAAAGCAAGAAATTGAGAACCTAAAGCAAGAAAACTCCACTATTACAAAATCGGCTGTTCCTATGCCGGAACAAAGCCAAATCCGTGTGCCAACCCATGAGGAATTTGCGGCACTTGGAAATGAATTAGACGGATGGCGTGCGCTTGAGGAATTAGGACAGCGTGCGTTATATGGCGGAGGAAACCTTTGAGGGGTGATTTAAGATGAGTGGAAGCACAGGTTATATTAGAACAATTGAAGATATGGAAAGACTATACTACGGTGCAGGTGCCGGACAAAACGCATGGGCGTATTCCGGAACAGATCTGTTGAAGGCTGACTCACCGTTGATGTCCAGCACTGCTGGAACATACCAAGCGATTTTTGGTCGTAAAGTATGGTCACAATTGAATCAAGAGTTTAACGCATTCTCTATACTACCAAAGAAACCGTGGGAAAAGTCCGGATGGCGTGTAACCACCGCTAAACCCGACTTCAACAAGGGTGGCGGTGTGCCGGAGAACGCAACAATTCCGGAAACAAGCAAGCCAACATTTGAGCATGTGAACACCAAGCCAAAGACTGTGGCTCACACCTTTGACTTGACTGAAACTGCTATGTTCCTTGCTGACAAAGACGATGGACTTGGTGATGCAAGGGCTGTCATGAAGATGGAAATGGCAAAACACCACACAGAACACATCAACAAGATGCTTCTTACCGATGTTAACACTGTGGCTGGAAATGACTTTGAATCTCTTGACCGTATCACTTCTTCGGCTTTCGTGGAAACTGCGGCATTCAGTGACATTGACAACATCAGCCGACACAACATTTACAATTTGACACGAACAACCAAGCCAGCACAACACTGGTATGATGCTCAAGTTGATGCAGGTGCTAACAACGGTGTTGACAGGCCACTAACTCTAAACATACTTGACGGAATGTTCCGACAAATTTGGGAAGCGGGAGGCCAGCCAAAGGTTATCCTAACTGGCTACGATACTCTTGAAACAATCCAGCAATTGTTACAGCCTCAACAACGCTTTATGGAAATGAAGCGAGTTGTGCCGGGTGTTAACGGTGTAAAGGGTGTTCCGGGTATTCAAGGTGGATTCATGGTAGCAACATACAATGGTGTGCCAATTATCCCATCTAAGGATGTCCACAAGGGCACTGGCGGTTCTTCAAGACTATACTTCCTTGATACTGACTACATGTGGTTCTGCACTGCAAAACCAACACTATACCATGAGTCCGGTATTGAAACAGGCGATCCTTTCGGAATTAACAGATTGGGTCAAATGGGTATGTTTCACACAATGGGTGAATTGTGGCAAGCGTTCTTCAAATCAAGCGGTAAAATCCGAGATTTGAGTTGAGGATTAAAATAGGAGATACAAAGTAGGTGATTACATGGCAAACGCAAATCTTTTAGGAACAGCAGAAATTAAGGCAGTATTTGATTCAAGGCTTTGGGGTGGAGTTGGACCGACTTCAACCGATTGGCTTCAATCCCCAATGGGTAGTAATGATGCACAGACAACAGCAAGCATGGCAGTTGTTGAGTTGACCATTGATGATGGTGATGCTGATTCAGCATACGATATTTCAGTATCAACCAACCCAGTAACAGGCACAGAATTGTTGGCGGTTTTGGGAATCTTCTCAACCACAGCAGGTGCAAACGCAGTTGACTTTCAACACCTTGCTCACACATCCACTGAAATCAAGTGGAGAGGCGCAGGTGCTAACGGTGCTGACACTGTTTATCGGTTGGTTTTCCTATACCGTTAAGTCGGTAGGGGGAATCAATAATGGGTAAAGTGCAATACATTGGGCATAGACCTTATGTGGAATTTCCTGTCAACGGAACAATGATTGGTTTCGCAAGAGGCACAATCAAAGAATTGCCCGAAGAATTGTGTGAGCGATTCAAAGGTGATAACTACCCTCAATGGAAAGTTATTGTTGAGGAAAGCGAAGTTGAGAAAAAGACTAAGCAAATGGCCGAAGCAGTTGAGCCAGTAGTTGAGGAACCAGTAATTGAGGAACCAGTAGTTGAGGAACCACTGGTTGACGCTGGTAAGTCCGAGCAAATGGTTGAAGCCATAGCAAATGACGACTCCGGTAGTGCTGACTCCGCTTTCAATGAATCTTGGACACGAAATGAGATGGTCAAGTGGATGAAAGCAAGAGGACATAGTGTTCCAAGATCTGCTACAAAGGCCGCAATCACTGAAATGGCTCACGCCCTTCTTGACAATGCGGCAGGTGAGCAGTAATGGGTGAAAGTGACTTTACCATCTTTGACGGTGAAGCACGATACGCTGGTCGAACCCGTGTTAATAGGTTAGTCTATGATTTCACACAAGAAGATCTTGCTGGTAACAATAGCGCAGTAGCGCAAGTTAACTTGAATGGCGACATACACATGGTAATTTTAGATGTTAGTCAATCTAAATTAAGTTCCAACAATGATGCTGACACTGTAAAGGGTTCTTTTGGTATTGATAACAAAGATTACACCCTTCTAAGTGGGGGTTCAAACCTATACTGTAATGTTATTACATCACTGGATTTTACCAACAAAGGCTCAAACCGTGTGTATAAATTTCAAACCAATGAAGGTGCGGCTCAAGGCACTATGGAACATGCTCTATCCGTATCAGTAGGATTGAGTGGACATACCACACCAGCCGCACCAAAAGTCCAAAACACTGGTGGAACAGCAACCGTGATTGACAAAAACCAACCGTGGACTGGTAGGGTTTGTGGTAGGGTCGGTTTCACTATTGCTTGCACGGAGTCATGGGCGGCTGATACCGGTGCAATCCGTATGACAATCCTTTATTCTTGAGCAACCTTTATGACCACTGACACATTCCCTTGAGTTGAGCAACATGGCACTGACGATTACCCAAACCAAAAGAAACAATGTAACCGGCACTAAAATCCAAGCCTTTGTAAATGTAACCTTTGACAATTCTTATCCGTTAGGCGGAGAGCCATTTGACGCAAATGCGTATGTGGGAGATGTTGATAGTGTTGACATTCTTGTAAAAGAGTCACCAAATATCGATCTTGGTGGTGTTTTGTTAAGATATGATTACACCAGTAAAACAATCAAGGCTTTCGCCAGTAGCACAGAAGCCAGTGGCAATCAAGTTACTAAAGGTGCCGCCGCAATAGCAGGTGGATTGTCTTTTATCGAAATAGCCGATACAAGCGCACAATTACAAGATATGGTTGCTGAAATCGTTATTACTGGCGGTCGCTGATGTTGCCTCAAGGGGTGGCATCAAATGGCACGCATGGAAATTGAGGACATTGACTTAGGAGAAGTCATTGACATCGAGAAGCGTAGGCGTGTCCGTATGGCGGAAATCGCCAATGCAAACAAATCATCCGTTCACGAATCGGAAAGTCCATTTTCCAAAGAAAATATGGAATATGCTACAACAAAGCGTATCATGCTTAAATCTAAAGATCGCAAAGACATACAAAACATAGGTGCCGGAACACGGTGTTTAACCTGCGGTTGCTTACACTTTTGTTGGACACCCCAGTGTGGTGCGTGTGGTGCGCCTATGGGATTCAATCTTGGTAGTCATGGTTTGAGCAGGGGGCTTCAATAGTGCCCCGTTCTTTTTCACCCGGTCATAGACCCGATTCACCATTATACCCCGATGAAGCAGTATATACAACACCCGCTAAGGTTAGTGAGTATCTTCAATTGCCATTACCCGATCCTGTGGCTTTGGCTGGCGACACTGTGATTGCCACTGTTTTGACGGTGGATTACATAAAATTTCCAATAACCGGTGCTGACTTTAGACGCTGGGGTTATGCGGCAGGTGAGAGCGTTCTTGTATATGACAACGCAAACGCTGTCGGCAACATATACAAATTGACAGGCATTGAATCGGTTGGTTCAGCCGGACAGGTGTATTTGGTGGCTAAGGCGGCTGACCAAACAACACCGGAGTCCTTTACCACAAACAACCAAGCACATGTTCAACATCAATCAGCGTTCACCAACAGTAATGAGCGTGGGATAAAACTTGACCATGTAAAGCACTTGATTGCCAACAGGCAAGACTACATTGACAAAGTAACACGACACGCATGGCGACCACGATTGGTAGCCGAAGAATATCAAAACTTCACCACATTCAAACCATTCCGAAGGCGATACTACACAGACTATGTAGGTGCTGTGTTCATGAAAAGAGGCGCAATTCAGCGTATGCTAAAGTTAGGTGCTTGGCAAGGAGATTATTACCGTGAGATGGCTGGTGCCCGTGCGGCATTAAGATTCAACGATCATACGGCTATGACGGGCGAATCAATACTGCTGTGTCCGGGTGCTAATGGTGTAGCCACGCTAACCGAAGGTAATGATGCACAGACAAAATGGAGAGCCGACTTCGATAACAAAAGTGCGGCTGAAAACCTATCGGCTTTGGTCAATAAAGACCCTGCATTTAGTAAGGCGGCTGTGCCAATTGGCTCTTTAACGGTTGAGTCCGATTCAGCCTCCGACAGTGTGTTGAATGTGAATAACGAATTTTTAGGACTTGCCAATAGCGACATGGGGGATGGTGTGATTGAGATTAGCAGTATGCGTAGCACCGAAGGCGGAGAAAATGCTACACTGGCTATCACAAACGACACAGCAGTTACAGTGGATGCCCGTTTGACAGACCAAATCAAGAGCAAGGTTGTTTCAGTATCGGGCAATCCTGTCACATCATTTACAGTGGATGATGGCACTAACTTTGTCAAAGGGCACAGTCTTGTGTATTATACTGTGGGCAACCAAAACAAGATTGCATTGGTTACAAGAAATGGTAACACCTTTACAATTGTCAATGATGAGCAAAATGATTTTGACAATGCGACTACATTGATTCAAGATGTTGTTATACGACAAAACAGGTTTGCATGTGACATCACTGATGAAGAACGCCAAAAGTCTTGGTGGTCTATTGAAGAAAACGGTATGATTGCGTTCAACAATGAATATCCGTTCTTTGAGAATCATTCTTTGAGATGTGCTTACATCTATGGGGAGAGGTATGTGGAGGGTTCTATACAAGAGGCTTGCACTAAATTGGTTGTGATGGATATATTGATGTCCGATGATTATTCAGTATTATTCCCCGAAGGAACATCAAACATGGATATAACAACCAAGCACCAAAAGTTAGAAGCGGAGGTTGCTAAACTCTTAGTGCCATATCAAGAATCAATTGTTGTAGCAGGTATGGGTGGTTGATGTGGAAGATCTCATACAGTATAGCGATAATGCAGGTAAGGCATTGAAAGAATTGCTTGCCGCTATGCGAACACAGGAGGCCAGTGAGCCAGCACACCTTGAGAGGCTAATGATAGAAGAAAGGAACATGGATAGTGAAGATGCTGAAAGCGTTGAACCTAAATCCGATGAAGAATTAGCCATTGTAATGGAGGCACATAAAAAAGCAAGTCCTTTCGCACTTGATGTAAAGACAGCCGAGGCCAAATTCATGGGGGCTATGAAAGAATGACTGACGCTATTGATGGCATAGTTACTGCCTTGAACAGCAATTGGAATGTGTCACCCAAACCTTCTATTTTGGATATTGCCACACTTGAGGCTGGCGAGGGTAAAAGGACACGGCTTCAAGATCATGACATCATTCGTGTCTTTGAAACTGCACATAACGAAGCACAGCCGGAATTGCTGTTTGACTTCGTTAATGAACACATTAATCTCACCATTGACATACGCACCGTAAAAAGTCGTAAGCGTCTTAGCACGCTTAGAGATGAGGTTCGGCGCATACTACATTTGGTGAGAAAGGGCGATAATGTTAACTTTGATAGGGTAATCTTCAAGACCCGAACCGACTTGTCGGACCGTAGCAAGAGGTTGTTCCGATACACGATGCAAGCCGAATGTATAATTTTCGCCCAACCATTACCAACATTATGAGATGATAAATATGCCAGTAAATCAAGTATTCAAAGGAGATTTAATTGAAATATCTATGGGCAAAGAAACCGGATTAGTAGGACAAGGAACCAATGTAGCGGGCGGAGGCAGTGCTACATCGGGCTGGTCAACAACCAACGGAACCACCGAGAACAGCAGTATAATTACTATCGGAGAGGCCATGTATTGGGTTGACACCGATGGGCACATGATGGTGCCCAATGGCATGTTGATTGGTGCTACACTGCGTATCTATTCATCGGGCGGTAGCAACGCTTTCACTGCCGATCACTTTCCAACAACAAAGAGAACATACTACATCACTGCAAACGATGATGCTACCATAACCGTCACACCGAGATTGGCAACCAGTCCGGCCACTGCAAACACAGGCGATTTCTTCATTATTGATTCACTGCGTGTTCCAACATACGACCACAATTGCACAGCAGGTTCCGATGAAAGAATCAAAACCGACCAATTTTTAGGATTGCTTAACTCATTCACGCTACCCGAACCGGAGATAGATGTTAGAAAGCAACACATCATAGGTATGGGTCGTGATGTGAATGTCTTAACATCGGGCAAGGAAACTCTTGCTGGTGGTTCTATGGACTTGAATGCACATTCATTGAAGATGTGGAAATATGCTTTGGGTGGACACACTGCAAAGAGCGTAGGTGAGTTTGCTCACTGTGACAGTAATGGAACCATAACGGCTACACCATTAAATCTCAAAACAAATGTCAACAACATGACATACGCCGCACAAAACACATTTGACCCTGCACCGGTTCTTGACATCACTGTAACGGGTATTGCCGCAAATGGCACAGATGTAACAGGTCTTGACCAACCCGGCCATCTTGACCAAGATATATTGATAGGTGGATTGACCGTTGCGGCGGCAGGTGCTACCGATGCACAAATCAGCACTGCTGGTAATGGCATAACTGGCTTTGCTTCAATCTTTGAAGATGCACCAGCCGCAGGGCTGTTTAAGGTGCTAAGTGCCGCAGGTGCGCCTTTACTTGGCTCATACACTACACTAAACGCCGCACAAATAGATGGCTTGGCTGACATTGATACAGGTGCTAAAGCAAGGGCACAGACCGTAGGTGTGCCACTTTACTTACTGGCTCGACCAACCCTTGCTGTGAGTGCTGGCGATATACGCATCAAACTATCAAATGCAAATGCGGCTAAATTTACTCTTGGTGATTACATTCAAATCTTTGACAAAGATACTGTTCAAGTGCCGGGTGCTGATGTTACAGCACCCACATTACACAAGCATGAAATCCGCAGGGTCATTGGCATTGGTAGTGCAAATGGTTCAGATCAAGGTTACATCTATGTTGAGGAACCATTCTTATTCGACCATGTAGCCGCATCGTGTGGTGTGGAAAGACTACAATATACTCTTGATGGAACAGTAGCACATGAGCGTGGCTCACCAGCACTGTTGTCCACTGGCGAATTGAAGAATGGTGTTGAGCATAACTTCTTTGGCTACACTACACTACCGACCTTTTGCTTTGAGCAATCATTCCGCACCACCGATACAACACCGGGCACAAACCAAATGCTACGGGTGTTTTCCGGTTGTAAAGTGAGTGATTTGAGCCTAACTGCTGACAGTGAAGGTGAATTAAAAATGACCACTAACTTTGAAGCGACACGCATGTTCAAAGACACCAACAACCAATTCATTACACCACACCGTATGTTTGAGAACACTGCAAATGACATAACCAAGCGTAGTGTGTCCGGTATTGCCGTCAATGGCGAAAAGCCATACCTATTCCAGCACATGTTATTCAGTGCCTTTGGTGCTACCGTATTGCGAGCAAAAGATGTCAACATCAGTATTGCTAATGGCAACACCGCACAGTTTTACATTAGAGGCACAGATGGTGCGTATGCTGATGCAGATCAGGTGCAAGAAGCCGCTACACAGTATGCTTCGGAAATCACGGAGGCGGCAAGGGAATACTCATTCACCTTCACCGCATTGGTTGAAGATGATAGGTTCTTTGAAGAATTGAGAACCCGTAAGCATAACATAAACACAAACGATTGCACACTGGTCTTGAATAAACCCGGCTCGGCTGGCACAAGACAAAGAGGCACAATTACACTTGAAGATTACACATTGATGAAAGCGGAACATCCAATGCCCGATGATAAAGGACCGGTTACTGCAAGCGTGGAGTTTGCTGTCCGACATCTAAAGGTTCAAGAGCATAACCCGTATTACATCATTTGAATAAAGTTAATTAACAAGCATGACAAGGGTGAGAATAATGGTAAGGCTAACAGGATATGTTGAAATCGCAGGGCGCAGGGAATTTTTGAATTGGACTATTACCAATGGCCGAATTATTGAAGGCGTTGGTGTTTCAGCACAAGGCATAGAAGTTTCCGTAAGCACTGTTCCTGTTGTTGAACCGACATCATCACCGGAAGTGACTGTTGAGGCACCAGTAGCGGAAAACAAAGAATACGCTGACATGAACAAGACTGAATTGCAGGTCTTGTGTAGCCAGCGTGGTCTTGACGCTACCGGACTGAAAGCAGATCTTATTGCTCGTTTGAGCGAAGATGATGCAGGTCAAGCCGAGCCAGTAACCGAAGGTGAAACAGATGGCGGAGAAAGCGACAGCGAATGATTTATTGATTGGAAACGAAGCAGAAGAACATACAATTGACACGCCATTTGGCGAAATGACGGTATGGGTCAAGCAATTGACTTGGCTTGAGCGTCAAAATGCTTTGACAAAATTCGTTAGTATCAGTGCTGATGGCGGGGATATGACACCAAAGATTGACTTTGGTGGTTATTGGAAATTCGTAATCACAACATGTGTCGAAAAGACCGAACCATCATTGACAACATCTCAATTGCTAAACATCAAACCCGAAGTCGGTGAAGCACTACAATCAATACTGCCTTCGTTTGAGGATTTGATGCGTGGTATTGCGGGCGGTTCAGCCCCTTTGGGATAACCCTTGACGATGTTCGGTCATTCATGACATGGGATGGAGAGGGCGAAACGCCAATAGACGAATACAAAATCCCAGTGATTGCACACAGACTACCAGTGTTTTTCCTTGCACATTTTTTCAAGTGTTCTCCACAAGCGTGGGATAACATGCCACCCGAACAGGTGATTATGGATTACTACATACTGTCCACATATAAAGAAATAGAGTCCAATGAGATGGAGAAATTAAAGCGTGAGAACGATGTGGGCGGTAATAAGGGGCGTAGCGTAAAAACAACAAGTGACGCTGACTTCTTTGAGCGCATGAACGCAAAACTGGGGTATCAAGATGGCTAATTCGTTAAAGCAAAACAATTACGCTATGGCGGATCTGATTGCTACCTATCAAGAATTTAACGATGTTCTAACAATTTTACCCGATAAAACCCGTGTGTTGCTCAAGGTATTCGGTCCTTTGATGAAAACATACATGAAAGTGGACATGGCTGTAAAGAGCCTTACATCAACCTTCACTGATGCTAACAAACCAGCACAAGATTTGGGCAACACTATGGAAGAATCGGCTGATAAAACCGAAGAATCCAGTGAGCGTATGGGTGTGGCGGCCACAGTCCTTGCCGCACCGTTCATGTTGCTTGGTGGTGTTGTCAAGGGGGTTGGTGGTTTCTTCAAGATGTTATTGATGTCTATATTGCCGCTTATGGGGCTGATGATGGGGGTGGTAGGTGTCGTTATGTTACTTGTTGCCGCTTTCGATACAGGTGGAGGAACGCTTAGAAAGTGGTTAGAAGATCTGCCAATTATCGGTGGATTGATGGGCGTTATTGACAACGCTATCGCTAAGATAAAAGAAACATGGCAAACGCTCAAAGATAATTTGACACTGCCCGATGGTCTTGATTTCCAATCAGTAGTGGATGGTATTGTTGATGCCTTAACATTCGTAGCGGAGTTATTCATGGGCTATTGGACAATGATAACTGGCATCATCATGTCCTTTATTACTGCTTTAGCCGAATCCGGTTTCTTACAAGCAGTGCTTGATGGTATTGTTACAATTTACGAAGGGTTTGCTGACGCATGGGATATGATAATGGGTGCGCTTGGTGACGGTGGTGTTCAACAATTCTTCGATATGGTTGTCGGATTATTCCAATATCTTATGGATTTCTTGGTCAATTCCGGCATATTTGCTTTCATAGGTGACATAATCCAGTTAGTAAGTGAGATTATAGCAACCGTAGTGTTCCTTGCGGCGGCCATCATTTCTATCGTGATTAGGATCGTGCGTTTCGTATATCCATACATAGCACCTTACTACAAAATGCTGATAGCCGCATTTGGCTTTATACTGACTATCTTTATGGGAATCGTTAGAACCGCCATGAAACTTGTTAGTGCGTTTGTAGCATTACTGCGTGGTGACTTTGGCAAGGTTAAGGAGATTCTAATATCAATTGGCGGTGTTTGGAAAGATGTATTAAGCGGAGTTAAGGCATTCTTCAAGCAATTCGTTAATAGCCTAATTGACTTCATTTCACCAGCATTGAAGTTATTGAACAAAGTAATTGGCGTATTTAACAAGATTAATCCATTTGACGATGTGCCGAAAATTAACATTGAAGGGTTGAAGTTAGCAAGGGGTGGTGTAGTAACTGGTCCTAAGTCCGGCTACCCTGCTGAATTGCACGGCACAGAAGCAGTAGTGCCACTACCCGATGGCCGAACCATACCTGTAACTATACAAAGTGCGGGTGATATGGGAGGCGGTGAAACCACAATCAACATCAATGTAAGTGGTGCAAATGGCGACCCCCGTAGGATAGCACGAATGGTGGGCGAAGAAGTTGGGCGATTATTCAAGAACCGTTCAAGACAAGGTGGGTTTAGTAGGGGGATTTAGTCATGCCAATGATACAATTAATTCGTAAAGACGGACAAATCATCGAATTAAAGGCATCACAAATTTCGTTTGCAGTAACAAGGGGGGTAGCAACATGGCCTATACCGATTGTCGCTACCCGTGCCGCTTTAGATTTGAACAGCAACATGTTGTCCATTACGATTGATGGGGTAATCACAGACGATGAGTTTGCATCGGCTGGTAGTGCCGCTTCTTGTGTGATTGATTTAACAAGAGCAACGGGCAATTACACGACATGGGCTTCTCAATTAGCCACCGCACTTTCAGTAGCACAGGCATCCGCCCAAAACATAAAAGATGATTTGCATGGCAAGGAAATTAGATTTAGCACTGCTGGTCAAATTGACGCTGGTAACGGAGAATCAATTGTTTTGAAATTCGACAAAACAGGCGCAATCAACAACACTATCACTGGTGGTGTGTCCACAATACCCATCAATATACAAAATGTCACCAACATAGGCGGAGTTGCCACAGCAATACAAACGGCTGTTGCAGGTAATTCGTTTGTGCAAGTTGCGGCGACACAGGTGGTCATAAATACCGTTGTTACTGCAACAGTAAGCGCAGGTGCAAATCAAATTTTGAGCAACCAAATGGGGGGTGCGGGGCAAGGTAATGGCAAGATTACCATTACTAATACAGTAAAAAGTGAAAAGGGTAACAAGCCGGTCATAAAAGGTGCCGATCCTCTTGTATCAAACAGCAGTGTTTGGACTAACTCTTTCTTTGTATCAGCCTTTACAGGAGGCGTGACTGGCTCACGCAAAAGCAAGGGAGATAAGGTTCAAGACTTGTTGAATATGACAATGAACGCATCGGCTGGTGGTGGTATGATTTCACCACAAGCCTTGACGGGAGATTTAGTTGAATTGCCCGATTCATTATCATCATTTGATGTTTCTAAATTGTTGAACATAGATGAATCTTCATCGGTAAAGAAGTATATCGTTGGTTTAAGGGTGCCTTACGAATCCATGATAACTGCTGGGGCAAGTGGTGAGGTCTTGAGGCAGTTTATCATTCCATCCGGACCGGGCACAGACTACCCATCCGAAGATAATACAGAACCTTTCGATCCTGTCACTGTTGAAGGAGGGGTTCTAAACAGACCTAACCCTTTTTTCCAGCAAAAGGTGGCAATACCCGGTGTAATACAGACATTCACACCAGCCTATGCGGCAGGTGATTCGGTCTATACATTCAACATTGGGTTCGCCGCAGTTGAGCAGTTGATAGGGATTTGATGAGATGGCGGTTGAGAGGGTAAGCACACAAGCCGTGCGGTTGAACGGCTTTACTGACGGCATGGTTGTTCCCACTGGTGCATTTAGAGAAACCGGTGTTGATTTATTCCCAAGCGGTCATGCTGAAAAAAAGGGTATAACCAACAAAGTTTCTTCATATAACAGTGATGAGCCAAAGATTGGCCTAAGACATATTCCAAACGAAGGGAATCCGTTGAACAATCTAATCGGACCATTCACAATAGAAGCCTATGTTATACCGGATTGTGGCGGTGTTATAGTGCATAAAGAAGGCTGTTACACTTTGAAATTTGGTGAAATACGCCAGTCAGCAAATCTTAGTTTCAGTGTTTTGACACGAAATGCTGGGAATAGTGAAGCAATAGAAACTCTAACTATCCCACACTTGTGGTCGCCAGCCGCAAATGAATTTGCCGTAGGTGGAACATACGGCGTAGGTGGCAATTTGCCTCATGATTTATCGTTAAGTGGCAATCCGATGTTTTACATTAACGCTCAATTCACAGGAGAGGGGCTAAGAGTCTTTGTCAACGGAGAGTTGTTTGGCGAGTTAGACTTTGGTGGTGAAACACGGACAACAAAAGCATTCTCATCGGATCTTCACATCGGAGGAACAGGCGGCCAATACAGGGGCGTTATCGAAAGTGTGCGTATTAGCAGGGGGATTGTAGCACCACAATTACAGCCTCTTACCAAGACACAAGACACCATAGGCTTATGGGATTTTGAAGATGAAATTGATGTGCCGGATTTGTATTTCTTTAACAACAAGACACCCGCATTCACTACACCGATTATTGACGGAACAGGAGATGAAGATGCAGACATGCCACTACCGATGGTATGTGTAGCGTATGATTTTACCAATGTTGCAGTAACACAACCCGTCACTAATCCGATTTCTTTAGCCACAGGTATGGATTATGGAACATTCAAAATAAGAAATCATCCTTTTGGTAAGGCAACCGCTTTAGAATTAATTGCATCTTACTTATTGAAAATACCAGTCGAAGAATTGCCATTACAAACATGGTGGGGTAGTCGAATTTTAGACATAGGTGCTATCGTAACAAAGGACTCATATCATACAGATGGCTTGCCTGTGTCCAGTCTAAATGCTATTGTCAACACATCGGGCACCGATCCTATCACCGGCTTGCCCTTTTCATCTTATTCTTTTAATCCCACTGATGCCGATACCGATGGCGGGATAGCATTAGATCCGATTGGAAACCCTATTGAAAGAGTAAGAATCATAGCGTTAGATTTTCAAAACGATAGGGTAGTAGTGCAAAACAGTATCTTGATTGATGCTGATGTTGATGCAGATCCTCATACTCAAGGGTTTTTGTTTGAACACACCGATAATACCCCTGTTTGGTTCACGCTTGGTAATGGTGACTTAATCATTGACAATGGTGGCAAATTGAGAAAGAAGGGTCAAATGACAAGAGCAAGGTTCACACAAGGTCAATTCTTTACGGACAAATCGGGCTTCGGGAATGATGCTTATTGGGTCAGTAAAACATCACGAAACACCGAAGCAAATCGTGTTTCTCCATCACAAACAACCGGTCTTTTCAACCCTGCTGATTACCTTGCACCTTTTACAAATGAGTTGATTTTGTGGCTGGATGGGAATGATCCTCGTTATATGTTTGATGCTCACGGACAACAAGTAGGTAAGCAAACGACAGAAGTTTCTTGGTGGAAAAGCAAATCAACACTTCATCCGGAAGCGGTATTTTATTCCGGTCCGATGTTTATGTTTCCGTGGATCTATGTTAAACACAACCCAGCCACTAACAGTATAGGTTCTTTGAAAGCGGCCAGCATTACAGATTATAATTATCAAGGCCAAATAGGTGTGCCGTTTTTACACGATTTGGACACACAAATGGGTTGGGTTCTTGAGTTTTCCGAAGGTGAAGGACTCCATTCATTTGGCGGTATGCCGTTAGAATGGGAAATGGCAAGAATAGGAAAAACAGGTCCGACCATATTTAGTGGTTGGGTCAATAAATTTGGTAGCCGATTAGGCATGGCACCGTTTGACCCAGCCAATCCAGTGGGTTATCGTGGATATATCCCAAGCCTCCCATTGTTGGTGCCACAGGGTAAGCAACAATTCAGTGCGTTCCACAATGAAGTAAATCACACAAATGGTAAATACACCTTTGTTTATGTGGTAACGCCCGCACCATACGACCCTAATGTGCCGTTGAATATGTTTGACAGTAAGTTTGGTGTTGGTCATAGAAGTCAAAAGTTAGATGCTGGATTGCCAGCCGTTGTAGGTCCGACTTTACTAATGGATGGTGGTGGCTTTGGACCGGTATCAGTAGGAACGGCTGGAACACCAGTTGCCGGAACACCATCAGTAGTTATAGTGCGTTGTGACCCACAAAACGGTAATGCTGGCACTTGGTCGCTTTACACCGAAGTTGGTGGTTCTAACCCATTATACAACGCTCAATTCGCTGGTAATCCGGGTGCAAGCCGATTTGTTTTTCACCCTGTGTTAGATGATCCACAGGGCAATTGGCCGTTAGGAAACCCAGCAACATTCTCCGATGTATTCAACGCTGGCATAAACCTATTCGGTTTCATAGGTCAAGGTAGGAGAGGGTTAATTTTTGAAGGAACGGCACCAAGCGGGTTTATGATTCACGAAATTCTTTTTTACAAGAAGGAATTAAACCAAAACGAATTGACTGATGTGAGGCAATATATTGAAGATAAGTGGGGTATTTGATGACAATTACACTACCCGAAGCCGTTGATGATTTTGTTGGTCAGTGTGGATTTACTTCATACAACAAAGTCGAAGGACACTTTTTCTTAGCGAAGTTACCACAGCCCAACAAAGAGGTAGTTACACGCACGGTTCAAGGTATAGCCGACAGGTTTGAATCCACTTATGAAGATGCTTCTATTGGTAGCGTTGTTTCATTAAATGATAATGTCAATATTACTGAAACAGTGTATCAAGGAGAGGCTTTAGATGTTATTACAAACAGTGTTGTATCAACCTTTGAATCTATACAAGGTAACGGTCAAGAAGTTTCTTCAATTATTGTGCAGGGTGGACAAGGTAATACAGACTTGACCGGCACTTATCCTTCAAGCACAGCCGATTCTATATTAGCAATTGCCGTTGAGGACATAAGACCGTTTTTGTTAAAGGGTCTTGATACCGAACACCGTGCATTGTTTGACACAAACGACCGGACTAAGCCAACAAATCAAGAATACATAAGGCACTTGACACCGGAAAAAGAATCAAGAATAGCAAAAATAACTATTCCAAGTGAATGTATCAACGGTGGTGGCTTGCCAAGTGTGGTCGAGGTTCACTACAACGCCATAGACCTGTCCGGTGAGGTTATAGCCGCATACAAAGACGACCCTAATTTTCTTACAGTAGGTAATGTGGCCGCTTGGCAACAATTCCAAAACGACAAAAATGACATACAAGGAATGTCATACACTGTTGGGGGTGTAGGTGGTAAAAAATCTTGGTTGATTG
>CERF01010340.1_pt1 | contig 15344 bp, 8 predicted proteins | sample 530961 | NCBI WGS metagenome assembly CERF01 (sample SAMEA2621151, study PRJEB7988) | marine metagenome | isolation source: saline water (ENVO:00002010), including
GAACCCGCAGAGATAGTTAAGTCTCTACCTGCTGTTGTTGAAGTTGTTGCCGCTACGCTTACCGTTGCATCTTGACCATTTCCAAAACCAATATCTCCACCTGTAACTGTTAAATCAGTCCCAACTGTTGCAGTAGTTGTAGTTGTTAATGCACCTGTAACTGCTAATGTGCTTCCATCAAAAGTTAAGTTTGCCTCTCCTTGAATGGCATTTGAGCCAGTAACAGTTGTAATTGTATTGTTGGTTGAACCAGTTAAAGACGCTCCACTAGCACCTATATCACTAGCAACTTCAGAACCAGTTCTAAAATCTACATTCCCACTACCATCTAAAACTAAAAATTTATCTGTATCTGTTCCAGCATTTACAACACTGCCTAAATTCAAAGTTCCTACAACAGAAGTAGCACCTAGCCCATCAACAGAAAATACAGTTGTGTCACCGTCATCACCATCAGAATCATCATCCGATAAAATTTCAAATTTTTCATCTGCTGTATTATCTGCTAATATAAATCTAATATCCGCATTTGCTATTTTATTTTTAAATACTGTTCTTGTTCCGTCACCAAAAACATCCATTGCTGGAGTATATGCATTTGAATCTAAATAACCTATTGATAGATTATTATCTGTTTTGTGTGATGTAAAAAACTGTGTTGGTAAACTTGCAGTTGCAGTATCGGCATCGTGAGCAACTTTAACTAAACCGATAGGAATGTCACCATCGGTCAATTCTGGAATGTCATCAACCGATGTTGATATTCTAACATCCATTGAATTATCTGCTTTAACTACTACTAGATGGTAGAAGTTACCAGAAGTTGGTCTAGTTAATGCGTGTGCGCTCAAAGCACTTATTGAAACATATTCTCCATCTCTAAATATTTTACCTGCTGCAACTGCTACAGTTGGGGATGTCCCACCAGCATAAGTGAAATTGAATCCCATACTTCCAGCCGCACCATTTTTTAATGCATAATTTCCTGTAGCCGCAGAATACAATGCTTTGAAAACCCCAGAATGTGGGAAATCTAGCCCATCTCTAATTTGTAAACTTGCAGTTTCATCACCAGTATTTGCTGGTGTTACTAATTGACTTATTCCTACTCCGTCATTGTTAACTATTAATGTCATTATTCTACCTCCACTGAAAGAGTAATATCTATTTGGTCTGAATTATTAAAAGGGCCGATTGCATCAAAAGGAAATCTAGCCAACATTATACTTTCTACTGTTGCCTCTGTACCATCTGTATTAGATTCTCCAGTAATCTGAACCCCTTCTAATCTCATCTCATCGAATTGATTATCTTGAGGTAACTCCCCGAACACACCAAATTCTCTAATCGCACTAGCAGCCAATTGACTACCTGTTACTGTTAATTTGAAATCTGTACTAGTATCACCAGTATTAGTAATTGTTAGTGTTTCATTTGCAGTCAAAATTGGAACATCCAATGTATTTGCATTAGGGTTAGTAGTGTCTCCACCTATCCCAACATTACCTGTCGTAAAAAAAGTTTGTAAAAATAAATTTACTTTTTTCTTAGCATCTTCTGTTATCATGTTAAATCCTCATCTAAAATTACGCTTGTTTCTACTGAACCTAAACTTGGGTTGAATCCCACGCTGTTAGTCGCTACATTAACTGTATAATTAAATCCAATGGTAAATGGACTACTAAACACACCTGTTTTAGTAGCAACTAGTCTCACTCCTTTGATTTTCATGGTGTCAAAGAAGTTATTTGTGTCATTGACTGATTTAAATTTACTTGCTCTTAAAAAGGCTAAAGTCTTTTTACTTTTAACCATCAGTTCAGCAAGTCTTTCACTAATCCCTTTATTGTAAGCCCCTATTTCTAATTCCATTATACCTAGATTATCATACCTTATTTCTAGTACAACATATCTATCTGCGGGAATTCCTCTACTTGGAATATCTAAACTAATTATATCTCCAACTCTAAGATACTCTAACCCTACCATAGATATTTTAATCGTTATCCTAAAGTTATTTTTAGCATAAAAGTCTAACAATTTATTTGCTTTGACATCTGCCTCTTCTTGAGTTCTTATGGTTTCATCAACTTCCTCAAAGGTTTTCTTTCCAACTTCTTTTATGCTTGCGCCTAATCTTCTAATAGATTTAACCCCAGAACCATAAACTATTACTTCATTATAGAAATCGTATTGTGATTGTTCTTTAGACACATCTATAATATTACTAGTTTCTTCTGATATACCATAACCCGAATAATCTAAATTAGCATTATCTGGTCTAATTTTTATTCCTTCTGAGGTGATAGTAATTCTTTTATCTTTAAATTCTGTTAAAAATTGAATGGCTTTGTAGACATCTATTCCTGTAAATTCTGGCCCAGTAAAGTATGGGTATTCTACAGTTGATTCTGTAAAATCAATATTGTTAATTTTCATTATATCTTCTACTATATCTTCTGTTTCCATAGCAATAGTGGCAGTAGAGGCTATGTTTGCTTTTACTGGGTTTCTTATTTTAGAAGGTAATGGAGTTTTTACTGTAAATATTTCCCCAACAGAAACTATACCTGCCATTTTTTGACTTACTTTTTCACCAAAATTTATGTTACAAGCCGTCATCAAACCTGCTGGTGGTTTAGATACACTCATTTGTTTTCTTTCTTGCGCATCTCCGTCATTTAACAACACGTCATAAGACTTACCACTTTCAAATCTTTTTCCACTGCCCCCATCTCCAAAAATAGTCGTAAAGTAATTGAAAGTTGGAGGGCTTGAATTTATACTAGTAACTCCTCTCGGAACAATATGAATATCATCACTAGTTGAATCCATATTAACTAATACATACATAGATTGAACTGCTTCTTTATATCCAAATACCTCTCTTTTATCACTTACATTTGCCCCATTCCATAATTGAATATGTGGAACACTTGCATACATTTTATCATCAAAAGGTCTTTTTGTAGTAGAGGAACTTAGCGTGTATAGATTAATTGAAGATGGAGAATCTGGCCATAAACATGTTTCTGATGGTTTCATTACTTTATAATAATTAGAAATATATGGGGTGCTAGTGTTAACATTATCTACAATCAACACATGTTCTCTAGTATCTGCGCCTTGTGATACACTATGACTAATTACGTGCATAATATGTTTAGGTAACAATCCTTCTTCTGAGGCCATGAAAGAATATTGAGAATCATTAGCACCAGTTCCAGCATTAGTCCAAGTTCCACCAATAGGGTATCTTCTAGTACTATCTGCTGAGTTTATGGTTCCTTGAGTTCTACCTTGATAATATCCTTCTGTAGATACAAGATAATACCCTGTTAAATTAGGGGCAAAAGCAAGCCAATGGTTATCATCCATTGCTGAATTATCCCCTTCTTTTATTTCTATTACTGCTTGTGACCCAGTATTAGATGAGGTATCTAAGCCACTTGGTTTGTGGGTTAATTGTGTAAGCATAGTAATACTAACACCTAAATTAGATTGAGCATATTGGCCTAAATGCAAATATGGTTTAAATAGTATTTTAGCACCATCTGCAACATTGGTTGGTTTTTCTTCTGCATTAAATGTTACAGCAGCAAAATCTTTATCATACGCTCTTTTGATTTTTGGATTAGAAATACCATTACTAACATTAGTAGTTTCTGCGAATTGAACATATGGGGCAGAAGGAAACTCATTTGCACCATCGGAATTAGAACGTAATTTTTTGCTTGACATTTTTAAGTATATTCTGTTTTCTTTTAATACACCAGTACCAATAGCAGAATACAATGCATCTGAAACTGGGAAAGTCATACCAGTTGCTAATTGTCCACCTTCTTCATCTGCGTTATCTATAGTAAATCTATCTAAAACAACCCCTTTTAATCCACGATAAATATTTCTACCTTGGCTAAGATAATATAATATTTTAGAAGAATGAACTACATCTCCTTGTGCATAATTTGCCTGTGTTCCTGCTGGTGCAGAATCGGGACTTATGAACATATAATTGTTGGTTGTAGTCCCCCTAAATATAGGTGGTAACATACATAATGCTAATGTATCATCGTTTCCTCTTTTTAAATTTTCATTATTTGCTAAGTCTTCTTCTGTTGCCCCAGTTAAAGTAATGTTAGTAGGAGTCACTACATTTGCAGTGCCAACATTGTGAACAATACCTACTTGCGCCCCTGCATTATCATACACTTTATCTCTAGGGCTAAAACTCCAATTACCATAAGTTCCAGTTACAGTTATACTCGATGCTGCTCCAGCAGTTATTGCTCCATCTACCAAAGTATCTGTTTCAGTTGGTGATAGAGGGAAATATGCTGAATTTGTAGAAGTTACTGAATTATCTGGTTTGCTAAACACTGCATTTGTTCCAGTTGGATTTTGCTCAATGTCATAATTTTTTAAAGCAAAATTAGTATCTCCAACATATTTACCAGAAAATATTGCCCCTTTAGTTTGTGTTATATCGTTAAATGTAAGTGCATTTCCTTCCTTATGGGCTAATATAGAATCTGCTGTTCCTATGCCACCCAATCTAGGCAACCAATATGCAGCGTTATTTGTAAAATCCGCATCATCTGTAAATCTAAGACAAAATATATTTCCAGTATATTGGGTATCTGAGCCTGTGGGAAATTCCACTGCCGCACTAAATGTTAATTTATTATCAGCAGATGACGTTGCTGAACCATCTGTAGCGACTTTACCTAAAAATTCACCTCTGTCAGTATATATGTATGGCCACCCTCTATCGTTAGTGCTATCATTAAAATCAGTATCAATTTGTGAAGCGGTAACTGCGCTGCCATTTTTTGTAACTGTTGCTACAGTTGTACTATCCCATCCAGTAATAGCGTAATTACCATTAGTTAATCCTAAATTGTTTAATGTTTTTAATGGTAAAAAATTAGGAACTGCTAAAGTGTCAGCATCATCAAATCTTTGTCTATTAGTGATTTCACTTTCATTTATTGGAGATTCTGGGTCAACTACATTAAAGTGCCAATCAAAGGTTAAATCTATCAACCTCATTAAACCAAACCTTTTGATTTGATTCCCAGTAATAGAGGACGATGTTATCGGTACAGTTTCAAAAGATTCATCCGTCATTTCATGTGATGATATAGAACCTACATAATTTTCATGAGTTACTTCTGATGAGATTCTTGCTCCAGAATCGTGTAATACTAGATTGTAATCTGTCAAATCTCTAGCAGAAAAACCTAAATGATTTGGCCTAGACATTGATTCTGGATATAAATCGCTTGCTGCGAAAATATGATAACTTATTCCTTTTGGGTCTATTTTATCTAATACAGTTTGTCCTTGTGTTACTGGATTATGTCTCCAGAATTCTAATGGATTATATTCACTAGTACTACTGGCTGATAGTGTTTTACTATCAGTAGAAGTAACAGCAGTAACTTGTTCAAATCCCCAAGGCCCACCAAGATTAGAATATTGACTACCATATGACATAGTTGAACTTGTCATTAATTTTGGAAGTTTATCAAGTAATTGTTTGGTTTCGTTTCTTATTGGCTCGGATATAGTATTACTACCATATACTGGGCCGACTCCTCTAGTTTCTAAACTACCTATCTTCTTTTGATTACTATAAGCAGTATCATAATAATCGTAATCATAAGGGTACAATTTTGCACCCATTTGGACATCATTGGTAGCAGATGTTCTTCCGTTTATTCTTTGGCTAGATTTATATGAACTAGCATAAGCATGAATATTACCAACATCTCTACCATTATATTCTATGAATTTTTCACCGACTCTAATATCTCTTGCTGCCCTATATAAACCACCTTTTTTAGATTTCTGTAAATCAACATAGCGATATATTGGTTTACCAAATCTAAAATTAGTTCCAGTTACAGTTATGATTAAAGATGTAGTCCATTCGGCATAATTGACTGCCCCATTTATTAATGGTTTTCTACTGTTACCTAAGACTGGATTAACTGCTTGTAATATGCCACCATCATTTAACCCTTGAGTGTTTATAAAATATAAACCATGATTGTGTTGTGTAGAAACATAGAGTTGTTCATTTTCTGCTAAACTAACCCCATCTGGAAGTTTAGACTCTAACAAAATATCCCATTCTGTCGGGGTTTGTGCGCCAGCCCTTGCTCTAATCTTGTAAACGATTCCAACAAAAGTACCATCACTTTTGTAAATAGGATTGCCTTCACCTATGTTTGTATTAGCACTTCCTGTATCTACAGTAATTTCATTTCTATGACCTGCACTGTAAGTTGAACCATCAAAATAAGTTTGAGAATTATCATCATCACTAGCAGCATCTATTTGTGTAGTAGTTACCGTCACTGTTTCAAACCTAACATCTTCTACATTTCTATCAACTCTTGCTAAAATAGCAGGACAATTAGGGGCGAGTTCAATTATTGCTTCACCTTCACCACTTTCAATACTTACTATATTATAATGAGAAAGAGAATTAATTGTGTTTACTGCTTTATTTCTAGCATTAGCAAAAAAACCAACATCAGTATCACCAATATCTCTAACGTTATCTAAGTAATATCCTCTAGCCCTACCGTCAGAATCATCACTAGTATTAGCCAATAGTTTACCTTCTTTAGATGTGACTAAGTTAGAACTTGATGAAAATGTTAATTTTTTACCACTAGTAAAGAAAAACCCTTTATTGGATGCCCCTTTTAACGAAGTTGGAGTATTTGTTAGTGTAGGATGAGATTGAATTGCTTTTCCAAAATAAACACTATTAGTATGATTTGAATTATATATGTTGATAGATGATTTATACAAGGTTTGATTTCTTGCACTGTATGCGACTGAACCATCATCTAAAGTTATTGTATTACTAGAAATATTAGAAACTACCCCTATAAAATTATAATCTCCAGCACTGCTAGTAAATACTAAATCTCCTGTACTTAATACGCTACCATCACTTACAGTAAATGATGTATCACCGATAAAAATTTCACCATCAGAATCATTAGTTAACGCAGTCCCAGTATCTTGAATTTCATAATATGGCCCAAGTGTAGAGTAAACCCAATCCTCTGAAAAAGTATAATTTTTATTAAGCACTGGCCCTAACAATTTAGATACATCACTTCTACCAGTAATCATAAGTTTGTGCATTCCAAATTGTATTTTTTCTTCTATTGTTTCTACACTACCTTTGAACATTACTTTTTCTACAATATACGCACCAGCAAAATAATCTAGAATAGAACCCGTTTTCTTATTAGTATCTACTAGATTTACAGATGCTTGATGTGTAGTACTTCCAGCAACATTTGTTAAAGTATCAATTGGAAAGTATGCTTGAGTTATACCATTAATAGTTAATCCAGTAGTGGGTGAAAAATCTCTATCAAAATCTTGTATTTTTACGTATTGATTTTTAGAATCTCCATATTTTATTTTTATGGTTTGACCAGATAAACTATCATCTCCAGCCAATGTCAATTCTAACCCGTTGATTCTAGATTCTGCAAAAGATGTAAGTGCTGTACTATTGTATGAAAGAGTATCAGTCCCAATAACTATATCGGCAGACATAGGTAAAGAATCATAAGTTATCTCAGTATCTATTGGAAAATCTACCATAAGAGTAGAAGTTAGTTTTGACCAAGTTCTTCTAAATGCTTTAGCAGAAGTTAAATTTTCTCTAAGCCCACCAGAAGAAAACCCAGACTCATCTGATTCTCTATAATGTGAGATAGTAACTTGTTGTGAGCCGTTAGATGGCGCACCAACCGCACTTATTTTGTAACGGTTAGTATTTATTCTAATAGTTTCAAAAGAACTACCAGATACTAGAAGTGTCCTTAAATCTTGACCTTCTTCTAAATCATCAAAAACGAGAATAGTATCTCCAGAGGACTGTGAAGTAATTGTACCAAATAACCTAGACATTTCTAAATAACTAATATTACCAGATGCAACGACTTGTTTAAGTTCTATGGGGTCATTTGCATTTATCTTTTTAGCCATAATATTATGGGCATCTAAAATTTCTATTTCTGCATATGAACCAGCAGAGGTTATAGAATTAGATAATTTGACATCAGAAACTCTAGGTATTTTTTCATTTTTTATTGGGCTGTCATCGTAATGTAAATATCGTAACGGGCCATCAGTTAGAAAATGGCCTTTTTTTCCACTTCTCTCTCTATTGATATTAAGAAACATATTTGACCAAAGGTTTATGATTGCAGAAAAACTTTGATTGTAATCACCAGCAGTTGTACCAAAAGGAGTTCCATCTCCACCATTATCATCTAAATATCTTCTGTATTGCGTTGGTTGGCCACTACTAGCAAAACCAGTACCACCTGTCCCCCCACTACCTGTTACTGCAAAAGTCGGCTCATCTGCCGCTCTAAGATTGTCTACTAATAATCCATGATGATTAAATCTACCTGTGTCTGAAACAAAATTACCATATTCGGATTCAGTAGAAAATATACTTAAATCATGATACATTGTATTATTATAAGTAGAACCATCATGTCTATTGATAGTTCTTCTTATTCCATACTTTGTATTATTATTTAATTGGTTCTTGTTATCTACCCTATCATTGTAAAAATAAAATTTAGGAGAACTAACATAACAATATTCTATATGTTTTTGAAGAGTGATGTCATCTGAACCGTCATCATCAGTATCAAAACTAGCAGTACCATGCAGTAAACCATAAGCAACTGCTACCACATCTGTTCTTGTTTTTAGTGGCCCTTTATAAATTGCAAACTTTGTCCCTTTGGGAACGTCTGTAGGCATAGGAGGGTCGAATTCAAGATAAGAGTAGATGCTTGTATCGCTTTCTTCTGAATTAACAGAAGTAATTTTTGCCATATGGTGTAAGTTTTCATCATCTGCGTGAAGTATAACAAAATAATCATTTGTCGACATCCCAGAATTAACTGCTGATAATTCTTGTCCTAATACTTCTTGTTTATCAAATACATGAAGTCTATATGATTCTGTTCTACTTAAATTAGATAAATAATCAGAATGAACATCCACTGTACTAGTTCTTCTCAAATTTTCATTATTTGCTAACGCCACTAAATTATTTGTAGCCCCACCAGAACCATCATCAAAATATATTCTATGTCCACCAGAAATAGTTACTATATTTCTTACTGTGCCAACTAATGCGCCAGCATCGTCAAAAATGCTATCTCCTAATTTGAATACTAGATTAGGGTCTATTGTATCAACATCTACATATCCTTGAGAATCTGCACTTATTGCCCCATCTACTAATACACCAGTATCAGTATTTGGATATAATCTGTTCACTACAGCAGATAAAGTAGTATCTGTTGAGCCATCTGAATAAGACACCCCATATACGCTACTTGTATTGCCAGCACCAGTTGGATTGGTTGGAGTATTATAAATTTCATAACAAACCAGTTTATATGTTGCATCGTTAAATGTTCCCGCTCCAGCAGCAGTTTTCAAAAGAGGATTAGTAGGAACAGAAGATTGGATGGTAGTTCCTGTTGGTGTAGACATAGGAGTAGAACCTGTCCCCATGACAAAAAAATCTAATGACATTACAAGTTCGCCTCCTCAAACCTATAATATAATAGTGCTGACCTAAAACTAGGGGCCAAAGTCTCTAATGTATCAAAATTACTTTTAGCATCTGATAATATAGCAAACTCGTGCAACTCCCCCATAAATTGTGTAGGTGTCCCGAATTGATAACCAGTTGGGCCAATGGTATTGTTAAGATTACCTAATCCACTTGCAGGGACTTGACCAATGTAACTATCTGCTTGCTCAAAAGTAAATGCACCAACAACATCTATGTTCCCAGATTCTTTTAGTTCTCCATTTACATAAATAGATAAATGCTTAGTGAGGTCATTGTAAACTGCTGCTATGTGATAAGAGTTAAACATGTAAAATGCTTCTTTGTAAGCATCAGTATAAAGAACTGCTCCATCAGATAATGAATTAGATTGGCTCATAGTAATAGTAGTACCACTTATACCAGTTACAGTGCCAATAGAAGTAAATGTAGTCCCGCTCAAAGTGTATAATCTTTGGCCTTTGTAAACTCTATATTGTGTAGTGGCAGTAAAATTAGCAGCACTTGATGTAGCCCCGTTTACAGTAGTTCCTGTTTTTCTGTATCTTGCTCTATTATCTCCCTCATAGGCATTATCATTATATGTTGTAGTTGGATATTCTCTTTGTGTCGATGTTCCTGTATGGTAAGTATTGGCAGATATAACATTATTTGAGGTTGTTAATGATTTAGTAGTGCCGTTATTATGAACTTGAAATTTCACTTGATATTCTGCGGGTTGATTTGTATTATGGTTTGTGTTGTTAACTAAACTCAGACTAACATTTCCATTATAAAATAATGTCATTTCTTGGAGATAACGTAGTTCAACCCCACCTACTTGTATTGTCCCAGTGCCAGCATGAGAAGGGGAATATACAAAGTCTTCAAAATTACGGGGAGTGCCATCACAATTAGAGGGCATTGTTCTTCTGCTTGATAGAACTCCAGCATCACCTACTGGAGAGTTAATAGTATCATCTTGTAATTCAAAATCAAAACCCCACCCATTTATTTCATATGGGGTAATAATAGTTTCAATTGTAAAACTACCTTCGTGTCCGAATAAACCATAGCCTTCTCCAGAAACTTGTGGAATTTTTATATGTCCGTTGCACATTACAGGAAAGACTAGTGCTTTCCTATTAGACACGTACATATTCATAGGCATAGTAATCACCCAAGAGGAACAGTTGCTACCTCAAATTCTAAATTAAATTCAACGTGTGGTTGCCCACCAACTAATGTAGTTCCAAAATTTCTAATGAATCCTTTTATTCCTTCTGCTGGACTGTCACTGGATGAACTAAATGGGTCTGGGTAAGGAGAATGACCTATAGTAAAATCGTTATCTAATTTATGGTTTTTACCTTTGTGTCTTGAACCAAAATTAAAAGGAACCATCTTTGCACTGTCTACATTTCTAGTTGCTGCTGTTGCTATAGTATCATTATGATACAGCCAATATTTAGATACAAATGATGGATATAAAATAATCAACTCGTTAAGATTTTGTTGTCTTTGAACAATAGAAGAATCAACATAAGAATGAATCATTTGAGCAACTTCGTGTGCTGTCATCTCTACATCAATAACATCAAACCCATTAGATTGGCTAAATTCATTCGGTGAAGTCCCACTATAAGTACTAGATGTTCTGTCTAGAGTAGTATCACTTAATGCCCCTGCGCCATCTATAGCATTCAAAGGATATGCTTTTTGAATACTTTGATTGGTAATAACTCCATCAATAGAAATACTTTTTTGCGTCATACCTAAATCTATACCTAAGTTTGTAGATTCACCTTTTGATATACCCGAAAAAGGTATAGGAAAAGAAGGAACTTGTTTTGTAGTTGTTATGTTAATATTTTCTGCCTTTAATGCTATTCTATTTTGCATAGAAGCACCAGTAGCAGATATTACATCGCTATCTAATAATTGTGTTGGTTCTCTATTAGCCAATTGTAAAAAAACATGATGGCCACTTAATCCTGTATTTGGACTTGCAAAACTCATAATCTCACTCCCGTACTTGTACTCCTATTCATTTCTCTACTTACCATTTGCCCTACTCTCCTAGCAATATCTCTAAGTTCATTTTCACTTGCACCAAGACGGCCATTGACATGAACATGAATTGTGTTACCACCACCATTGGGTGTAACAGCAGAACCCTTGGGTAAATTAACTATCTCTGGCCCACGTTCACCAACCAAGAATGCACCAGATTTAGTTACTATTCCACCTGTGGCCAGCCCCACAATATTTCTACTTCCAGTCGCTATTGATTGCCCTGCTGATATATATGATTTGCCAGATTCCTCCAAGCCCTCCTTCGCTTTAAACAAACGACCAGTAACAGCCATTACTACAGCACCTATACCTTGACCGATACCAAACAATATTTGAGTGATACCTATCACTATTTGAGAAAGACCTAATATAATTCTACCTATGGTCATGATTGATGCAAAAGCAGACATTGCTTTTTTATAACCCTCACTATTTTTATTTAAACCTGCTTCTTGCAAAGAGGCAGCAAATCTAACTTTTAATTTTTCAAAGAAAGAACTAAAGTCAAATGTACTAAACCACTTGATAAACATTGAAAAAGTATTTAATAAAAACGCAAATACCTTTGGTAAAAAATCAGCAAGTCTAGGTATTATCTCGTTTATAGCAAAAGCGACTAAATTTGCTAATCCTGTTAAAATAAAATCACCAAATATACTTAATACTTCATCAAAAGTTTTTAGAGGGTCTGCTAATGCTTTGAATAACTTAACACCTGCCTCTACTACTGGCTTTAAATAAGAATCATAAAACTCTATTAATGTATTTTTTAATTGTTCAACTCTTCTTTTTAATTTAGCAGTGTCTTTAAATGCATTCATCAATGGTTTTCTAAACAGATAAATTGCTGCAATAATTAACCCAAACCCAATTAATCCCACAATAACTAATTTTGCTAACCCTCTAAAAACTAAACTTATTGTCCTAGAAGGTAGACTGGCTAAAAAGTTAAATGCTCTTTTTTGAAGTGTGGCTACTTTTATATTTATTTCTGCTGCCCTTTGTTGTATTTTTTGAAATGGAGTTTTAATCAATCCAAAATTTGCTTTTCCTTTTTCATTGATAAGCCCTACTTCTCTTGCTGTGTCTGTAGTCTTTTTCATTCGGCCAAGAACCTTTCCTGCTTTTTCTAGTTGCCCAGTATCTCTAAGTCTAATGTATCTCTTTTCTAAAAACTTCATCTCTTCTTTATACGTTTTGAATAATTTACCTTTACCACCTACTTCTTTCGCAAGTAATTCTAATTTTTCTTTTTGTGCTTTGTTTTCTTCTAACGCAATCATTCTTAAAGCGTGTTGTCTACCATATAATACTTTTAAAATAGCAGCACTTTCTTTGAGTGTTTTGACTTGTTTTTCTTGAACTTTATTATTTTCTTTTGTTTTTCCCATAAAAAACGCAACGGTATCTGTTAAACCTTTAAGTCTAAACATAGCATTTCCGATGGGGCCACCTAACCTCATCATTCCTTGATATAACGTGCCTTCACCAAAACCAGCAAGTCCTTTTCTAGCATCTTTTGCCGCAGACTCTACTTCTCTAAGGCCATCTCTCAAGCCAGTTATTGCGTCCCTATCTAATGCCAGATTTCTTCACCGCCTTGTCTATTTCTTTCGCTTTCATCGCTTCGACATTTGTGTGGATGAGTAGCATATCCATAAAGAGTTCTGATGGCATCTTGTACACCTCAAGGGGACTTATCCCCAATCCTTTTGCAAGGGTATATACCATTATTCTGGATGACAGCCTAGCATCAACAGGTCTTCCTTGTAAAGCCTGTTCGATTACTCGTTTTTTTGGTCATCCCCCTGTATCATATCTTGCATAGGATTAGGGAGTATTTCTTTTAATTGATTTCCGATATAAGGACTTAATCTTATATAGTCTATCTTTGATAATTCTGGTTCAGTTTTTTCTATGAAATTTTCGACCATAAACTTATACATTGCGTTAAGGTCTAAATTCATTTCACCTGTTTTGGCATCTAATTTCATAACAGAGTTCATGGCTTGTTCTACTTGTAACCATGTTGGCTCTTTTACCCATACCTTCAGATATTCGTCCGAATCGGGGGCGACTCGGATATAATGCTCTCTTGCTTGGCCAGCAAATAACGCTGACTTGTTCGTTACTAATTTTTCCATTTTTTTCACCTTTTACTTACTTACATTGTTTGGTGTGAATATAATACATTGAACCATTCTGATTTGGCTATTGTTTGAATACTGGTTGGTTGAGCAGAAAAAGGACGTCTTGGTGGTGGGCCTGTTCTTGTTCCTGCTGGTGGTCTACCTGCTACTGGTCGTATAATCTCTCTACCATGTAGTTTACCTTTGTTTTGTTCTGCTTGTAATTGTGCTTCTAATGCTTCAAGTCTTGGTCGTGCAGCAGGATTACCAGCAACTTCCGCTTTCATTTGTTGTATCTGATTTTTTAAATTTTGAATAACTTGTGGGTCTGGTCGAGCAGCCAAATTTACTTCAGTAGGTGATGGGACATTTGCTTGTGCGCCTCTTGGTTGATTGGGACTAGGTGTTACCATTTGCCCTAATCTTTGTTTGATTCCTCCTGCCGCAGCACCCACACCACCTAAAACACCTTTTGCCCCTCTTAATGCTAATTTACCTGCTCCTGCTGCTGCCCGTCTTCCTAAACTTTGTCCTGCTGCACCGAATGCTACTTGATTTTGAGATGAGGCTTGATTATTTATATTCCTAATTTGTGCTGGAGTCATACCAGATTGTTGAAGGTATGTTACTTCTTCTCTACTTAAATTTCTAAATTGAGGGTGTGGGTTTTCTTTTGCTTGAGCGTGAAGTCGATTACCTTGTTCTGGTGATAAATCGACAGTCATTGTACCTGCCATTCCTTGTACTGCTTGTTGTGGTGTGGGCTTTCCTTGACGTTGCCGTTGTTGCATTCGTTGTCTCTCTGCTGCTGTCGGTGGGCCTTGTCTTCTGTTTAGTCGCCGCCGCCGTTGCTGATACTGTTGCCGCTCTTCTGCTGTCGGTGGTCTTCGAGTTTGAGGATTGGCTGGTTGAGCAGGTGGAAGCCCTACGTCCAACGTACCTTGTTGCTTAAGAATATCAAACCATTCACTCATTTTCTTCAACTACTGTTTCTTCTTTTTTCTTTCTAGACTTGCGTTGTTTCTTTGGCTTAGGAGGATTTTTCTTAGCCTCTAATGCCTCTAGTTTATTTTTCGCTTCTCTACGATAAGGATATGCATCTATTGATTTTTCCATTTTAATCACCCTTGTAATAACCAGTGCGTCTTCACCGTACATGTATTCAAAGTTCTTGGCATAATTACAGCATCTACAATAAATGGGCTGTTATCTTCTGGTATTGGGAAGTTAGCCGTACTAACAAAATAATCTGTGAATTTAAGTGTGATGTTTTCACCGTTTTCTTTAGTAAATGTTAACTCAATCATTTGCCCACTTGTGCTTGGGTTTTCTGCTTCATTTAATAATTGGTCAAACAATAATGAGTCTGTAACTAAACCACTTAATGAAATTTCATACATTCTTTGTGCTGGTAAAATTGATTTTGAACCTTTCTTATAATTACCGACAAATCTTTTTTCTTGTAAGTTATTGTTTATTGTTAATGTAAAGTTTGATATTTTCAAAAACTGTTG
>CERF01041836.1_pt1 | contig 15284 bp, 17 predicted proteins | sample 530961 | NCBI WGS metagenome assembly CERF01 (sample SAMEA2621151, study PRJEB7988) | marine metagenome | isolation source: saline water (ENVO:00002010), including
CCTTTTAACCCTGATGCTCTAAATAAAGATTTACCTAAACCTTTAAAGCCTCCCTTCTTAAATGCTCTTCCAAATCTTCCTAATCCACCTTTTCTTCCACCAAGTGAACCTAATATATCTCCGAATACACCATCTGTTTGTCTAACCCATAATGCTCTAGATTTAGATGTTCCATCTCTGTCTTTGTCTGATAGTATTCCTAGGTATTCTCCTAATTGGGTAATACCAACTGTACCACCTAAAGCTATACCAATAGAAGTTAACGGGTTTTCAGCTATCCATGCTGTCCATTCTTCAAGCTTAGTTTTGATAGGTTGTATATAATCGGTTTCAAATTTTGTAAACCATGAAGGTGCTGTACCGGTTGCAATCCAATTTGCTACTTCACCAATTGAATTTGCAACTCCAGTTATGAAAGCAGAACCATCTGGTCCTGTTAACCATGTATATAATTTATCTTCTATTGCAATTCTTAAAGATCTAAGAGCTTTAGCTATTGGCATTAAAACTCCTCCCCACTTTCTTCTTCTTGCTTCATCGGCTGCTGCTAAATCTGCATTACTTGCAGCTCCTGCTACTCCTGCTCCCCCTGCTCCAGCTGCCCCACCAACATTAGCTTGATCAGCTAATCCTGCTTGCATTTCTAATGATTTTTGCAATTGACCAACTTCTAATCCTGCTGCTTTTGCAATAGCTTCTTTTTGTACGATATTCATTTTATTGAATTCGTCTATTCCACCTAGTTGACCCATTATCTCTTCGGAAGCTCCAGAGATATCACCATTTAATGCTAATTCTCTTGCTTTATCAAAGTTTATTTCTTTTCCTGTTAAAACTCTAGCTTCCATTTCTGCTTCTATACTAGATTCAATATCTAATAAGGATTTTGCTATAGAAGCTTGTTGATTTAAATTTAAACCTATTTTTTTACCAATTAAAACTTGCTTTTCTAATTCTTGATTTTGTTTACCAAACATTGCTAATGTTTCATCAGAAGCACCAGCTATTTCTTTTATTATTTCTGCTTGTGTAAAGAATGTTCCATTTTCTTGATTTAATTGTAATATTTTCTTTTGTTGATTTTTAACATATACATCTAATTCCATTCCTAAGTTTTGAGATTGTCTGTACATGTTTGCTATTTGATCAGCACCTAATCCTGCATTAGTTGCAAGCTTAGCAACCAAGTTATTTTCTTTTTCTGTTAATTTAGGAATGAATCCCATATCATCACGAATTTGTGCCACAGCTGATGCCCAACCTGAACCGTATCTAACCCAGTCTCCAACTCCAGCTCCAATATCTCTTACGTCTTTTTTAGACATTTGCAATGTTCTTGCAGTATCAGTCATTGCAGTAGAGAATTCCATCATTGTTTCATTAGATGTACTTAATAAAGATTGAAACAATTTCCAAGCAGCAAATAATCCTCCTAATAATAAACCAGCAGTTACAGCACCCATTATTTTAAATGTTCTTCTCCAACTTCCATCAGTTTCTTTCAACCATCTGTCCATCATTATTTTTGCTTTATCAGTAGCTGTTTGTATTCCGTTTGCAAATGATTCACCTATTATAGGAACCTTAGAAACTATGCCTTGTACTTTATCTGAAAAGGATTGCAATCTGTCTTCTGCTTTTGAAATAGAATCTTCAGTTTTTCCAACTTCACTAGCTAATTCATTAGCATTTCTTGTTGCATCAGCAATGGCATTAGACATAGCCGTTGCTTTATTTTGCATAGCTTGGAACTTTGGGTCCATTTTATCCATAGTCCCAAGTTGAGCAATCAAGTTATCAAGTTTCTGTTGTTGAACAGATACTTCATCTCTTGCTGCTTGTAGTATCTCTTTCCGAGCTCTTAATTCGTCTTTTAGCCCCATAGATTATTATCTTCCGTACATTTTATCTATATCATCAAATTTTTGTGCTACTGTTTTTAGACTGTCTTCTAGATCTTTCATCTTTCTTTTGTATACAGGATCATTTATATTTTTCTTTAATTTTTTATAATCTTTACCTGCACCAGATAAGAACAATAAAGCTCTGCCTATTGTTTTACTAAATAAACCTTCGTCTATTTGATTTTTTTCTTTCATTTACAAAACTCCTAGCTAGATTATTAATTTAATATAAATATCTAGCTAGGATTGTTTTGACGTGTTTTTAAGTACTGTTGATATGCTGCTTCTTGTCCTTGATCTGCAGATTCTTGACCGCTTGCATTTTCATTTTCAGCTTTTTTCCATTCTTTATATTCTTTTAAATAATATATTCTAAGCCAGATTGGCATATTGTATAAATCGTCATGAGTAAAGCCTGGTACTTTATACAGCAATAAAAATATGGTTGAATGTAAATCTTGTTTATATTTTGGAGTCAGGCCAAAAAAAGCTCACTTCAATGGGTATCTCCACCTCCCTTTCATCTCCAGTTTCATTGGATATAAACTGATAGGTTAGATCTACATCTGGTTGTACTGACTTTAAATAATTTCTAAAGCCTCTAGAATCTAAAGCTAACATATGATTATCTACAAAATCATCAATTATTTTTCTATCTTTTTCACCGTCTACAGCTGTGATGATATGTTTCAATCTTGTAGACATTGTTCTGTCTACGTCATCTTTAATTCTTTTTTGTTGCTTTTTTAAATCCTTTAAAGCGTAATCTATTTTTTTCTCTGTACCATGAGTCATTAATTTAAAAGTAACTCTTTTCTTTGATACTGGTAATTCAAATTCAAACTCTGAGTGGTTTGGAAACTTTGTAATTTCTTCGTGCAAAGGTAAATGATCTATCTTTGTAAGATCTATAGTTTCTTCTTGAGGTTCACCAGCATTAAATGGGTCTGGAATAGATATGGCATAATCTTTACCATAACTTAATACTCTTGCAGCAATCATTACTGCATTTTTATCTCCAACTAAAATATCATTATATTTTACTTGTTTTCCTTCACCATTAGAAATAATCAATGCTTTAAATAATTTATCTAATACAGTTCCTTGTGTAATATAAGATTGAGTTGTTAAAATATCTTCTTCTTTAGCAGTCATATATTTCATTTCAATCTTTCCTGAAGATAATGGATGATCTTCTGGATATGGTATACCTTTAGAAGGCAAGTCAATAATTTCAGTTGGAAATTTATTGTCTTTTACTATTTCTGTTTTTTCTTGAAAATTTGCCTTATCAATTAATTGATCTTTTAATTCTTGATCCGACAGTCTTGTTGGTTTTCCGCTCATAATAACCTTTCCTATTTCTCTATAACGTTAAACTTCATATAATATAAATATGAAGAAAGCAGAAAAAGGCTCTATTCCAGAGCCCTCTTCTAACTTAAATTTATTTTAGTATTGTAATATTGCGTAATCGTATGCAATACCAATAGATATTTCCATTGGAGTATCAGATGACCAATCCATCTCTCCAAAACCTGCTGAAGTTACGAATGCACCCTTTAATGTCCATTCTTCAACTTTATCACCTACTGGACCTAATACGTTGAATACAATATCTTTCTTGTAAAAATCTGAATATCCTGCTCTACCAGTTACAGACTCATATCCAAGTCTTACCCATTCCATAGTTGCTTGTGCACCTGAAGGAACGATTGGATCATAGAGTGTTACTGTGATATCATCCCAAGAAGCTTTACCTTGAATCTTTCTTTGTGTATTCATGTGATCCATAGTAATAGTATTAAATTTAACAGATGGTCTTGCAGCTTTCTTAATTAAAAAAGAAGGAATCCCGTCTATATACATTACATACCTGTTAGCTACCTTTGGTTGAAAGGAAGTAAACATCATTTCATTTGGGTCTATTAAATTAGCCATTTATTTTCTCCTCTTTGTTATTTTATTATTCCCCGAAGGTTGCTCCGGTTGGCATAATATTAAAGTCTACTATTATAAATTCTGCAGCTTTTGCTGGTTGAATAAATATTTCACCTTTCATTTGATTTCTGTCAATTACATCTGGTGTATTATTAGATTCATCCATAATAACCCTGAAAGCAAATAGACCTTGGTTTTGTTGTACTTGTTCCATATACGGATTAACTGTACTTAAGAATCTATTTCTTGTAGTTGAAGTATTGTTTTCAAATACTAAGAACTTAGTTGTAGATGCAATAAATTTCTTAAGGTTAATCAATAATCTTCTAACATTAACTCTATCTAAAGCTGTTGGTCTTTTTTGTAGAGTTTTTTGTCCCCAAACACAAACCCCTTGACCTGGGAATGTTGCTAGTGGATTAATTCTTGATTCGTATAAAGTATCTCTGTTTGCATGAGTTAATCCTCTTTCTGCTTGAATTGCAGCTCCGATTCCTCCTCTATTTAAACCTGCTGGTGCGAACCATTCTGCAGCTACTTTATCATTGAAAGCAATTACTCCTCCCATTACTACTGATGGTGGTACCCAAACATTCTTTCCTAATCTAGAAGCGAAGATCTTAACCCATGGCCAATACATAGCTCCGTATGAAGTAATCAATTGTTCTGTTACTCCTGTTACAGTTGCTAATGAAGTTGTATTATGATTTACTGGATCAACTATAAAGAAAGCATCTCCTCTAGCTTCACAAACTTCTTTTAATAAAGTTGTAGTTGCTGAATCATTTTGTTGTATTATACCTGGAGCTAGGATCATATTTACATCGTATTGATCTTGATTCTTTAATAATCTAAATGCTGTTTGGTATGTATTACCATCTTGATCTGGATCATATCCTTGTGCATTTCCATTTGCTATATTATCAAAGAATTTTGGTGCTGCTTTAACTGCTCCATCAGATCCAGCTTTAAATGTACCAGAAACTGCTGCTGGTAATGATGCTGTATATAATCCTAAAGCATTAGTTAATGAACCAGTGTTTCCATTTTCATCTAAATAATCAATTGTAGTTTGATTTGAGCTTACATAAATAAATTGTGATTTATTTGCATAATCACCAGTTAATTGTAAGAAAGGATCTGTAGTTGTTGAATCTGCTATAGTATATCTTTGATCACCAATTACTCTTCTTATATAATTGTTTGATTTAGGATCTAATGATAAATCATTCCATGTTTCAAGAATAATCTTATTTGTGTGAGTATCATTTCCTTGTCTAACTAATAATGTAAAAGTACCAGTATTTTTATTTACGTTGGTAATTTCCCATCTATAATTGTTTTCTGTTCCATTGGTTAATAATCCATTTGTTCCTTGTGAACCAGTAGAGTTTAAGATTGCTCCATCGAATCTAGTTTTAATTGCAAACGAAGAACTATGGTTAGTACTTGTTGATTGTGCATTAGATTCTGATGTAGGAACGAATGATTTATCTAAGAAGTTTGAAGTTGCGTTAGAAAAACTTCCTGATAAAATTCTTACTACTGTTAATTGTCCAGCATTTTGCAAATATTGTTCTGCTGCTAAGGATGTTAAATACTCATACTGATCTGAACCACTGTTGAAAGTAGTACCGAATATTGTTGAATATTCGCCAAAGCTAGAAACCACAGTTGGTACTAAAGCTGGCCCTTTTACTGTTGGTCCTACAATTGCAGCGCCAATCTCAGCTACACCCTGGGGTACAAATGAAAGATCATTTTCTCTGGTAAATACACCAGGACTGACTATTTTTTCTGCCATGTTAATCTCCTAATTTTATTTCTTTAAGTAATTCTACTATTATTACTTTCGTCTCGTATATAAATATCATAAAGAAAAATCAAAATGATTATGATGCAGGAATAAATTCTCCTGAATCTATATCAATTGTACCTTTACCATATTTATCTATTAATGTTTTTGCTACTTCCTTTTCTTTATCGAAGTTAGCATCTAATTCTTTTAAAACTAATTTTTCTTGTTCATCTAATTGTATTTTTTGTATTCTTATTTGACCTATTTTATAAGATACTTCAGAGAACTTATCTCTGATATCTGTTAGACTTTTTAATTCGTCTTTTGTAAATTTTTCTCTTTTTGGTAATGCCATTTTTATCTCCTATAACTTTATTAATAATTTCCTGATAGAGCATCGTCTATATTACTTGTAACCTCTGACCCAAATACTATTTGAGAAGTAGAGTATGTTTTTGTCATTTGACTATTTACTTGTTTTTGTATTGTTTGCGGTATTATAAAACCGTCTAATTGCAAATTAAAAGAACATTTAGTAGCTCTGTCTGTTCCTTTACTTATTTCTGTTGCAGGTGAGAAAGAATCTATTTTTGATTTAAAACTAAATTTATTCGGATCTCCCCAATATGCACCTTCTGCATAATTTATAGCTTCAACTACAGAGTTCATTTGTGCTATTAAATCTGTCCATATAATACATTCATATGAAACTCTAACATAATCTGGTACTACAACGTTATGATATTCTTCTATTTTCTTTCTTCCATATAATCTTGAAAAATTATCGTATTGGTTTTTCTTTGTATATTTCATTTTTATACTTTGAAAAACTGGAGCATTAGGGTCTACTTTATTTCCCAATTCTCTATTTTTAACGATATCTGTTTTTCTATACATAAACAATGGTAATTGTATTTTACCTCTAGCGTCTCTATAAAAGTTTGTTTTTTGTACAGATTTCCATCTTTCAGATGAACCATATATAACAGGCAATTGCATGATAGACCCATTTCCATTTAATATGTTTGGTTGTATTACATTATCAATGTAAAATTTTACAGCTAAATCTATATCATATAAACCAACTTCAGGTATAGAAACTTTATCGTCTCTTTTTATCTGAGCTGATCTATCTATAGATTTTTCTCTTGTTTCTCTTGCTGTTGGATTCTTAGCCATTAATATAGATCCCTATCATATCCTGTATTAGTTTGTTCTCTGTCTACTTTGCTTCTTCTTGTCATATGCGTTTCACAAATTACAGCTAGATTGTATCCATGTTGATCACCAGCATAATTAGTAGAAGGATTTCTACCCATGAAATATTGATTACCAGAAGATACTTTATCTATTTCCCAATAAGCATTATCCCAGAATAATAAATCGCCTATTTCTAATTTTAAATTTGCTACGTCTTTTATATCGTCTCTTAAGAATTTAAATGTTACTTCTTTATTTACATCTGGTCCAAACTCTGTATCTGTAATTTCTGTTGAACCTTGTTCTATTAAAGCACCAACTCTAACATTCTTAAAATATTGTTTTCCTATTGCTTCACCGTATAAGTTTTCTTTTATATCTCTAATTGCATATTTTATTATATCTACTTTTGTATCTACAATCTCATTGATCAATTCGCGATTAATCCTCCTAAATAAACTTATATCTCTTTCTCCACCGAATAATGGCATATGTTTATCCTAGATAAATACCTAATGGTACTTTGTTTATTAATTCTTGTTGAAATTCTGATTCTTCTTTGGATCTTTCCATTGAATTTCTTCTAGATGCAGCTTCTAGGTCTTCTCTTAATTGTGCAATCAAACCTTCTTTTTCTGCAGCTCCTTCTGATCTTAAAGCGTCTCCATCTAAAGATGTATCAGCACCTGGTATTGGCACTGTTGAATATTTTCCTCTAACAGTTCCAAGTAATTCTTTAGTTAAAGCTAATGTGTATTTTCTTATCCAAGATCTACCTGGATCATTAATATGTGTATAAGGTATATTATCATAAGCAACATTTGAAAAGTCAGAAATAACTCCTTCTGTTGATCTACCTCTTCTATCTGATATTTTTATATATTGGAAATAGAATGTATAATTTGAAATTGGTTTTGGAAATACTCTTAATTTATTATTTATCAATTCAAAAGTAAATGCTGATTTTCTAACGTGATCATTAAATTCTATTTGTTGCATTCTTAGCATATCATCGTATAATGGCATTACTAAATAATTGATAGAAGGAGAATAACCACCCCAACCAAAAGATTGCATTAATTGTGAAGCTCCAGCTCCTGTTCCTACATAAGGATCAAATAATCTTTGTATTGCTGGTGTTCCTTCATGGAATATCTTTTTAATTTCTATTGCATCTGTTCCTGGAGTACCTGATTCATATGAACATGAATTAGCAGTTGAAGCTAAATCGTAAACTTGTGATCCAGATGTAATTGCTATTGAGCCGCTATACCAATCTATATTACCACCAGATCCAGCTTCAGATCCATAAGTTTTTGCTATTTGAATAACTCCATCTAAACCGCCTTCTATATTTTTACCAGTATAAGAAGAACCAGTTGCACCACCTTTAACAGTTAATAAATTTTCTCTTATATTAAATCTATTTACTTGAGCACCATATTCCGTTACAGCTTCTTCAAAACAAGCAAAAAATTGTTTATCTTGTAGTTCTATATCTACTATAGGATAACCAAGACGTTTTGCACACCAATCTGCAGTTTGTATTGATGCTGTAACGTATGCGTCATCAGTATCATATAATCCGAATGGTGTATTTCCTGCTACATCAGATAAAGAAGCCGACCCCGGCCATATTGGTATGTTAACTGCCATGCTTTTCTCCTTTTATATAAATATCACTTTCTCTTGTTAACTTTGAAGAAATTATGATATATTGGTAATATATTGTCTAGTATTGGGTGACGATGATTTGTTTCTAAATTTTTAACATAAAAACCTGATAAATTGGTAATTGATTGTAAAAAAGCTAATCCGCTTGTCGAAGCATTTTTTAAATCTACTTGATCAGTGTCACCACAAAATAACATCTTTGAACCTTTACCTAGTCTTTGCAATATCATTAGAGTTTGTTCATTATCTAGGTTTTGACATTCATCTATTATAATTACAGATTCTAAAAAAGTTCTTCCTCTCATATATGATACAGGCACTATCTCTATTTGATCTGCTCTTATCATTTGATCAACTCTTTCTCTTCTTAGCAATTGATACATGTTACCATATATCGGAGAAAGCCATGGTGCCATTTTTTCTTCTACTCCACCAGGTAAGAATCCTAGATCTTCTTTTGAAACTGTTGGTCTAGTAATTATGATCTTTTTATATCGTTTTTCCAATACTCCTTGTAATGCAATTTGACAAGCTAATAACGTTTTACCAGAACCAGCTTTACCAGTTATAACGGAAACGTCATTTTCTAATATATAAGGTTTAGTTAATTTCTGTTCTTCATTTAAAGATAAAAGAAATCTATATCCTTTTTTATTATTCTTTGGACCATTCGTAAATTTTACACTCATAACAATCTCCTATTCTTTTATATAAATATCAAGTTGCAAAAGATAACGCACAAAAGAGCCCTCGTTATGAGGGCCCTAATGCATTTTTCAATTAATAATATTAAATAATTAAATAGATTAATTATTAAATTTGATTTAATTGTCCTATGTAGATCTTACCGTAGAACTCAGGTCTAACAACTTTCTTAGCGTATCTTGTCATTACACCTTTTCTTGGAGTAAAGTTAGTAGGATCATAAACAAGTGGAGTCATAATTAACGGAATGTACGGAGCATAAACAGCACCAGTTTCAAGGAATTGTGCTCCCCTGAAGCCCATTAATAATTCATTGTCTTGCCAGTAAGGATTCTTGTATACAGTATATCTGTTGTTGATAGCACCAACTTTAGATACACCCATTGCAAACTGATTTTTAAGTCCATCAGTGTCAGCTCCAAACCCAGTTAAAGATTCTAAGATTGTACATACATCTGGAGAAGCTACTACGAAGTTTGCACCCCCTCTCATTGTTGAAGCATGAATCTTGTTAGAAACTTTCTGTAGTTTAGTACCTAACGTTTGGAACCAAGTGTGTTGCGTATAAGCAGCTACGTTATCAGATGCAGTTAATACATCAGAACCAGCAGTAGCAATCTTACCTAATTCAGCAATCCAGTTATCAGTGTGAAGTGCAGCATCAGATACCATTTCTAAGATTTCCATATCAATTTCCATTGATACATACTCAGATAGCATTGAAGTTAATTCTGCTTCAGCATCGATAGAGTGGTATGCATTTAAGTCTTGTGCAAACTCTGGAGTCCAAACAACTTTTAGCTTTCTAGTTTTAGCAATTAAAGCTTCTTGCTTTAAAGCTACATCGATTTCTGGAATAGCTAAATCAGTTTGACCGATTGTACCATTTGCAGCAGCAGCTTGACCACCTGATCTATCCTCAAAGTCACCTCTTGATAAATTATCAGCAGGAGCTTTACCATAAAAGATTTTTCCGATTGCAGTTGGAGCAGCTCCACCAGCAGAATCTTTTGAAGTAAAGAAGTATGAGTTAGTTCCTGAAGTATAGTTATAAGCTTGTAAGTTATCAGCTACATCATATTTACCACCATCTGAAGCAGAAATAGCTACAGACTTAACAGCGTCTGCATCAAAATCAGTTGGATAATTAGATGAAGCTAAAGTAACTTTCATTACTTTACCAGCAGCTACAGATGCAGAAAGTGCACCATCATATCCTAAGTCTTCCCAAGATGCAGTAGCGTGTGTTGCAGTTACAGCAGCTGATTCAGTTAAAGCAGTAGTATATCCAGATTTACCTCTTCCGTAAAGACCACCAGTTGGTGTGCTTGAAGATGAAGTATCACCTAAGATATCAGTTCCATCGTTAAATCTTCTTCCGTTAGCATCTCCCATAGCATTTGAGCCATATTTGAAATCTAACCAGAATACTAGACCTGATGGTAAATTCATCGGCTGTACGCTAACGAATTCTTTTGCGCTAAGTTCACCAAAGATTCTTCTAACTAGTGGAAGAGCAACGCCGTTCCATTCTTCTTTTGAAGTAGTTGAAGTAGAGTTAGCCTCTGTAATCAATTGCTTAGCTTGATTTTCTAAAAGGATAGCAGTATTGTGCTTATCGTATTCTTTATCGATACCTTCTAGAAGACCAGTTTTTTCCCATTTATTAACAAGAACTTTAGTTTCATTTCTTTGTGCACGAAATGAAGCTTCTGAGTTTGCTAATAAGTTTGAAATTTGATTTGACATTTTGTGTCTCCTATTCAATTTCTAAGTTAATAATTTTACAATAAACCTGCTAATTTTTTCATTCTATTTGAAAAATTAGAAGATTCAACAATTGCACCTTTCTTTGGTGCCGTAGATCTTGAAGCTTTAGAAGCAAAGCCTTCAGTAATCTTTTTAGTTCTCTTTGGAGTGTATCCTTTGAAAGATTCAGCTAAAGTAGAATAAACTAATTTAACTTCTCTTACAGAGTTAGCTCTATCGAACGTTTCAATTACTTTCATTTTTTGCGATTCTTTCAAATCATTACTTCTGAATAATTTGTTTGAGAATAAAAGCTTAGCGTTAAGTAAATTAACTTCATTGATAGTTGCTTTTAAAGATCTAATAGTCTTGTAAGCTTCTTCAAGTTCGTCTTCATACATACCTTCTTCTTTCTTTTCTTCTTCATCCATATCATCTTCTTCACGTAATGCTTTGATTACTTCGTCAAGGTCAAGGTTTTCATCCATGTCTTCATCTTCATCCATGTCTTCAGCTTCTTTCATGTCTTCTTTTTCTTCATCCATGTCTTCTGCTTCATCCATATCTTCAGTTTCATCCATATCATCCTCTTCCTCTAATTCTTTGATGATTTCTTCTAATTCATCTTCGTACATGCCTTCTTCAGTTTCTTCTGTTTCGTCCATATCGTCAGCTTCGTCCATATCTTCACCTTCTTCCATGTCCTCGCCTTCTTTATGATAGCCTTCTTCAGCGTCTTCTGTTTCGTCCATATCTTCAGTTTCGTTAGTTTCCTCATCTTCTTCCATTTCCTCGTCTTCAGCAAATACGTCGTTCTTGCCTGGATCTTCAGTTGCAGCGTCATGTTGTTCTTCTACATCATCATTCTCATCCATGTCGTCTTCTTCTTGAATCTTAGCAGACAACATACTTTGAAGTCTTGGAGTGAAAGCTTCTTCTAAAGCTAATTTTGCGTTTGCAATTGCAGTTTCTCTAACAGCCTTCGCATCAGCAATAGCTTCTTTTAACAAATCTTTTGACATTTGTTCTCTCCTTTAATATGTTAAATTTGGAAATAAGGTTATTGGGAACCTTAATAGGAATGTTTTTAAATACATACTGCATTATATAGTGATAACGCATTTTTGTATGCTTGATTCGAATATAAATATATAGAAATATAGAAAAAGAATAGTTTTTCCACAACAATTTAGACAATAAAATTAACTATTGTCTAAACTGCTTTAAAATGTAATAATTAAATTATTGAGCTTTGCCGTCTATAATAGAAGTCCAGATATGCTTTTTATCCCAAGCTTTTTCAAGTCTTGTTTTCTTTTGCTGTAATCTGATAGCTTTGTCCATCTTTTTAACTCTTGCAGCAGAAGGCTTTTCATAATATCGCCGATCTCTCAGCTCCTCCAACTTTCCAGTGTCTTTCAATTGTCTTTTAAAGATTTTCAAAGCTTTTTCTAAATCACCAGATGTATTACCTGGAACTTTGACACCGGAAGGTATACCCGGTATAACAAATTCATGTCTTTTCTTATAATTAGAAATAGGTTTACCAGATCTATCTCTAGGAACAAATTTTTTCATATAATTTTGTTTTAGTGAATAATTTTAATTACATATAAATATAACAAAAAAAATTGACTTATCCAAAGAATAAGCCAACTTTTTTATTGAGAGCGATGAGGGTTGTATTTTTTACCAACCTGCTTGAATTTTTTGTGGTTTAGCGCCTTCTAATTGTTTCATTCTTCTATTAAAATCTATAAATAAATCTTTCATTTCTTTTAGAGTTGAAGCCATTCTATCTTTATGATAATCGGTTTCTCTACCGTCGGCTTTATGTTTCAAAGCAGATTTGTTTTGCTCTTGAAATCTTTTAAACTTTTCCATTATGTTACCATATAATGTTGAAGCATTACCATATTCATTATTCCAAGTGTTCATGTACATTCCATTGGATAACATTTTTGTATGATTTTCTACAGCCTTTTGTAAAGTTTCAGTTGCACGTTTTACATAATCTCTTGCTGATTTCCAACCACCTTCTCCAGCTTTCATTGTTAAAGCATCTTGGTATCTTTTTTTGTTATTTCTTAATACATCTCTTGCTGAAAGTAATGCTGTTGCTCCAGCTTTTGCAGCTGCTCTTGCGTTTGCTATATCAACTGAGCTTGGAACTTTAGTTGTATCTATTTGATAAACTTCATCTGCATAAGCATTAAATTGTTTGAAATTGTGAACGCCTTTCTTAGTATAATCAGCTCCAGCTCTATCACCTTTTCTATTAACTATATTACCATTAGCTCCTAATATCTTCTTTCCTAAAGTCATACCAAGTAAACCTGGTTGTATAGTGTTATAGTAATAGCCTCTGTCTTGCATGTTTTGCTTTTTCTTTGTTACTACAAATACATTTAATATGTTTGCTCCAGCATTACCTGATGTTGCTTTTTTAATTGCAGAGTCTGGTGTGTTTGCCCAATCAAATTTCTTTGTTGCTGCTATTTTTGTAAAGATAGTTTTACCACCTGACCATCTTTCAGCTGATAGCATAGAGTATAGATTTGAAAGCTTTTTCGATTCAAATTTTTCTGTTATAAGAAGAGCTTGTAATTCTTCTTTAATTATTTTTCTAATCATTTTAGAATTCATTATTATCCTCCTATTCTAGAATATGTTAACATATCGTTCATAGCCTTAAGAGCTTTTTTCTTTGCACTATCAAATTCTCTACCATATCTTCCTGAGCCACCTGCTTTTTTTAATCCTGAAAGAGCTAAATAAACTTTTTTAATATTTTCTGTTTCTTTTGCTGTTTTCATTCTTGGTGCTGCTTCATTTTTCAATTTACTTAAAGATAAATTTTCAGTTTTCTTTGCTACAACTCCTAACTTGTGATGTAAGTACTCATCAGAATCATCTACGTCACCATCATTATCAATATCTTTGTCTGGTAAATCTTTAAAGTCCATTTCAGCTTCTTTATCATCTATTTTATCTACTGCCTCTGCAATTTCGTAATATTTACCAAGCTTGTTACCTATATCTTCAAATACAGATTCCATTCTTTGTTGTAAAGTTGTAATTTCATTTGCAGTCTTTTCAAATAAGCTTACTGCAGAATTTACTTCTTTCATATCTCTTTTAACTGAAATTTCATCGAACCAATCTCCAGCTTCTGTTATAGCTAAATTAGAAGCTTGCTCAGATAATTCTTTTAGGGTTTTTGTTAATTCTCTAATATCAGTTTCTCTGTAAACAGATTTACCGTATTCATTGAATTTAGAAACGCCATCAAGAATTCTTGCTCTTTGTTCTGATGTTAGCTTTTTAGCTTTATCTTCAGCATTTTCTTTTAATAAATTTCTAAGTTTCATTATTTTCTCCTAGTAGGTAAAGAGCATTTGCATGTTAAATCGCAAAGCATTTCGTTAATGATATTGTTTAATCTATCATATTTTGTATTTACTGTTTCCATTGTAACTGATTCGTTTACTGGGTTCATAAAAGCACCATGTGTAGAAGGATTGGAAACGAAGTCCCAACAAACTAATTCAAAATCGCCTTGTACTTCTAATGTTCCATCTTCTGATAATTGTTTTACAGATCCCATTCCTCTTGAAGATATACCTAATCTTATATTTGCTTTAAGCAATTCTTTTAATATATTTCCAGAAGGTGTAGACAGAATTTCAACTTCTCCTAATAAGTCGTTTTCTTTCCACCATATTCTATTGATATTGTGAGAAGCATTTGCTAAATTAACCACAGAAGAATCTGGGTGATCTAATTCCCCTAAAGCTCTTCTTTCTGCAATTTCTACTTGTTCATATTTCTTTGCTTCTCTTGCTAATATCTCTTTTGGGTAAACTCTTCCATTTTGATTTTTAGCACCGGCTCTTTGTAAAACGCCAGTAACAATTATTCTTCCTCCATTTCTTTCTTCTGATTCTCTTATCAATTGAGGAGAAACGTTAAATGGTATAGTATCTATAAGTACTTGTTTCATTATTTACTCCAAACGGTTCTTTTTCTATATAAGTCAAAAAATAACTCTGCAATTTCTTGTCTAATGATTTTTCGTATTTGTTCTAAATCATTATTATCAAGTTTTTCTGTTATTTTCTTTTTAGCTTTCATTAAAATCTTCTTAACCTTTCTGTAATTCTTGCCATTCTTTCCGCAATTTTTTGCAGGTTACTTCTAGTAGATTTCCAATAACTATTTCTATCTACTCCAGTTTCAGATTTTAATTTTATATTCTGATTTACAATTCTTTCAATCTTAGCTAATTTGCTATTTATTTCTTTGATAGAATT
>CERF01001216.1_pt1 | contig 15239 bp, 8 predicted proteins | sample 530961 | NCBI WGS metagenome assembly CERF01 (sample SAMEA2621151, study PRJEB7988) | marine metagenome | isolation source: saline water (ENVO:00002010), including
CAACAAAGCTTCCTTGCTTTGACGCACGTTAGCAGGCATAGCATCGTGCAAGCTTGTTACAACATTCTCATTTATCTGTTTATTTAAAAGTTTTCTTACAGCAGCAACTTTGTCTGCCATAATATCTTCTTCGCTACGTTGAGGAGCGTAAGCACCGTAAGGACTTGCTACTGGCGTTCCATATAAAGGAACTTGTATGTTGTTTGCTGATAAATAATCTTCATTCTTTGCTAGCTCAGTAGCTATACCCTCTACATTTCCATTAACAGAATTCCACCACCAGTCTGAACTCCCAGCAAAGTTTGTAAACATACTTGCTATCTCTGGGGTAATGTAAGACTGATCTAAAGATTCCATAGTCCTTATGAAACCACTTTTCTGAAAACCATCGTAGTGTATAGGATCTATTTCTAAAGCAGCCCTATTTGCATCTGTATCCTCCCATGGAGTTACCTCCCCAGTTATTGCATTTACAGATAAATCTGGCTGTCCGTTAGCAAGAGTATTTACTGTAGAATTATTCTGATTTAAAGGTACAACCGAAGAACCAGCTCCTTGTTGTTGTTGAGGATCTGTACTCTGCCCTGATTCCGTACCTTCCTCTCCCGAAACAGAGGGCGAGATCGAAGTATCGTCTTTTTTTTTTAAGTACCTGTCAAAATCAGCAACACCTTTCATCTGTAATTGCATGCCAATTACATCATCAGAAAAGTTATTATCACGTTGTAACTGTATATAACCTAGGATTTCTTCTTCGTCCATATCTATTGTTGAATTTTAGCAAACATAGCATTTAATGTATAACCTAAATTTGAATTTATTGCATTAGGGAACTGTTGTCCTTTTTTACCGTAGAATTCATCAAGCTTACTACCCAATGTAACTAGTCTGTTTAAATCAGACGAGTTGGTAGGATCAAAGTAGAATAGAAGTTCTGGTGTTCCTGTAGAATATGACTTTCCTGCAAAAGGATCAGCAGCTGTAATACCACCTGTATTGGGGCGAAGATCTTCAAAAAAGTTAGATCCGTCTGGTTGAGTACCAACTCTAAATAAAGGAGTCCCAATATCAAAGGATACCTCTCCTTCAAGGGCTTCAATTGGTACGCCTAAACGACCAACACCGAAACCAGTAACACCACTCTTATTTAACTTAACACCTATTTTAAGTTTACCTGAAGCATCTTTTGTAAATACTATATTATCTATACCTCCCTCTACGCCAGTTTGTGGTGAGAATTGGAATTGAGAACTTCCACTCATATTTACATTAAAATTACCCACTGTTTGAGGTAAGAAATGCGATGAAGTTTCAAATTGTTCTATAAAGGATCTTGTTACACCAGCTTGTTGGTCTAAGCCTGTTCCAACCATGCTGAATGATGGAGCTTTAACTAATAATAGATCACCAACCTTTGTTCCTCCTGGAATAAGTTGAGAGCCGAATATAGATTGTTGAGCTAGAAGCCTTGCAAAACCAGCATTAAATAAATCTGCTTCACCTGGTACAGTAAATAACAAGTCAGAGTTTATCATATCCTGTATATCCTCAATAGCAAATAGATCATTAGGATTTACAGTTGTCATACCTGCTAAAGTATTCTGAAGAGAGTTGTCTCTCTCTTCTGCCTTAGCATCTTGTCTAACATTTTTATCATAATTACTACCCTCTATAAGTAATGTACGGTAGTTAGGAGTTTGCATTATAGCATCAAACTTACGTCTAAGATCGTCTATTTGTGGTTGTGTAGCTACAGTTTGACCTTGTTCATTCCTTCCAAAAGCTAATTCAGGATTGTTATACAAGAACGCTCTTTCTTCTTCAGGAGTAAAATAACCTGTATTATCTACCCTCACTTTTTCTATCATAGCATACCTAATCTCTTGACCAGTTTTAGTAGTATCTCTTATAAGACCGTCAACTAAATTTTCAGCTGCTGATTTAGCCCAGCCTAGTCCTACTCTATCGCCTTTGACTAAAGGTTGTAGGTATTCTTGACCTAAATTATACAGATCTTTTGAAGCTCTCTTCTGAGCGAATCTATTCATGTTAAATAGTTGACCTTGGTTAGATCCATAGATAGAAAGTCCTTGTAAGTAAGTTCCTGGCCCAGCCATGCCGCTAGCACTTCTGCTGTCTGCCACACCATTGGGTGACTTCAATATTAAATGAGGTGTATCTCCACTATAATCTATCTCTCCATACTGTTGATACCCTCCAGCCATATAACTACCATCCTGTATCTCCTCAACACTAGCACCTATAAATCCAAGATCTGCATAGTTTTTCATCTTAGCTAACTCACTATTAGCATAAGTGGGTTCAAAATTAAACACCTTATCTACAGATACCCCTTGCATATAGTCCTCTTGTTTTTTAGGATCAGCGATTACACCCTCTATCTGTGATATCTCATCTTGCGCAGCATACTTACCCTCAAAGTGATTGTACCCATAAAGTTCATCATAGAAAGCGTTTGACTGACGAAGTAATTCTAAGCCTTGAGATACACTTGTTATTGGCTCCCCACTTATAAGGGTCATGCTTTGTATTTGAGAGTCAACTAAATCAACATGCTCTTGCCAAAAAGGCCTTAACGCTGGAGCTAAATCTGCACCAGTTTCTTGGTACACATCATCCATCATTTTCTGGATTCTGTTTTGTTGAGCTAAACGTGCATTGTTAGCTTGTAAGGCCAGCCTTTGTTGCGCAGTATTTGCTGCAGCTGCAGCTTCTATAAGACCATCAAAGCCTTTTAGAGGTATCCCACCTCCAGTATATATTGGTCCACTTTCGTTAGACATTACGATTGAAATTGTTTTTGACTGTAGACTTTGTTAAGTGCTGAAAGAAGTTCTCTTACCTGTGATTTTTGTGGGTTACCCTTTAGTGCTTTCAATACCATGTCTACATCCACATCTTTAAAAGCATCGTGGATAGATTCAGTTTGTTCACTATTCATTACAGTAATAGTACCATCCTCATTCACCATGTGAGTTTCTTGTCCAGTAGTTTTAGCTACAACCTCACCAGTCTTAGCGTCTTCTATATTGTATTCTTGTGCATCATGATCTTCTTTACCCCCTGTTTTGAAGCTTTCCCCAGGACGAAGAAGTTTATCTACAGTTCCACCCATATCAAACGTACCTTTACCCTCACGCATACGTCTACGTATATACTCACTTACTCGCTTCTCTGCCTCTGTTTCCTCAATCTGTTTCATTCTTGATTCATGAGGTGTAGATTGGCGTTTAGAACCTTCCTCCTGATCTTGATTAACTTCTTCTTCAACTTCTTCTTCAGGATCTTCTTGAATTACTGTATCCCCTTGATCTAAACCCTGCAGTATATCAGATAGTGTTCTCATATTGATGCCTGCACCTCCATATACTACGCCACCGCTTGCATACTTTGATAATTCTTTCTCTAACTCAGCTTTTTCTATTTGAAGTTTAAGATCTCCTATCTGATCTTTAAGGCTTTTTGTTTTAATACCTTGATCAGCTGATCCAGGAAATAGTTGAGCATATGCATCAGGATTTGTTACCTGTAAAGAAGCTAGATCTGTCGGTATGTTTAACGCACTACCTATACCTGAGTACAACGTCTGAGTACCTGCATCAAAAGCTTGTGTGCCTCTCTCTAAATCAAATTGAGACAACCCTCTGCTAACATTTAACGCATCTTCAGCAGCTTTAACTGCTGGCTGATTAGCATCCGCTATCTGTTGAGCGGTTGTAAAACCTAATTGTTGTTCTGCTTGCGCTAGATTAGTACCAAAATTTTGAGTGGCTCCGAAAGCTGATGGATCTCCAGATGCTAAAGCATCTAAAAACGAAGTCATAGACTGATCAAGTCTCTCTCTTGCTAGGTCACCAGATCTTTGAGCTAACCTCTTTTGTTCGTCTACACTGCTAAGAAGCTCATCACTAGGGCCTGCAGTAGCTAACAAAGCATCTCTTGCGTCACCTATTAAAGTCTCAGCATCTTTTCTCTGTTGTGCCCCTAGATAAGTGTTGAGGCCTGCCCCTACTAATTGTCCTATTACTGATAATGCTCCTAATGCCATGATATACTGCTTATTTTACAAAAATACGAAATTATTTTTTAGTTCTAGTACTACTCGAAATGCCTCCATGATCATATTCAGAAAACTCATATTCTACATTTAAAGAAGTTATCTCAAAGTCTGCGCTATTAAGAACTAAGAATGCATCTGCAAACGATCCGTGTGGATCTGCTCCATTTATAAACCCTGGTGTCATAGCGTACAACACTTCCCTACCTTGAAAAACAAGAGAATCTTCACCTTCTTGTGCCTGAAACTGATAAGGGCTAATAAAGTTTTCATCACCAGCACATCCTGGAGTCCTTTCATACCTTAGATGTGGACTATTAATGTTGTCAGGATTTCTAACCTGCATCATCAAAAAGTTACCCTTTTTAAAAGAGTTATTAGCGTCAGAGTAAGGATCTCCATAAGATAAAAATAAACCATAATCTTGACTGCCTAAAAAATTAATAGCTTCTGTGAAGTTGTATTGATATTCTCCTGTATTAGGAGTATAAGGGTTTTCAGGGTCAGGATTTAATGTATAATATGGAGTAGAAATCATGTCCCCATCTTGGGTCACTCTTCCGCTAAAAAACTTTACATATTCTCCAGGGTCGCCATCACCAGTCCTTGAAGCAGGAATAGGGTGATTAGACATAAATCTCTCTATTTCAAAAGCATATAAGTGAATATTTGAAGGTGTAGCAATATTAAAAGTAATTGTGGGTGACACATCAAGACCGTCACTATCAACATGTAATCCAGGTATAGGAACAGGAGCTGAATCTTCTCCACCGTCAGTTAAAAGCCTCCATAAATTTGTTTGTAGATCTTCACTAAATGCTTGCCACCTATATACGTTACTTATCTTACCTATAGCTTTTATGTTAGTGCCTGTCATTGCTCTCTCCTTACCTATCTCTCCATATATAGCATGTCCTTTTCTTACTAGTGGTGTAAATCTATGATTATCTATGAGAGTTTGAGTTGTAGAATTGTTGTTAACAACAAACATACTTGAACCTAAATTTAAATTTTGGTTGTTGCCTTCTATAGAAAACGATTTAAATAGCTTATTACTAGACGTAGTATTTCCAGTAGAAACCTTTGTTTTTTTATAGCCGTTAAAACTCACAGCTAAAGCAGAAACAGCACTATGACCAACATTAAAAAATGAATTATAAGCTCCTCCTGAAGAAAAAATAGAAGAATCATTGTGTCTCCAAATCATTTTGTTTTGATCATATTCAGCCTTATGCATAGGTGAAGTAAAAAACAATTTATTAATGTGCATCATACACGAAGGAGTATATGAGTATCTAGTCTTCCAATATTTTGCTGTGTTATTAAACGCTATTGTTTGCCTCATAATTACTATTGATTATTGTCTTCGTCATCGGAAGTAGATCTTGGTCCAGCAGCCTCTATATCTTCATCACTAAATCCTTCATTATTTAAATGAATTTCTAGACTATTTAAGTCACTTGCATTATTAATACCATCTTGATTAACATCAAAACCCATATCGAGAGTTTCTGGATCGCTATTTAAATATGTAAATAAAGCCCAATAGTCTAAAGGATTTGACACTCCATCGCCATTTACATCAGTTATGTGTGCTGGGCCCTGATTTGTACTTCGCAATGTTAATAAATTTTTACGCTCAAGTCCAATGGTTGGGTCTTTTGGGTCCTGCGGATCTTCAGGTTTATCTATTTCAATAGATAAATTCATATCTGCAGTCTGCAAGCCACAATCGTCTTCAGCGCTTGAAAAAGTAAACGTAGGTGTGTAGTTATAAGTTCCTTCTGAAAGGGTTGGTGGAATATTCATTACAACCATTATTGTTACATTTTGATTAGGAAATATTGGAGTTCCAATAGCATCTGATAATCCTACAAAATTTGTTACAAAAGGTGGTGACGGATATAAATCTGCAGCGTTAAGTGTGCCGATTTGAGAGCTAGAATTTGTAATTGTTACTGAAACTTCAACATAATCTCCTGCAGATAATCCTGATAAAGATCCAAGTTGTCCATTTACTTTAACTTTATATGAAAAATCAAATTCTGCACATCCAAATTGCACATCTGGATCTCCTGAATCTGGTTGAACATCGTCATCAGGATCGCCAAGTATTATAAACTCTCCATCATATTCAAAATCATAAAAGTTTTCATCTTCACTAAAATCTCTCATATTGTGTATAGAGATAATAAATTCATCACGTAATGGATCGTACCCCCCAACAACTCTTATTCTTCCTTCACCATTAGCTTGATCTTCGAGAGCTCTTTTAAACACATTGTTAAAATAAGATTTCATACCAGCTTTAGATATAACCTCTATACCTTTAGACCTACTCCATCTATATACTTCTTTTCTACTTTTACTAGCCCAATATATATTCTCTTCTGCTCTAACAACACTCTCTGGATTACCGTCTGTCCCGTAATCACCCATGTAGAACTTTTGTGTTCCTAAAATTTTATCAGATCCAATTAAAGATTCACTGCCGCCTGCTGTAGATAAAATACTTCTGCTTACAGGTATAGAGCTGGCTTTATCTTCTTGAATTATAAATACGTTATCATAATCATTCAACATATAATTTATAGATCCATACTCGTTAGGCAAATCTTTAAAGTTAAATGTCGATGCATTAAACATCGTATAGCTATTTCTTTTTGCAGAATAATTGTTTTTTTCAGAAAATGTTATAGACGATCTTTTATATAATGTTTGAGCATCGGGTACAACAACTTTTACCTTACCCCAATCTAATCCATCTGCGCCTGGTATAATATCTGTAAATGTTTGACATTCTAAAAAGTAATTTTTAAAACGAGGTTGACTTTTATTTTTCCCAACCTCAGCTATACCCTGTATAATGCTTGCAAAACCTATATTCGTTAATTCAGGTTCATTTACAGGAATGTTTCTCCAGTATACATCTCCGTCTTGAAGAATTATCTCTGGTGTGCCATGAACTTTGATGCCTTGTGGATTTAGCACTATGTCGTATTTTTCTCCTATTTCATAGAAAAATCTTTCATCAGCATCTTGAGATTTTTTAGGACTATATATCTCAACAATAGTATTATGACTCCACTTATTATCTTGATATAAGTCTATTGCATCTTCATTAGTAGAATCATTAAATGGCATATCTAAAGCTACTGACGCATAATTAAATCCCTCAGCATAAGGATTATTTTTTAAGACTAGAAATTGCCCTTCTTTATGTTTAGCACAGTATGTTGCATCTTCATTAAGAAGAATGTTTTCTTCTACATTAGAAGTCATTGTTTTTACACCAACAATTTCAAAATCGTAATCACCGCTTACAGGATATACAGTTGAGCCATCTGATTGTTTAAATGATATAATCCTTAGTTTATCACCCTCTGAATAAGTATATAAATCTTTCTCACCATTTACCCCCATAGCTCCATACGCATGACTATAAGAGGCGTTATTTTCTCCTTGCAATAGTCCTAAAGAAACATAAATTAAAGCTTCATCAGTCATTACAGTAGCGTCAAAGTCTGGATTTGTATTTTCTAAGAAAGCAAGTCCAGTAGTGTATTGTCTAAAATCTCCAATTGTACTATTGCCACCATAAACAATTTGATAGTGAGTAGCCCATCTTGGTGGAAATCCAGTTATGTTTAGTTGTATATCAACTCTACCTTTATTGTATTGACCTCGTTCTATATTAGAGTAACCTGCAACATATACATTAGTCAAATAATTAGCATGACCTGACCTACCTCTTTGATCGTAATAAACGATGGCAAACTCATGATTTGCTCTAGTTTTAAATGATCGATGATAATATGTACCTCCTGCTAATAATACAAAGCTGTCATAATCAGGTACATCTAAAAAGTTATTATTGTTATTTAAATATGCACTTGCGCTTTCATAAGATCCAGTACCTTCAGCAACATCAAGAATATATTGCAATCTCACAAAATTACCAGCATTACCAGTCATCAGATTTAAATTCATTGCATCTGTTATAGATCCAACACTAGGGAAAGTTTGAGCAACAAGATTTGGATGAGTAGGAGCCATTAAATGCAATAAAGCAGTAGCTCTATAACTCATGGAAAATTGATGCGCAGGTTGATCTGGCTGAGCGTTCTCCGAAACCATAGTAATACTAACATATGGTTGAGGTCCTATATTACCTTTAAATATTTGATATGGGGTTAAAGATCCAAAAGTTGTACCCATAACCTCATTTGGTGCATAAGGATTTGGATCATCGCCAAAAGCACCTTGATAATCCATAGATAACTCTTGTACATACCCTAAGTTACCTTCCCCATCAATAAGTGTTAATCTTTGATTGTTACCTCCATAATAATTAGCTACTTCATCATCAGTATGAACAAGTTCTATTGGATCAGATACATTACCACTTGGATTAGTTAAAACGCCTATACATAAGGTTCTATTGTCCTCAATAGTCATACATGGAAATAAGGCTGACCCCATAGTGCCGCTCATATTATCACCTTGTTGAAAACGAGACATTACAGTCATTTGAATAGCTGCTGGTGGGATAAAAAATAAATTCTTATGACCTACAGAGCTTAAGATTGTTGCATCACTTGGATTACCAAAATCCTGTTCAAGCATAGCATTACCTACTATATCTAGTGGATCTACACTGTTTAAATAATTTCTATCGTACGTTCTCCATTTTGTTATATTACAGTTTTGAATATTTGGAGGTATCCAACCTTGCAATGTAGTATTTGTTTCATTGTTATATTGATTATAATAATAATTGCCATCTGTAATATCATTTATACCTGCATTTTGTATTTGATATTGATTGTCTGGTGATGGAAATCCTACTTGACTTCCGCCTACATCCCAAGGAACTAGAGGTATGCAAGTTCTAACATCTACGCCACTAAGCGATTGTAAATTTAAACCAAGAAACAAACCTGTGCTAGATATAGATGCGAATTCAGAGGCATCTGGGAAAGCTTTGAGTCCCATTGTAACAGTTGCTTTGTTTACTATAAAGTAACCGCAAGGTGGATATCCTCCTTGAGTATTCCCAGCAGCCTCTGTCATTGCAAAATATAGGTTACTATCGTCCCCCATAGGCCTTACTGCGCACACTAAGTTTTTATTTTCGTCAAAATTATCTAAAGACGCATTAAAAGTGTCTACGTCACCACTTAGACCACAGTTTATATCATATGTTGAAGTTATAGTAGGTTCTTCCTGAAGGTTTGCTAGAGGAATTCCATTTTCAGTAGGCATAGCAACACCTCCATTAGTAAGTATGCTATATAACGCATCTCTTACAAACTCTCTACAGTTTTCATCAATGTCCCAATTGGTTGTAAAAAAAACGCTAAAGAAAAGTGCACCACCTTTTAATATTAAAGGATTAGCCGCTGAAGTTCCATAAGCTACAGGAAATTCAAAAGACTCAAACCCTGCTCCACTAGGTCTTTGACCTTTCCACACATTAAGACCATCTATAAACTTAACACCTAAATTTTTACCAAACATAGACACTCCATCCCTAACATAATTTCTCTGATCATAATCAACACTGTTATCTGAATTAATAGCATCAAAAGCTTTGTTCGTAGAAGAGGGTGAGTAAGGATGGTTAGGTCCATTATAAAACCTTTGCTCTAAAGTTCCGTGATAAGATTTCTTGTGATTATATATATGAAAATTATCGTCAGGTATAGATGACCAAGAAACTTTTATGCTTGATCCAGCAGGTAAATTTGTTTGAGGTATTCCATCAGTATTAATATGAAACCCAGTTATTCTACTGTTACCTACATTTGATACAACATCATCATCTTCTTTATAATTATCTGGGGCAACTATGTAAGGCGTAACAGTGAGTTCAATATTATATCCACCAACAGGAGTTCTACTGTACAATGCTTTTCCTGTAGCACTAACATTATGAGCTGGATAGTTTTCTAAATAATTACCATACATAAGTCTATCAGAAACAATAGCCTGAGCTTGAGCAACTCTTGGTAAATTACTATACTGAGCACCTTGTTCTTCTTTAGATACAGGCACTAAAATTCTATCGTTATAAAAATCAAAAGCTATATACGGAGAAAAACTATCCCAAAATGGACTTTCTCCGCTACCATTACTAATAACATCTATACTTCTAAATGACCCAACATTGCCAAATCTAGCTAAAACTCTAATTTCTTTTACCTCTCTTGTCCCTCTTGGTATTTGTAATCTACATACATTTTGCAAATAAGGACTTCCTGCTGCCGCCCCCATTTGTATATATGCTGGAGGTATAGCTATTTTAGAGTATGTAGATATAGCGCTTTCTACATTATCGTCATATATATACTGATATGCAAATTGAATTCCAGGTAGATTCGTAAAATTTGAAACATTTCTATTTGGATCAAAATCAAATATAGAAGTTATAGGCTCTATTGGAGTCCTTGGGCAAGCACATATTAGATCTAAAATATCATCATCGTTGTAACCTTGCTCAAGAGCCTGCAAGCTCATACTCATTACTTTAAATACATCAAGTTTTTTAGGCTCGTTTCTATTATCAGTAAAGTACAACATTATGTTTCTTACTCTGTCTACAGCATCATCAGGGTCTGTGTAACCTGGTGGCACGCCTATATCAACATTATCTGAGGTATCTAATGAAGGGCCTGCATCAGCAGCAGCGCTTCTTTCCTCGTAGCTTGAATTTCTTAACTGTAAATCCCTAGTATTTCTTTGCCCTACGTGAACAACATCACCTTTAACAAATCCATCGCTTGGGAAGTTAAACTTTTCTGAGGTGTATACTTTGATATAAGACCCAGGTATATCATTACCAGGTAACAATCCCTCCTGATCCCAAGCCCAGACTCCCATTTGATTTACACTACTAGACCAAACGAAGAAAAATATAATGTTAAATATATCATCTGTAACAGATCCAATAACACGAATTCTGCTGGCATCATCAACATATGTATTTAAAGGAAGCTCAAATATATCTTCAATAGCTGCATTAGAAGGCATTGGTTTTATGCAAGAAAAATCTCCAGAATAATCATTTAACATCTGATTAAAAGATTCTCCGTCTTTATAGCTATGTTCAAAAGCTAAATTTAAGGCATCAATCATTTGATTGGACGGCCTTACTCTAGAGTCTGCATCTACATTTATACCCTGTGGTGTTACCTTATCAATCATTAATACTTAGGGGCTTGCTTAAAGTTCTTGCGAATAGTTTTAAATATTTCTTCTTTACTAAAGTTTGAAAGCCTTGCTTTAGCTTTACGTCTTTCGTTGTAATACTCAGCTCTTGCTCTAGTTTTTTCATTAAGAGGTATGGTAGACTTTCTTTCGCAAAGCTTATAGTATATATAGGATCTTAAGGCTTCTTCAGCGTAAACATGTATAACTGGATTTGTAGATCTTGCTTCATCAGATATATATTCTAAAACCACATCTGTGGTGCTTGAATTCGTGTCAAGCTCTATTCTGTTTTGATCAAGATTAATTCTATACGCTCCAGGAGCATATGCACCACCAGCACCATACAGTCTGCCTAAACCTCCTTGAAAAAGATAGTTCTCAAAGATATAAAAATCTAAATCGCCAGAGTCGGCATTTGAAGATTCTGTAGCTCCCTTGTCATCTTGTTTGTTAAGAACTAAGTTAGTATCTAAATTTAATGGTCCTTCTTCACTATCTGATGTTAGTATAGTGTCACCTATAACTGTCTGTGGATCATTCACAGTATCTCCACTAGTATCTTGAGCAATCCTTTGAGAATAGTTTATATGTTTGTTTTGATTAAAAACTCTAACTGTTCCGTCAGAATCAACCACACCTAATTTTACAAGATCAACATAATCTTCTGGTAAAGTTATTGTATTATTAGACTCTACAGATCTTTTAATAGATTTAACTCTAGATGTTACATCAAAACCAAATTCACGAATACCACGTAAAGCTATGTTTCTAATGGCTGCGTCAGATGCATTACTTGCATAGTCATCACCATCCATAGTAATTATATAGTCGTTTATTAATTGACGTAAGGTAATGTAGTTCATTCCTCTATCTGATACATCTATAAATGGCATTATTCAGATTTTTCTTCGTTAATAGCAAAGGTTGAAAGATAGCTATCTCTTAACCTAATACCAATCATTTTAGCTATCTCTACAATTAATTCATTTTTGTAATGATCTGGTAATTCAAAATGTCTTGAGTTAAGGAAATCTCCAACTTGAATATTAGCCCCCATCTGCATTTCTACATACACAGGAGTTGAAGTAATATCAACAGATCCGTCATATGCATTAATAGATTTTGGTTGTCTATAATATTTAAGTCGTACAGCATTTAAATCAAAAGGAAAAACCTCTATCACATTAGATATAATAGCAACAGGGAATGCGAGAGTTGGTGCAGAAAGATTACTAGTTAAAACCCTTTCTGCTGTTTCTGAATTATAAATTAAATCCAGATTAACACCAGAATCTATAGCATTTATACTAATAATTCTAGCTAAATCTATAGGTTTATTAAATGTACTAGCGCCTAGATCTGCTGGATCTATATATTCTCCTCCTTGTTCTTCTGGATCATAGTCTTCAGGCTGTGGTGTAATGTCACTTAGATCCATTATTGTAATAAAATAAGATAGATCCTCTTCTACCATTTTGTATAAAGACTTATCACGAGCCCCATCAATACCACCTCTTCTAGCTTTATTAGCTGCCAGCAACTCTTGAAACATTTCATTAAATACATTTTGCTGTGCTATACCAGCGAAAGTGCTAAACACTTCTGGGGTTACAAAACCTCTTTGCTCTTTATTACAAAGATCTCTTACAGCGTTATATACATCTATAATGTTTACCATACGACAAATATACGAAATAAAAAAGCCGCCATTTTAGGCGGCCCTTCTATAAGTGATACAAGCCTTTATGATAGCTTATCTAATCTTTCCTCTATAAGAGAAAGTACTGAAGCTCCTTTTTCTGTTAAACAAAATCTAACCATTGTATCTGTTGGATCTTGACCTACAGGTACTGATACAATCAAACTATTTGCGTCAAACCAATATACACCATTGGGTCTTAACGAAATAATCTGATAATCAGAAGCTTGTTTTATCGTTGATCTACAAGTTACTTCAGGAGAATCTAAAGATTGTAAAAACTCTTTTGGTTTAGACTTTGCAATTCTCAATAAGTTATATCTAATTTCTGAAGTTGCTGCATTTATATTTATACCATAATATAATGCTATAGCTAAAAGATCACTAATCTCTCTATCTCTTACAATAGATACAGCATCAGAAACTAAAAATTCTCTATTTAATTCTTCCTCTGCATCTTTTCTTTTATCAACAAGCTTAAAAATGTTACCTCCATTTGCTTTATTAGAAGGATGAAGTTCTAAAAACTTTTTTAAGTTAGGTTTCTGTTTAGGAACAAATAATCTTCCTAACTCAAATATTACAGATTGTTTTACTGCGTTTTCAGATTGCTCGTCTACAAAGATAGATGGCTCGTTTGGACAATACCTTATTTCTCTTACAGTATCATTTTCTTTATCGTAAACAGTAACACCTTTTTGCGGCAACATAAATACAATGCCACCACCTCTAGGTATTTCATACTCTACAGCAATGCTACTTTCTTCTTTACGTTTAATAGTTCTTTTCTTTTTAGGCGCAACTTTAGGTTGCTCCATAACTACAGTTTCTTTAACTGCTTCCTTCTGGAGTTTAGGTCGTCCAGTAGACCTTTTTGTTTTTGTTTCCATTGTTAAATAAATTAAACTACATAAAAATTAAATAAATCTTTTGCTAAAGCAGCAGATCTTGTCACTCCTATATCATTAGGTATAACTCCAAATCTGGCTATATATCCTCTAAATTTACCATGTGCACTACCACCAGACAATCCGTCAACATCTTTTATAGTTCCTAACCTTTCAATTAAAAGATCACCGTCAGTCCTAAAGGGGCTACTGGCAATAAGACTTTCATCATTCATTTTAGTTTTTGCTGGTATAAAGCCTATAATGTCGCCATCTCTATTATGTAAAAACATATTAAAATGTATATCTCTTCTTATTATAAATACATCTACGTCGTAATCTGAAACGACATGTCTTACTATCATGGATTTAGGCCATGTATAATCAACTGTTCCACCATCCGTATTGTTGGTTTTTGTTGTAGCAGCATTACCAGTTACTCCACTATGTCTCACAGAAAAACTATTTCTATTCTCTTTTATTGGCACACCAACACCGCTAAAATCAGTGCCCGTAGGAAAAAGACCTCCAAACCCTACAGTTTCACCAGCAGCATCTCCATATAAAGCCATTGGTGCTATAGATTGACCTAAAACACAATATATTGTATAATCTTCTTTTACATTAAAAGAACCAGGAATTACAAAGTGATCACCGTTATTTGTATGTGCTGATCTTGTAGATATATTGCTAGTTCCTGATGATGTTTCACAGGTAGGTGTTCCATCATTAGTTGCATTGTGTGTTGATCCACCAGTTCCTGAATTTTTCCATAATGTAATTGTGGCTCCATCTGCAAATGAAGTTAAACCCTCATGATTAAAATCTATTGTAGGTAAATTCCCTCTAAAATTAATTCCAGCAATAGTGTCTTGATATTGTTCTTCTGTATCACCAATAGATAATTTTCCTGTTTCCATACTTATAGGCACAGTAGGCACTTTAAGGCTTATATCAGATGAAGATTGTATGTTTGATCCAGAAGGACCAGTATTAAGAATAGCATTAAATCTTAATATAGGACTACCTGTATTTGAAGTCATAAAGGATAAAATGCTACTTATCAGTCTATCTTCTTCACCTTCGTTTGTAGCAATAGATAGATTAACTTTTTCTATAGCATCTCCTGGATTTGAAAATACCTCTTCATAAATCCCAGCATTATCAAATGTTATATGTATAAATCCTTTAGAGGATGTGAAGTTACATATTTTACTCGCTGGAACACAAAAAGAACTTATCCCTCTACCCGTATCAGAAGCTCTTAAACTTCCTAGCGATAATTCTGATATATTAAATAAGAAAAACTTCATAAAGTAAATTAAACTATGTACAAATATACTAACAACTAATTATTTTTTTT
>CERF01029246.1_pt1 | contig 15131 bp, 7 predicted proteins | sample 530961 | NCBI WGS metagenome assembly CERF01 (sample SAMEA2621151, study PRJEB7988) | marine metagenome | isolation source: saline water (ENVO:00002010), including
CACCGTGGCGTAGTCTTCAAACACCTGCTTCTTGATTTCTGCTCCGATGGTTACTGCTTTGGTCTTGAGTCTGCGTAGTTCCTCTATGTTCGCCTCATAACTCGGGTCATCCTTGGCGCTCTCTTTTGCTATTTTCAAAGCCTGGTTAAACGCTGTGTTCAACTCACGTTCAGCCCTGTTAAGGTATCGAGTCATTGCACCCCTCTTCCCTGTTAATGCGACCGGCTTAAAGCCAATCCCAAACAACTGCCGAACCAGGTACTCCAGAGCGCGCTCGTGGCCTGCTGGGTCCGTCGGGTTAAAGGTCTTCCACCTATCACTCAACCTGCTTTGCTCGTCGATCATGCCCGTCTGACGCAGTAACTCTTCAGCCAGGACCCTTGAGGTACTGGGCAGTGCGAACGTAGCGTATCTCTTTATGATTTCTGGTGTGCTCATAGGCGTACCGTTGATGTCCGGCTTTCCACCTCGTGATCTATAGTTAGCTGCCAGGAGTAGCACTTCCTCCGCCAAGGGCTGGCCACCTAGACCAACGAGTCGGGCAAAAGAGGCTGGCCCAGCAAGGGAACCCGCCTCTTTCTTAGTCCTGAATAACTCCCGGTCTCTCTTCAAGGAGTCACCAAGTCCAAGTTTGGCCTCGACAGCCTCCTTGGGGGCATCTGAAATAACGTCACCGATGGCACCAATAACTCGGCCAATCATGGCAATCTTTGTGGCCTCGGATGACATAAAATCCTGACCGCCAAGATACATTGCTCGGGTATATCGGGGATCGGCAATGTCAGCAAAGATCGTGGCTCTGGTTTCCCCAGGAATGTACGCCATTTGCTCCTTAAAGAAGCGACGATCCTCGTTCATTTCCCTTCGGGCTTCCGTGACAATCGCCTGTCTTCTGAGCATCTGCATCATCAACTGATTGGCTTGTCTTGATGCGACAGCCCGATTATTGGTTTTCCTGATTAGGGCGTCTGGGGCGAGCGCCCTCGATAGGAAACCTTTTTCTCCCATGCCCATTGCCTTGAAGTGCCACGTCAGGAAGGGGCTGGCTAAAGACAATGGCCCCAGGTTCTGCAACTTTCTTACGAGCCCAGGACGACTAGAATAGTCAACAAACATATCTACCGCGCTGCGCCGACCAGCAGCACCAAAGATCTTTGCTATTCTTTTGTCGTTGATACCGCCAAGTTTGCGCTTGCCCTGGTAAAAACCATCTCGTTTTCGGGTAATCCGAGCAAAAGTGTTCGGCGCAGTCCGAAACTCAATATAATCGCCCACCTTGAGAGCGTCTAGGTCCCTGTAAAGACTCCTCATAGCGGTGTGCATCTCTTCGATCTTAAAGATGTTGTCCCCGAGCCGATAAAACGCCTCCAGTGGTCGCTTGATCATGGCTACTTCGAGCGCCTTTTTGCCGGTAGATTTCGCCCTATCAAGTAAGGCAGTGCCGCTAAACTTTGCGCCTTCGCCAAGAGCCCCGAGACCTGGACGAATTACGTCTAACTCTGCATCTAATAAGTTTGTCTTGGCCACACCACTTTCCTCTATTTGCCGGAAAATAGCCGCCTCTATCTTATTAGCAGGCTTGTACTTGCCCTCGGTGTACCGTTGGTATCGTCGAGCTAGGCTAACACCCCTGACCAGAGTTCCGATTGGATCACCTCGTCGGATGCCTTGAAACCACACATTAGAGGCGAGGTTATTAACACCTGTAGCCAAGCGATAAACCGTGAGGTTCAATTTCATGTAGTTAAAGAACTGGTTCAAGTATGAGGCACTGTGCTGAATGTCGTCGAGCATGTTCAGGGTGCTTTGTAGTGACTTGCTTATTGTTCGACCCTGAATGTCGCGCTTCTTGCCGTACAAGCCACGAACACCTGATGCCTCCAGAGCCGCCTCCATCTGCTTTCGCAGGGCCGGGTTTGTAATAATGCCTTGGTCTACCAAGTCGGCTTGAATCTCCCTTACCGTTTTCGGTTTTACCTTCTCAAACATAGTGCCAAGAATGACGTTGTCGGCTCGACTGCGATAATTAAAGGTTTCTTCTGCGTAATTTTTTAAAAGATCGTCGATCAGATTATCTGCCCGGCGAGCAACGGAACTTTGCACCTCTACGGCTGATGTCCTGCGTTGCCTCCCAGCCATTAGATCACGGACAAAATTGCGATCATTTTTAAGCCTTGAGATAATTGACGCCAAGTCACTCGGATCTACATTCCGTGGCAGCACCTGGGGCATTGTCTCCCCGTCTAACGCCTTAGTTAAGACCGCCTTTGCATACTGCTCCGGCACGACCTTCCCTAGTCGCACGGCATCCAGCGCCTCTGAGACCTTCATTCCGGCTGCGATAAGCGGGCGTGCTGCCTCTAGGTTCATGGCCTTTGACCGAGCCTTACCCATGGCACCAATAGACTCTTCTTGGATGACTTTGGCAATGACCTCTGCTTGTACCTTCCGGCGGTTCGTTTTGCCGCCCTTCTTTTTCGGATCTAGGCTTTCAAGCACTTTCGAGATGGTAGGTATAAGGTCAATCTGCTGCTTGCCAACACGGACAACCGGCATCACCCTTCTGCCCCCAACGTAAGCTGTTTCGGCCATGCTAGACAACTGAGTGCTTAGTGCCGTTCTGGCCCTGGCTTTCTGCCGGCCCCCCAATCCAGAAACCAACTCGTCGAGAACAGCGTTCATAAACTTCTCGGAACGAAGAAGCGAAATCCCGCCATTACCAATATCAGTGACCACCTCCCGCAGCCTCACACCACGATTGGGAGATACTCCAACGCTTTCTAGTTCCCTGGCGACCTCTCTTACTATCTTTGCCGCCTCTCTGGACAGCGGACTTGCTATTTCAGATGTCAGGAGATTACGGGCGATCATCCGCTGGTTTTGCTCCAGGTGCGTTGCTGCCTCAGTATCCCTAGCCCGTTTAGCCTCCAGCTCTTGGCGCTGCTTTTTAAACCCGTCGCGAGCCCTGGCAATATCGTCAGCCTGTTTAGATAAGGCCTCATCACCAAACGTGGCTAGGGAGTTTTCAAACTGCGCCTCAGCATCGTCGATCTTTTTGAGGGCTGCCTGGTATGCCATGTCAACGTCGTCAGCCTGAACAAGTCGCTCACCCGCTCGGGGCCTGCCTTCTCTAACGACCCCAACGTCGTCGATCTCCAGTATGGGAGAGACGCCCTGGCCGGTGGCACGAGGATCATCCGCTCGGCGCTGAAGCAGTTTACCTTCCTCGGCCAGAGCGCGAAGAGGCAGTCCTCTTGCTTCGAGGAAGTCTCTAATCTTGGCAGCATCGTCCGTAAGTTGCTGTTTGGCAACCTGCTCGCTAATTGTCCTGCCCGCATTGACACCACGCAGGTATCGACCCACGGTTGCTACGGACTCATTAAAAAACCTTGAGTTCCGACCAATGCCAAAAGTAGTCTCAACAAACGCACCAATAGCAGCGCCAACCCCTGGCTCACCAGCCAGCAAGCCATATCCGGCACCCTTTAACGCAGAGTTAGCCACGTCAGAAATACGCAATGGTGTTGTTGTTGCATCAGTTTCAAACAGCCCAGTCCGTGTTGCCGCTTCGTCGGTTTTGCCGATAACCATCGGCCGCTCTTTTCTCGGCATAAAGTTGGACTCTGGAAACACCCTGCGGGCAATCCCCTGCACTGTTCTGGCGGGCAGTTCATCTACCGTGCGAACCCAGGATTTAGTACCTGCCTCTAGTTCATCGAGTTTTGAAAGAGCCCCTGTTGCATCCATCTTCCCTAGAAGTGCTCTGGCTCCCTGGTGGCCTGACGCTGCCATGTTCTTCAGTTTGATCTTCATGGGTATCAACGTCGACACAAACGAAACTGGTCGACCCCGAACAAAGTCATAAAGCGGCTTGTAAGCGTCCTTCTTTCCCTTGAAGAAGTTGTTTTGGGAGCCGATAGCAACGGCCGCCAATTTTGACATATAGCCAAACAGGCCGTCGACTAAACCCTGGCCCATCTGAAAACCTTCCTGAGTCCTTTGCTTGCCGATACGTTCAATCATCGACATAGACCCATTGGCATCAGTAATGGTTACGAGTTCCCCAATAAGAGTAGGAAAAGCCTCAACGAACTCTTGACCGTCATTTACGAAGTTTTCGTAAGCAGTTCGCTTATTGAAGTCCTCTACCTCTTTGCCGTACTGATCGTATATTTCCATGACGCCACCAAGCGCCGCCAGTTCCTTTCTTGTTCGGGCCGCTTCGGAACTTCGCTGTTTTTGCAGTTCGGTTATCTGCCTAGAGCGAGCCGGATCGGCTGCCCCTCGATCCTGCATTTCGGCGAGGCGTCTTAGTTCTTCATCTATCTGCGCGAGCCTAGCGAACCTGTTCTTCTCCTCGTCCGCCACCCCCATCATATACTGGCCATACTCTAAGCCGCCTCGCGCCAGGTCCCCGATAAGTTCGACGGCCCGCTTACCGCCGCCAAGCACCACGCTCCCTGTTTCCACAACCGATCCCGCCACGCTCTCCAGGGTTGCCATCGGATCTGTCACGGTAGCTGCAAGGCCCTCTTTGGCCATTTCGACCGGGCGCTCTTTTAGTTCACCCTTAAACTTCTGAAAGGCAGTTTCTGGGGCTTCACCCCTCTTGAGCCCAACGGGACCCTTGAGGGAGTCATAGTCTTGGCCCATTAGATCAGGGCTGAGTGCTTGACCTGTTTGCTCTTGAAACAGTTTTGCAAACTGCTCGTTAGAGATACCAAACCGCTGCGTTATCTCTCGCTGCTTTTCAGCAACCGTAACCATTACCGCATAGCCTGCCTGGCAGCATCTACGTCGCCTTGCTCTTCAACTGGCGGAGGCCCGAGGTACTCCTCAACCCTGTCAGCATTTTTAGATTGACCAAGAGCAGAGCGCAGGTTGCTTTCTGCCTTCGTCAGGCTTTCATTAACCTTGGCAAAGCGTTTTTCTAGCTTTTCAATATCAGCATTAGGCTTGCGGGAATCTCGGAGAATTTTGTTCATTTCCGCCTCGTGCCTGCCAACAGCCGCCAACATGCTTGCTGAGTTGGTTAGGATTTCGGACTCAAGAACCTTGTCGCCCTTCATCTTGTTGTATGAAGCACGAAGCCTGCGAACATCATTGCGGGTTGAGACAAGGTCCTTCGTAAAAGAATCCTTCCTTTCTTTCTCTAGATCTCGCTTATCCGTAAACTCATCACGCGCCATTCGGTACTGCAAACCAGGCGGAAGGGAAGACTGCTCCTTGGCCCCAGTGACACCCCTCATGGTCTTATCAAACCAGAGATCGCCAACTGTCGTGCCTCGCTCTGCTGCGAACAATGCCTCTGCTAGGGTTCTCGGTTGCATACGATCACGGATGAGCCCGGCCGCCATCGTGAGCGCTTGCACTTGGTTGGCATCTAAATCACCACGGCGCAGAGTGCCTTCGATGTAACGCTGCTGATCTCTGAAGCTGCCCACCTTAGCCAGTGACCTAAGCATGCTGTCAGCACTGCGCCTCTTCTTTTCTTCTTGCTCTCGCAGAGCGGCTTCACGCCGACGCTCAGACATTATCTGGGCTGCTTCTTGAGGGGACGGAAGAGGGCGACTGCCATCTCCACCCCCTTCACTACGGATGAAATCTCTCTGGTCACGGGTCATTTGAAAGGAGTCTTGTGGAGTATCAGATGGCAGCCCAACCTGGGCGGTCTGATCCTCGATGCCGGACTCTACAACCTCTGGTTCTGATTTAGCAATTTCTGGTATTGGCTCAATCTTCTGAGGCTCTGCGGCTTTCGTTTCAAATACTGGAAGTTTTGCCTTCTTCTGGAACTTCTTCACATAACGATCTTTAAACTTGAGGTAGTCATCTACAGTAATGTAGCCTTTTCTCTTTTTGGGATCTTCTGCATCCACAGGAGCGTTTTGACTATATTGTTGCCCTGCTTTACCTTTTCCCTTTCTATACAGAACGTGAGATCTCTTTTTGCCAAGTCCCGCTGGGCCAAAGATTGCAACGCTAAACTCACCCGGCTTAGAATAGTCTGCTACTTTCGAGTACATTCCAAAGTACTTCTCAGCCAACTTTAGTTGTTCTATGGCAGTCATCGTTCGAGTGTCTTCTTTTTTAAATTCCTTGGGAACCAGCTTTCTTCTTTTCATTTCGTTGATAGCTACATCAGTGAACTGTATTAAACTAGAAGCGCCCGAATAAGGGTTTACGCTGGTTGTACTCATGCTCGACTCGGGTATTAAGGCTCTAATAATCTGGTCAGGATCGCCACCCAGCCTGCTTGCCATGCCAATCAAGTACTCTTTAACTTCGGGATATAATATAGCCTGGCCATCTTTAATGGTGTAGATTGGGCCCTTTATGCCCTCGCTAGATGTTAAACCACGGAAGGGATACGAGTCGGCTTTCTGTTTCTTAAATTTGCCCCTCATCAAGTCCGTGACTAGTTTTTGCCGGATCTCGGGATTGTCTTTGTATGTTTCATTAAGTTCATCGATCTTTGCCTGCAATTCGATCTCTGCCTGCAAATCAGACCCCGGCTCCGGTGGGCCCGGAAAAAAGCTGCCCTGAAACTCTCTGATGTCTCGCTTTCTCTGCTCGGGATCGGGCGTGTTTTTAATAATATCAGCTAATTCTTCTTGGTCAGTAGCCAGGTCTTTCTTGTCTAAGAGGTAATAATCCTGGGGTAGCGACTCGCCAGTCGTGGTGCTTTCAAAAAATTGTCTGAGGTCTTGCCTTCTTTTCTCGGGATCGGGCTCCGCTAATATTTGATCTAGTTCTTCTTGTGCCTCGGCTCTCAATATAGCTTCGTCTTCAGCGGATGTGAGTCCTAAAAATTCCGTGTCGCTTCCTTCGGTAGGCGCTCCAGGACCTCGTCTAATTGGATTGAATGAAGTAAACCGCTGCTGCTCCGCTCGTGTCATAAGCATAGGTTTTGTATCAAGCCTGCTCTCTCCTGGGCGCATGACAATATCAGAAAGGGGCAATGCTCCGGCCTGCGATTCCTGTTGCGTTGCAGCGGGCCCCTTCGTCACCGGCCCTGCTGTCGTCGGTGCTGCTGGGGGAGTCACCCGCTTTGCTGCCACTTCGGCCGCTGGGCTGAGACCGAGATCCCTTGGAGTGACGACCTGTTGCTCTCCACCCATCTCAATGAACGGAGCAACAAGTTTTACGCCTGTGGCAACGCCTTGCGGAGTAAGAAAACTACTGAGGGCTCTTTCACCCACACGTTCTATCATTGACGGCCTGCGGCCAGCCAGAGCCTCTCGCCCTAAACCCTTAGCTTGGAACGGCTTTGAAATATCGCCTGGAAGGATGCGCCCCATGTCTACTCCAAGTCTTCTGCTAGTTGCTCTGCACCTTTACGCGACATAGCTGTGTACGGCATCATTGCCACATTTCTAAATTTTTCTAGGAGGCTTGGATCGCCACCTCCGCTGCCTTCGCCTAACTCATCTTGTATAAACTTCCGCACTGCTGGGTCGCTAGTAATGTTGAGTTCCGTTTCTAGGTATTCCCTCACTTCCCTTCTGCTTGCGCCCGCAGTTCGGAGAGCCATAACATCGTCTCTAATTTTCCTGACAGCACCAACCGATCCAGTCTCTCTAAGCAGGCCGGCAATCTCTGCCTCGCCCTGCGCCGCACGCATTCTGGCATCTCCCAAGGCTTGCTCAGACGCTGTTTGAAACTGCGCCTCTTGTTGAGCACGGGTTGCGCCTACATCAGCCATGCTGCCCAGAGCGCCAGCACCTAGAGGCCCTGTGTTCATCGCACCGGCTATTGCACTCTGTGTTCCAGCACGCAGACGCTGTTCACCAATCTGTTGTGCTCGCAGGAGACGACCTGGCTGGTCTCTTAAAGCTGAGCCATACTGCTCAAGGGCTCCAGTAAACCTGCCTTTAAGTTTCTTGTCCTGTTCTCTTGCGTCGGCAAAATCATCCTGCGTCGCCATAATACATCCCTTAAGCTAAATGTTTCTTACCTATAATATACACCCAATGACCACCAGATCCTATGATCGGAAACGGAATCGAGCCACCAGTGTAGGCAGATGCGTTGAACCCGCCCGAGTCGTAAACGTCCCAGCGCACCTCAATAAACTGCTCACGACCTTGTTCCGCTGACGCAACGGCTGATCCCCCTACCGTGTTACTGGCAGTAGACCTAGCCATAAGACCGCTATTTGTTTGCCCAGCAAAGTAGGGTTTACCACCGTCTAATAAGGCTGATGAGACCGCACCATAATTCTTAGTAGAAGCAACACCTGCGACATAGGTGACGGGAATGTTAACAATCTGGTTGTGTACTGTTTGAAATAGCCCAGACGACATTTCAACAGGCTGTGCCACCGTGTCGATGAGGTAGTTACTCAGTGTTGCAGGTGCCCACTGAGCATAAGCTACTTGGCCATAACGTGGCTCATCTGCTCTGATGCCGCTGCCGATTCCAACGCCAACGGTGTTTGTGAAAGTAGCTGAAGTATTATTGGTGAGGCCGTTTGCTACAGCAATGACGTGATGAATCGTCATGGGATGAACTAACGGTATAATCCGGCGATCTGTGTGGTGTGCGCTCTGCGGTGTTGGGGAGGGCAAGTCTTCAAAATTAGTACCGTTGATTTCAGGTACGGTGTTGCCCCACATAGGAACAGCAATCACTTCGTAGCCTGCATTGTCCTTGATGCGTTCGGCACTGCGACGAACGCTTTTCTCGTTATAGCCAGCATTCATCTTCGCCCTGAAGATGTTGTCTACCGCTTCGAGGACGGTGTTTACGCCAGTTGACACATTGTCTGCTTCGATAACTGCATCGGCTGCCGGCGTAGAAATAGTTACAGGAGAGGTATTAAACTGGCCCTGGTGAGATGTAGGTATGTTCTGGACATTTGTATGACCACTGTCTCGTTCTACGAGCGGGTGCCGAAACCGCAAAGATGCGAGCATGTTATTGAATGCGATACCCGGCTGCGTGGGAACACTCAGGGCCGGCCCGTTTATTTCTAACATATATGTTCGGTATGGGTTGATGGCTATATCAATACCCGCCAGCGTCAGCGGGTTGAACTTTAGGTCTTTGCCTTCGAACAACTCTTCGGCATTTAAGGTTACGGTATACAGCTTCTTCTTTGTGCTCGTGTCAGAAGAACCCCAGACCGACATTTCCTTTTCCCACAGCGTGATAGTAACATCGTACTGCGTTACCTTAGAGTAATAGAGAATGCCCTCGGCTGTGTCGGCACCTGCGCCTCCGTCATCAAAAAACGTTGATATAGCGGCACCCTCTGAGCGCTGGTCAAATGATAAACCTATCTCTTCAAGGGTTACAGAAGGGGTTGTCGATGAAACATTGCCGTTACCACTAAAGAACTCCTGCAAAGGTGGCAAAGTAAACGGAATGAGCCTTGCTGGCACCTGCGCTATATCAGTGCCACCAGCGGCACTTTGATTGCGACCTGGCAACCAAGGTATACTGAGGTTGAGCCGGAATGTACCGTATCCCTTTTCAAGGTTATCCTCTTCAACTCCTGTATTGGTTAGCAGCGCCAACGCACTGGCAACCTGTGCGTGGATGTGACTGGTCAGAAGAGCGACACCACGGCTCAGCCTCTTGAGGGTAAACTTAGCCATCGGCCAGCGGCTCCAGCAGCGTAAGTGTTAAGTTGGGCACAGCAGCACGCCATGGCTTGTCGCCCCAATAGGTCGTCCCACCAGAGGGGATTGTGACGGAAAATCGCAACCTCGTTCCAGGGGCCAAAGGGATGTTCAAGTCACGACCTGTCACTGCCACTGCTTCAAGCCTGTCCGACCCGGCATAAGATGGCAGCATGTCAAAAGAAGGTGCGGTAGTGCTGGTATTAGCCTGCTGAGATGTTGTACCGAAATCCTTCTTGTGCAGAACCACATCGTTCTGACTGCGATCCTCCGGCCTCCATGGGTTATCAACGCTGATGACGATACCGATGTTGGTCTGGTTTGATGCGTCGCCTGGAGTAAACGGATGACTAGCAACAGTGTCGTGAGCAAAGATCAAGTCATACGAGTGAATGACTGCAGGCCGACTCAACTGAATTGATGTAGTCCACTGGTACGAAGCCGCACTGTTGCCTTTCATTCGGAACCTATTGATACGATCACCCGTGTCACCCGTGATAGATGGGTTGTTATTTTCTTTCAGCATCCATGGTCGCTGGCCCCAGTTGTAGGATGCGCTGGTAAGATCGTGTGCTGTTGGCGGAGAAAAGCCTAGTACGATTTGTGTTTGCATCCATCGGTTTTGAAGATCGCCATCTGGTACCTTATTGACTCGGCCCTCTAGGCTTTGCAGTGCGTCTTCAAGACGGTTGCCATCAATCGTAGTCCCATCGGCAAACTGCTGATCTGTAAACACCCTGATCGACATTAGATGTTCCCCGTTGCTGTGTGCTGGCCTGCCGTTGCGGTTGTCCAGCCAGTGTGATCTACGCAAAACGCTACCTGAACATTGCCTGCGGCCGCCGCACTAGCAATGACGGTTCCACCCGCTACGCTCATGGCACCATAGGTTGCAGTATTACCTGACCCTGCAAATACACAGTTTACAAACACGGCTTTGGCAGTGCTGGGGATAGCAACAAATGCAACACTGACAGGATGCGTATAGGTGCGCTGAAACGTGCAACCACGAAACACAACTTTGGCCGATCCAGAAAGGGTGACCAAGGCAGCCTGCGAAGAGTCCGTCGAAGAAAAGGTGCAAGAATCAAAGACAGCGTGGTTCTCAACCGTTACAGCCGAGTCAAAGACAGAGCCAGGCATCCCGCTAACTTGCGTGTTTGGCTCCTCTAGCGTCCCACCGCCATGCGCTCCATCTAAAGCTAGAATGTTATTGTCGGCGCTTTTGGGCTCTGTAACAGGCGAGTCAAAAGAGAGAACCTGCTCGCCCATTTGATTGAGAGTACGAGTATCAGAATCAGTAAGACGATCATTGCTCGTCTGCACTTCGTCTCGATCGTAAAACTGAATAGGTAGAAAACGCTCCATTACCTACCCGTCCTTCTCCTGCCACCAGCGGCCCGCAGTGCAGCCTTAACAGAACCTATAACGATTTTCTCAGCACGATTCATCAGAAAGCCGAAACTCATATGAGACACCGACTTGCCTTTGACCGACATGCTCACTGCGTTGACGTTGTACTCCTCGTCATCAACAAGGTAGCTCCCATACTTTAGGTTGTTGTTGAAAGTCCTGTGCTTGAGTGTACTTGTGCTATCTGCCGCCCTGGCTCTGGTCGTATCCTTGTTAACAGCCTGCGTTAAGTCACCTGTTGTGTCGATGACCTGCGTTGTCCACTCTTTCCAGTCAGATCCCATCAGTACATTGTAGAGGCCATAGGTCCAGTTGGAGATTACCTTCGTAGAGCCTGCACCATGAGAAAGGATCTGCGAATACAATCCACGAGATCTAATTTGGGGCTGCTCATCGAGGCCAACGTCAGCACCCTTGTAGCACCAGTCTACTGGTTGGGCGACGCTATCATTTGCACGTCTCTGGTCTGTTCTAAGAGTCTGCTCAACAATGAGTTGACCATTCTTAGCAGTAGAACCAACTGTAGCGGTGACAGTGACAGCGGTAATGCCAAACCCTGTAATACTACTCGTCGTTGCGGCCGGGATAAACTTTACAATTACAAACGGGTTTCTGTTGTTTCTGGCCATGTTGAGGTCGGCCAATGACGAGTGCGTAGCATTCCACCTGATTCTTATTTGGTTGCCAGTTGCATCTGCGCTGCCACTTGTATTATAAACTTGGGCTTCGCTCTGGTTTGCTACCGGCCCCCCAAGGCTAAAACCATCCAAAGCAATGATGCGCTCTGTCGGTGCCTCGATGTCTAGGATTGCTCCGCTGGAAACTCGTGGTGTCCACCGAGTGTTATCGAAGGTAAACAGTAAGTCGACACGATCCGGGCGCTCAACACTAGCACTTGTCACTAGGTCGAACTGAACCTCCAAATCACCTGCTGCATTGTAACCCAGTTGGTGAGCATACATGCGTACACCCGTGTTTATAGCAGCGGTTGTCGCCGACTTGAAGTCGTACAGGTGACGAAACAGTCGCTGGTCCTCATCTTTAACACTGCGGTCCAGAGCACCACCACGGCCCATTTGCAGGATCTGCATCGAGTTGTTGGTAGTAGTTGTGTCTATATCGACTGTTGTGATGCTCTGTGTTTCTACGGAACTAACGAGGAAGATGTCGTCCTCACCGGCCAGAACGTAGGGGTTGAATATATTACTTGTTACCCCAACTCGGGCTGTTCCCCCAGATACAGACACCATGGACTCAGTGGTCCAAAGAGCCCAATCGCCATTGAAGTACCAACACAGATTGAGTTCACTAATACTGAAAAGGAGACTGTTAGTTTCTTCATGGTAAACCATCTTTACCGTGTGCTGTGACGGGTCAAACTTATACAGCGTTGTCGGCTGCGTTATGGACATATCTGTCACACCACTTGCGGTGAAGTAGTTATGAAGCGGTGATGTTATAGAACCGTTAAAGAAGCTATCAATAGGCTCACTGATCGTCTTAATGCTTAGTCCGTTTGCGGTGACATAGACACCGTTACGATCCGCCCAGAGAACGTTGTTTCCTCGTGAAACAATCGCTCCATCACCAAGGCAGCCGATGTTTTTACTTACAACTTGCAGCCGCCCAACCGACAGGACTGGGGCAGGACTGGGCTGATATAGAAACGTTTCAGTTTCAGTGTAGATCAGTATGTTGTCACCGATCTGACTGATTGCCGTAATTTCATTCTGACTGGGGATCTGAAACGAATTGCGAGCGATGAACTGATTGCCTTTGTTAAGATCTGAAATAAAGACAGACTGACCATCACTAATAACGAGCCTGCCGAGAACACTGCCAAGGGCTTTGACTTTGGGAAACGATGACTGGTCTAGATACGCATAAGCATCTGAAAACACACCATCAACAGGGGTGACAGGGTGTACTAAGTTGCTCTCTCCGTAACCTACTGCAAAGTCTAACTTCTGACTATTCTCAATCTGTTTAGATCGACTGTTTCTAAAGTCTGCTGGGTGATAAGCCCACAGTCCAGTGCGCTCGTTTCCCAAGTACAAAACATCGGAGAAGAACTCGAAGAAGAAAGGAGAGTCTATGGCTGACACCCAACTCTGGTTATCTTCGTCTTCGTTGGTCTGATAGTGGTAGGTCCAGTCGAACATAGAGTCTCGGCTCTGAATGTTCTGGCTGCTGTGCCGATGCAGCACCTCTTCCCAATACTGGTCTGTAGCCAGGTCGTAAATCCAGACACTATACAATGACAGGTATCTATTATTGAGACCCGTGGAGTCAGCCGTAGCCACCGTAGACAGGAAGACAGAAACGATCTGCTCATGGCCAAACGATGTCTGGATAAGTTCCGAACCAAGGTGCTTCTTTAACCCGTAGTCGGTACCCTCTTCCAGCAGCATAGTGCTGTCGAGTTGAGCCCGCTGGCCAAACCCTGGTCTTGTTTGCCACGCACTAAGAGACCTGGGCTTCCATAGGTTCTGCACCCAGCCTGGGCGCTCAACGTCGGTCTGCGACATCCCACCTTTGACCAACTCTACTTCGGTCGTGCGGGAAGCCATCAGTACGCCTCAATAAGTCTTTGTGTGCTTTGCGCTACGCCGCCTCCCCAAAAGCGGGTAAGCCATGTCTTCAACTCACGAATCTTCTCCAGCCTGCGCTTCTCCAAGGACGCATTCTCTGCGTTGTCCCTGACCTCGTAATACTTAGCAGCCATCAGAGCGATCAGCGGGTGAAACTGATCTAAGTTGTCGATAAAGTCAGATGCAGCATTGAAGTTTACGTCATGGTAAGGAACGAACTCCATGCGGAACGTATCGGTGTACTTGTAGCCAAAGTAAATGTTGTTGCCCTGACGAGCATAGTCATCGCCGCAAAGCAACTCGACACTGTTCTTAGGACTAAGAAAGAACGACGCCTGATTGCTGGTGGTGTTGTCAATCGCTGCGATTCTAACCAGACGATGCAGTTTGCTGCCTGACGTTGCGGAAGCTGCTGATGTACTGAGGAACCTAGTATTGGTTACTGAATCCTGTGCAGTAAGATCGTAAACATCACTATTGGTCAGCGTGATGAACGCTTGTTTCGTAAAGACATCAGGCTGAATACTAACCACAAGGTCTCGAAACTCACGATAAGCCTCCGACAGCATCACCACTGCTTGAGCCTTCGTTAGAAACGTTTCATCGTCTTCGTCAATGAGAGAACGAAAGAAATCATACACCTCGCCTGTATTCATCAGCCACCACCCATATTACTCATAACGTTGCCACGCTCTGGGTTAGCCTCGCCATCAAGCTGTTGTCGGTATGCCGTGCGCTCGCTGTACTCTTGGTGCTGCTGTGCAGCCTGCGCCTGTGCAGCACCTGACCCATAACTGGCCATTAGTTTGGTTAGGTCTTCTCTCTGGCGCTCTTGACGTGGGAACACAGTCCTAGTGAGCATCTGGTCTCTGGCCTCACGATCAGGTGCGCCGAAGGTTTCTAAAGATACGTACACGTCCCGAATGTACTGCTGCGTCTCTTGCGGCAGCATGTAGTATGTTTCGGTCTGGATGAAGTCACCAAAGACCCGCTTGAACGCCTCAATATCGTCCGTCGGGAAGATCTCGATCATCTTGTTCTGCGTAGCTGCAACAAGCAACTCTTGTGCATGACTCAAGCCACGCATGCGCTTGGTGATGTAACTACTGCCGGTCTTGAAGCTAATCTCCTTGATGGCCTCTTCACGGCTGATGAGTTGTGCCTGATAGAGTTCCAGCACCCGGCGCTCACGATCCTGAATCTCGTCACGGAACAGGGATCCTGCCTCGATGCGGATTTCTGGGTCATCTACAATGTCAGTCTGCTTCAGTTGTTTGTAGACCATAGCACCCGTGTCATCGAGCATCTTAATAAGACGTGCCTCTGTGTAGTGCGCCTTCATCAAGGCAAGCACCACCTTGCACAGGTCTAGGATGGCATCCTCGATCGCATCCTGAGTGACAGCCAACTGCGTCATGTCCATGGCTGACAGGTTCTGAATGGCTTGACCGGAGTGGATACCAATCGCACGTTTACCCAGCGTGGTAGCGTGGATACCCAT
>CERF01003500.1_pt1 | contig 15099 bp, 7 predicted proteins | sample 530961 | NCBI WGS metagenome assembly CERF01 (sample SAMEA2621151, study PRJEB7988) | marine metagenome | isolation source: saline water (ENVO:00002010), including
GATTCAGTAGATTTTGAAACTTATATAGGTGATAATGAGGCTTGTCCGTTAAAACATTCTTTTACAGATGGTATATATGTAAGAGAAATATTTATACCACAAGGAATGTTATTAACAGGGAAGATACATAAACATAAACATCCTAACTTTCTTTTAAAAGGAGAGGTTATGGTGTTAACAGAAACGGGGGGTACAGAAATATTAAAAGCTCCATTATCAATGATTTCGGAGCCAGGAACAAAAAGAGCTTTGTACGCTATTACTGATTTAGTTTGGACTACGATACATCACAATCCAACTAATACACAGGATTTAAAAAAATTAGAAAAAATAGTAATAGCTAAAAATTATGATGAATATGATAAATTTATATCTTCAGAAAAAGGGGTAATGAAAAAAATAAAAAGTAAAATAATTAAAATGTTAAGTTTATGAGTTGGGTAGCAGCAGGTGTAGCCGTAGTAGGCGGTGGAATACAAGTAGCTCAAGGTGTCAGACAACAAAGACAAGGTAGAGCAATGGAAGAAGGTTTAGACAAACCTAATTATACAATACCTCCAGAAATAGCTAGAAACTTAAGTGACGCAGAAATGAGGTCTTATCAAGGATTGCCTGATGAACAAAAGGCTGCTTTTTTAGATAATCAACAAAGAGCTGCTCAAGCGGCCATGAGAAGTTCTTCAGATAGAAGGGGTGGATTAGGAATGATTTCTCAAATACAATCACAACAAGACCGTTCTAGTTTACAAATGTTACAACAAGATGTAGCCGCTAGAGATAAAAATATAGAAAGAGCTATGCAAGCTAGAAATGTTATGGCTTCTTATAGAGATAAAAGATTTCAACAAGAATATAATGAATTTTCTGCAGATTTAGATTACGCTAGAGCTCAAGTTGGAGCTGGTATGCAAAATGTAGCGGGAGGATTAATAACAGCAGCTTCAGCTGTTCAAACAGGTATGGCTTATAGTGATATGGATGGAATATCAAGGTCTGATAAAAAATTATTTGAACAACAACAACAATTAAATAATTTACGAAATAACAACTTGCAAAATAATAATGTAGATGACAATATAATAGAAACAGTTACAGAAACAGAAATTTCTGGAAGTCCTAATACTATTAAAAACTTTTTAACAGGAGAAAACATAACATTAAATCCAACAAACGACCAAGTTTTTAATCAACCAATTAATTTTGATGGTAATGTACAAAATATGAGTAGGGCTGATAAAAACTTTACTAAACAAATGTTAAAATTAGCAAATGACGGAGACCCTAGAGCTTTAAATTGGGTTTCGCAAAACTTGGGAACTAAAATGGAAGGAGGCTCAACTACAGCTAACCTACCATCAATTTTTAAAAAATTTGGGGTTAAATATAAATTGGGTTAAATATAAATTAATGAAATAAAATGGCTGTAAAATCAGGAGGTATAAATTATCCAGGAAGACAATTAATAGGCTATGGTAAGGCTCAAGTTTTTGACACTAGTCAGTTAGCTGCAAATGTTAAATTTGTTGGTGAAAAACTAGAAATTAGAAAAAAAGAAAAAGAAAAAAGAAAACAAGACTATATTAAAAGTCTTACTGATATTGATATTTCTAAAATTAGAAATGCTGATGTAAACTACATTACGAGTCAAGTTGACGCTGTTAGTGATTATTTTTATAAAAATTCAGCAGCTATTATGAATCCTAAATTAGATGGAGGTAAAGCTGCTATGGAGATACAAAGATTAAAGTCTTTTGCTGTAGGAGAAGTTCAAAGGTCTATTAGTATAAAGGGTGAAGATGATTTGTTGAATGAAAGAATAAACAAAGAACCTAATCATTTTGGTACAGACCAAAACTATGAGTTGTTAACTAAAAGAATGAAAACTCCTATTAATGACCCTAGTTGGAATGATAGAAGAACAGATATAACAGAGGTTAGAACTTCTACGGCTATGACTGGTGATGAAAAAACTGATTTTTATACAAAGTCTGTAAATGACCAAAAACAATTGTTAGAGGGTAGACTTCCTTCTAATCAGTTATTAAATCAATATAATAATATAGATGGGGCTAAAGAAAAACAACAATTTTTATTAGACCAAGGGTATGATTTACCTAAATATGGAGCTGATGGTGATTTTGGTACTGAATCAAAAACTGCTGAAAAGAAATTTAAAGATGACATGGCTGCTAATTTAGAAATGGAATCTGCTGGTTTGGAATCCGCGGCTAATGTTGGAGGATATGACACCTATAATGAATATGTAACTGCAAATCCTAATACTACAATTTTAGATGAAACTGAATTTAATAATCTTAAAACTTCTTATAATGAGTATGAAACATTGTGGAATGAGTCTCAAGGAACTTATGAAACTACCACTCAGGGAGGAGAGTTTATTGTTGGTTTAAATAATAGACAATTAGTTCCAAATGCAGAGATGGGTAAATTTATACAAGATTTTGCTTCTAAAATTACTCTTGACCAAACATTTGTAAATCAACTTGAAGAAAATTCTAAATATAAAATTGGAGAAGGGTTTACTAATAGATTTGATATACAGAAAAAAGCTTCTGAAGACCATATTGTAAATGGTATGTTAACAGCGATAGAAAACAATAGATTTAGTAATGTAATGATGGCTGAGTTAAATAGTGAGGTGGCTGAAAGACAAAAACAAAATCCTGACTTTACTATAAATGATTTAATCTTAGAAAAATCTAAACCATTTGTTAAGGTTGAAAATGATGTTAAATTTATTAATGACATATTTAAACCAAAAGGTTCTAGTTTTAGAGTTAATTTAGGGTCAAAACCCACTCCTGATGAGTTTGCTGTTCCGTTACCTAATTATGATGATAAAATAGTTGTAAAATCTACATCTGGTCCTAGTATAGGAGGTTTCCAAGGAATGGATTGGTCATATGGAGCGTTAACTGAGGGTAATTATAAAGGTGTTCCTATTGGAGCTGCTGATATTTCTCAAGTTGCAAAGGGAGAAGGGGGACAAAGTGATGTAATTGAAATAAGAACCTCTAACAAGGGGTTCAGACAGTTATATGGTACGGATAATTTAGGATGGAAAGAAAAGTCTTCTACTATTAAAATGAATCCACAATTTATTTTTCCAGCAGCTACATTTAAAAATGACATTACAATAGATGGAATTGAATTTAAAGCGGGAGACAGAGTGCCTACAAACATTACAGAAAATGACAATTTGAAAAAAGATTTTTCTCAATATTTACCATCAATTAATGCTGATGGAGAATATGAGCTACCTCAAGGAATAGAAATAAAATACTTTTTACAGGGTACTATAGTTAAAGAAGGCGTGGGTACTAATAAACCTGTAATTGTAGAGTATGGAAAACAAGCTGGTACCGTATATAGTGCGGTAAATGCGTATATTCAAAGACAGTCTAATTCAAGAAATGCTTTTAATATAATGAATAGAAATTTATTAGGAATTGAAGGGACAAATAGAGCTCAATAAAATTAATATATAAAATGGCAGAAGAACAAAAATATAATTTTGCATTAGTTAAAAAAGATTTAGAAGCTACATTATTAGGTGATATAGAAAAAAATGATGGGGTTTCTACATTAACTATAGAGGAAAAATTAAATTTATTTCCTGAGTTTGAGGGTGATAAAAAACTTTTTAATTCAGTGGAAAAAAGTGTAATGGCAAATAATGATGTCTTAAAAAAAAAAGACTTCGTTCCTTTATCGTACAAACGAAAAGAAGAATCAAACATTTCTCAATTAGAAACCCCTTCTACATTAGAGACCACCACTACAGAGACAGATAAATCAATTAAACCTTCTACAATGGAGGTAAATGTAAATACTCCAGTTAGTAATCCAATTACTATGGAGGTTAATCCAGGTACAGAAATGGTTGAGCCAACTGAACTTGATGACAAAACAGATGAAAGTTTTACTGTAGAAAACCCTTTAGAAGACCCAAACTTAACAGCTGGTGGGACAGAAGAAATACAAGCTGATGTTTCCACTCAATTGGACAAAAAAGAAGATGAAAATATTTTGGGTTCAAAAAATAATCCCGTAAAAGGAGTTCCTTCTGTAAACGAGGCTGAAGAAGGTAAATATTATCAAAACTTACAAAATCCTGATTTAAATTATATATTTCATGACGGCCAATATGTGGGTACAGAAACTACTTTTTATAAAAACTTTGTATCTAAAGATATAGAAATGCCTTTGTCTTATAATGATTGGATAATTTATGATACTCCTGGAGTGTTGTCTTTAGATGAAATAAATGAAAGAAGAGAAAATCCAGATAAGTTTGGAAAAACAAAAGAAGGTTATGTGTCTTATTTTAAAGAACAAACAGGAATACAGGGTCAATTTGCAGAAGGAAGCGATGTTTTTATACCTAAAGATTACAGTAATTTTGAATATCCAGAGCTAGAAATAAGAAAAGATTTTCATTTAGGAAAACCCACTGAAGATATTTATCAAAACATGCTTGACTATCCTGAACTAATTATGTATGATTTTTATTCAGGTGACGCTTCTACATTGTTTGTACCAGAAGATATAGTGGAGGAAGAAGTTGGATATTATGGGGAAAATAGTAAGTTTTATTACACAAATCCAGCTGAATCAACAGCTCCATTAGGTTCTGGTGCTAATCCTTATAACATTGATTATGGTTATGAATCATACGGAGTTGATGTAAATTTAAATGATATTTTAAAAAGTTTAAATAGAGAAATAAATGGAGAGGGTTATGCAAATTGGATTCCTGCAAGTGAAAGAGGTTATGAAAACGCTAATGAAATGAGAACTTATGGATTTGGTCTTGACGAACAAGAAATAGTTTTTAAATATAATGAGGAGCTTGGAAGAAACGAATTATATATGACTAATTTTTATTTTAACGAAAAAGGTGAAAAAATATATGATGAGGAAAATGAAAAATTAATAAACACTTTTACTTTTAAAAACAATCTAAAAGGAACTACTAGAGGAGATATATATAAAGGTGTAGTTATGCAGGCGTACTCTCTTGGTATTGATTTGAGTGAGGTTCCTAGTGATAAAATGGAGTATCTTCTTGACGCTCACTACAATAAATATAAATCTTTTAAATCTAAATATTATCAACAAATGCTTCAAAACTTGCCTGAATCAATTTTAGATTTAGAAAAAGGGTATGAATTTGAAGATATAGAAGGTCTTATTAAAGAAGCAAAAACTGGTTTAATAAAAGATTTAGTAAAAAATAATATATATGTAGGTTCAGTAATTCAGGGTAATACTTTTGAAGATTATATACAAAATAACTTATATCACGATATTAGAAATAATTTTGTAAATGATATATACAAAGTTATTGAAGGTAATATGGGTGATGAAAAACAAGATGAGACTCCTGGGTATTATGGGGTTGAGGGTAGGTTAGGAGGACCAATGGGAATACCTCGTCATGAATCTGAGATATACCGTGACGCAATAGAAACAGAGCTAGAAAAAGAAAAGTACGACTGGATGGGTGAAGCGGAAAAAGAATCTTTAGGAGCTTTGATAATGAGAAAGTATAAAAAAGAAAAAAGTCCAGAGTTTCAAGAAATACAACAAAATAAAGTAAATAACGCAGTAGAAAAGTATAATCAAGAAAGTGAAAAAATAAATATAGCGGTTGAAACTGGAAGTACATATGTTAAAGGAGGAAATGAACTTGATGGGGATAATTTATTAAATGAACAGGCTTCTAGAATTACATTTATTCCTCCAGGAGAAAATCAATCTAATTTAAAAAACACACTAGGACCTATTATAGACGATTTAAGAGAAAATAAAAATTTTTCTGAAGAAGACATAGATAATTACATAAAAGATGTATATGGAGTAGATTTTAATAGAGCTACAGGAGTTTATGAATTTACAGATAAATATAAAGCCGCTTATGGTGAAATATTCGGAAGGGCTGAAACAGAAACATGGAAAGAATGGAATGCTAACAATCCAGAGTGGAACCAAAAAAATATAATGGCGGAAGCTTGGGAACAAACTATTACAGCTTGGGTTTTGGGAGAAATGGGGGTAGATACAAAAAATGCGGATTATGATGTAGAGTATGGTTGGTGGGAAGAACATGTATTTATACCTACATTGTCAATTGTTACAGACCCAGTAACATATGGAACAGGATATGGAGGTTCTTTTATTGCAAAAACAGCTTTTGGTGGGGTTAGAAGCAGGTTAGTTTCAAATATGGCTGTCTATGAACAAAAATTAATAGCGGGCGGGATGACTCCTTCAGCTGCTAGAACTACAGTTTCAGCTAAGTTTGGAGAGTCATATAATAGAATAAACAACATGCAAAATGTGGTTGGTAGTGGATTGGGACTTAGTTCATATACTACTTCTGCAGAGGTTATGATGTATGCTGATGAAAATTTTCAAGATTTTAAAACTACAGAACTTTTAAAAAATGGTCTGGTAAACTTTACTTTAGGGGGAGGTATTGGACATCTTGGTAATTTAACTAGAGACGCTAGTGCTAGATTAAATGCTTATTACGGAAAAACTTCCAGACAGTTTAAACTCACAGATGGAGTCTACACTATAGATGACCGTATAAATCCTATAGGTGTTGGAAATGAAATTATGTTAAGAACTACAAAAGCAGGAATGTACACAGGAGCTTTAGGTGTAGAGGCGGGAGCTTTTGCAGTTGCTCATTATGATAGTAGTATATCTGCAGAAGAAAATTTTGCAAGAAGTTTTTCTTTAATATTTGGATTAAAAACAGTTAACGCTCCTATGAAGTTAATGAAGAAAAAAACAGAGGGGCGTGTAAAGGTTAATACAGATTTTCAATTAACAGAAGCTGATATTCTAACTTTACGGTCAAATGGAAAGTTTATGGAAGGTTTTGAAAATTATGACCTTAGCAAACCTTTGTCTAAAAAAGAAATGCAAAAACTTTCAAAAGAATACTTTAACTTTTTAGAAAAAGAATTTAAAGAAAACTTAAGTACCAATGAAAATGGAGAAATGAGCGTTGAAGGTGTTAATAGAATGACACAAATTATAAATTCTATGCCATTAAATGTTCAATATAAATATTTAGATGCTAAAAATTATCGTGTAGAGTTTAGTGAAATAGATGCGTTACCTCATGAGGTGGGAGAATACACAAGAGTGGTAGATGGTGTTTCTAAAACTTTTTTACAATTTAAAGACTTTGAAGGCAATGTAATTGAAACTAGAGACATTAAAGATATAGCAGAAATATCTAGTGGTGGTATGTCAGTTGGAGAATATAAAGAATTTGTTAGTAAACAGTCATTTGAAAGAATGGCTGAAATATATGCAAACGACAAAGTTTTTATTCAAGAATTAGATAAAAATCTCAAATCGTATGGTATTACAAAAACAGAATATGATAACTGGTTAAAAGGAAGGTATAAAAAAGGTGGTAAATATGAAAACAAAGAGTTACAAGATGGTATAACCGATATTGTAGAACTAACTTCTTTTGAAAAAAGATATTCAGAGAAAAAAGCTTTGGATAAATTTAATACAGTAACTTTAGAAAAAGCAATAAACAATTTAAAAGAGAGAGGGGTTAACAACCCATCAGCAGACGCTATAGCTAACGAGTGTATGTCTGTAATAAATAGAGTAAAAATAGAACAAGAAAGAATAAATAAAGTAAATTCAGAAATAAATAACGCAAACGAAAAACATAATGAAGCTTTAGATAACAATCAATTTATACAGGGACATGAAAAAGATGGTGTTATTTATAATAATCCAGTTGAAGGTAGTAGGCCAGTTACTACAAATATTACAAAAGAAAACTCCATAAACTTAGGGACTGTTAGAGGGAAAGAATTAAGTAAAGACCATAAAAAAACTTTAATATATGAGTTAGAAAAAAAAGGAGAACTCACTCAAGAATTAAAAGACGCAATTACAGAAGTTAAAGATTTTGATTCTTTTGTAAAATTAGTCACTGAAAGAACTGGATATGAATCTATTATTTTTAAAAATGAAATTCAACTTTTAGAAAAAGCTATTCAAGGAAAAGAAAACAATAGTGCCATATCAACAAGTAAAGAAAAAAATGTTATTACAGATAGAGAGGTTACTGAGTCTGACATTTTATCAAAAGATAACTATGAAAATTTATTGTCACAAGCAGAAACTCCAACTCAAAGACAATTGTTAGAAGATGGATTAAGGGTTCTTAATAAAGGAGGAGAGGTTGTAATACATAACAAAGTAGAGTCTTTTAACAAAGTTTTAGAAAAAGACGGAACAAAAGTAGACCAGAAAGGATATGAGGGTTCTGCATATGTAGATTCAAAAGGTGTTATTCATATAAATAAAAACACACAAAGAGGACTAGGTGACATTTATCATGAATGGAAACATTTGGAGTTTCGTAAAATGAAAAAAACTAATCCTGAGTTATATAATAAACTTTTGAATGAAACAAATGAATTGTTGAAAAACGAAGGAGTGTTAGTTGATATTAAACAAATTGTAAAAGAATATAAAGTAAACGAAAAAGATGTTGTAATAAAAGAAGGGGAAACTAAAGAAGACGCTATTAAAAGAGCAACAAAAGAATTGCAATTAGAAGAAGCTACAATTAGAATAGCTGAAGCTCTTAGAAGTGGCTCTTTAAGTGAAAAAGACATAGCAGCTATTAAAAATAGTAAAGTTGTAGATGGAGTTAAAACAACTTTGAACAATATGTTTGAAAAAATGGGGGTTGAATACAGGTTAGAAACAAATCCTGAAGTTATAAGTTTTTTAGAAAATCATATCAAAAGTTTTGAAAAAATAGATGTAAAATCAGAACCAACAAAAACCACTGAAACAACACCAGGAGAGGGTCAACTTAAATTAAAACAAGCTCCTTATGATTATCAGGGTAATGTTACAGAAAATAAAATTAAAGAAAAAGAAAAAGAGATATTAGAAGTTAATACGGGTAATCCTGAAATTGACAAAGGGGTAGTAACATTTTCTGGAACATTTGACCAGGGATTTGAAACTAAAATCGGGACTACTGAAAAGGGTAACAATAAAGACCAGAGGGGTGAAAAACAATATGTAGAAGAAGTAAAAAAGGCTGGAGAGTCAGAAATGTATTTTAATGAAACTGTTACTCAAGATGGTAGAAAAATATTTTCTTTAGTTAATCCTAGTCACCGTGATAGACTGGGTAGAGCAGGATTTTATCAAGTTTCTATGTCTTACGAAAAAGGTTCAAAGATTACTTTAGAAGATGTTAAGGGTGAATTGACAAATAAAATGAATATCGTAAACAAAGAAATATACGGAGATTCATATAAGGAAATTAAAACCGAAACTACAACTCAAGGAGAGGTTAAAACTACGATAGAAACTGCGCCTGAACCTAAAAGGTTAGAAACATTAGTAAAAGAATTAGAAACATTAAAAGAACAGGGAGCGGAACAATCTTTAATAGACGCTAAACAAGTAGAGGTTAATCAAGCTAGAGTTAGACAAGCACAAGCAGAAACAGGTCAGGTAGAAACAAAACCAACTGAAACAAAAACTGAAACTACAACTGAAACAACAAAAAGTGGGGAAACAAGTGAGGTTGTACAAATATTCAATGAAAGTAAACAGTTATTAGAAAATGTTAATTTAAATCAATATAGTGAAAGAACTATAGAGTTAATAGACAATTTAAAAGATGTTGCTATACTAGAGGGCTCTCCTGTATCTACAGAGATTGCTGTGGAGTTAAATAACATTGTAACAAGTATTAACAATGGTACAGCTACCCCTAAACAAATAAATGATGCTTATGTTAAAATTAACGCTTTAGAAAAATCAGAACCTATAATAAATGGTTTAAAAGAATCAATAGAAAAACATGGTGGTAAATTTAGATTTTTAACAGGACTTACAACGGATAATGTAAGAATAGGTAAATTTGGAGGTATTGAAGTTGATAATTTAAACATGTTAAAAAGAGACCTTTCTACACAAAACCTTTCTATGTTAGAAAGTTATTTCTTTATGGAAAAAGATGGTTTGCTTACAAAAAACATAGTAGGTCCTATGCAGGAAGCTCATGTTAAATATACTATGTCAGTTAGAGACGGATTGACTAATTGGTTTGATAAAACTAAATTTAATATTGAAAAAGTTCCTTTTGCAGGAAGAACACAAAGAAAAAATAGTATGACTAAATTAGGATTACTTTTAGCTCAAAGAGAAAGAAATGGTATAGACGGAAAAAATGTTTGGTTAGAAATTAAAAACGGAAGTGATGGAGGGGGTAGTTATTTAAGAGGATACAGCAAATCAGAAATAAAGTTACTTGACAAAATATACGAATCATTACCTAAAGATAAAAATGGTAACATAGACATGACTAAAGCTTTTGAGGGTCTTAGTGTTAAAGAAAGGGAAATAATTGAAGTTTATGAATCAATGATGACCAGTTTAAAAGAAAAACAAAAAGTTACTAATCAAATAAATGATATTGAATTTACAGAAGTTGACAACTATTTCCCTCATATAAACAAAACTAGGTATGATAAAAATAACCAGGAAATAACAGGAAATTTATCTGACAAAGATTTTTTAGATAATTTATACACTAATCAAAACACTAAAATTTTATCGGATAGAGGTAAACAAAGAACAGCAGACGGAGTTCTCCCTATTGAATTTAATTTAGATAAGGTAATGCACAATTCTATTTTACAAATAAATAGAGATTATGTTTATACTCCAGTGGGTAAAGAGGTAAATGGATTATTAGATAACATGAAGCTAGAAACTAATCCTGATGGTGTAAATTTAGCTATAAATGGTATTCAGGACAGATTAAAAGAAAGTGTTAAAGTACAGTTACATCAACACAATGGATTTGGAACTACAGTTATGGGTAATTTATTTAACGTAAACTATGCCACACAATTAGTTAGTGCTAGAAGATTGTTTTTCGTTGAGCCTACTGTAGAGACAGCTAGAATTGGATTAACAAGAAGTTTTAAAGAATATCCAGATTTTGTTAAACAATTTATAGCTGGTTCTAACAGAAGAATACAACAAGTGACTAGTGTTGGAGAAAGATTACACGATGTTCCGTTAAACACTTCTTTAGACATTATGAAAAGAACAAACTCTACTGGTTTACTTAAAAATGATAGAATCGGTATGGAGTATGAATCTCCTGGAGGAGTGAATACACTACAATCAGCTAACAACTATTTATTAGGGATGGTTGATAGAATGCAAATGAATTTAATTTGGATGCCTGCTTTCAAATCAGAATTTAACAAGTCGGGAATTAAATTTAATGTAAAAGAATACGAAAGTAATCCTGATGCTTACTTCAAACAACATTCTAAGATATTTAAAGAAGCTTCTAGAATTGCTGATAGACAACTTAACATGTGGAAAAACGAATCTACAAAGGGAGGAAAGAGAAGTAAAATTGATATACTTGGACTTACAACATTAGACGCTACTAGTGGGTGGGCTCCAATAATGACTTATATGAGTAACTTTGGAGCTCAGGAAGTTGCTATGTTAAATAGAAGTTTAAAAAACATAGTAAGAGGAGACAACACATCAAGAACACTAGCTGTTAGAGAAATGGTTGGTATATTTGGTTCTGGTGTGATGTATGGTACATTATCTGGAGTGGCTTATGGATGGCAACAATATTATTTAGAAAGAACTTTATTAGAAAATCAATTAGGTCAACCTGATAAATATAATGAGTCTGATATATTACAACAAATACACAATTTAGACTTAAAATGGGAAGATGAATATAAAAAATTAACTGATTCAGACGCTATAACCAAAGAGTTTATAACAAATGGTATATTTTTAACTAACTCCAAATATAGTCAGGCTGTAAAAATGGTTTTTGGAGGAACATTAGGTATAACACAAAAGTTCATGGACAGTCCAGACGAGTGGAGAGAAGCGGGTGGTAACTGGGGTATTTATGCTGATTTTAGAGATTACACAAATCAATTATTTCAAGATGCTACATACGCAAAAGTTCCTAGAAATCCTGATGATGTTATAATGTCCGCTTTACCACAAATTGAAATGGCTTGGGAAATTTTTGCTCAAGAAGCTCCAAAAGCTGTTATTGATTATTTAGACAGGGGTGTATATGAAGCTGATTTTGAAGAAAAGTACAGAGAGGATATAAACTTTTATAATTTTTTAAATACCTCAATGAAAACATTATTATTCACTCAGGGTAAAGCTCTTCCTTTCCAAAAGGACTTAGACGCTATTGGGCAATCTTTTTATAATTTTTATAATGTAGATACAGAAAAAGTATTAAAAGAATTTGAAATGCTTGAAAGGCAAGGTGTTGGAGAACCATACTCAGATGAGTCAGAAGATTATGATGATGGGTCTGAAGATTATGATGACGGGTCTGCTCCTTACAGTATTATGGATATTGAGGATAGATACGTTGATGATGACAAAAAAACCACACAAGAAAAAAAGAAAGAAAAAGAAAAAAGAGGAGTTCATTATATAGAAATAGGAAATGAAAAAGAAATAACTCTTGAAGAATACAATAATAAATTTGGTGGTTATAAATGGTGGAATAAAACAGATGATGAAATAAAAACAGATTGGACTAAAGAGGAATTAAGACAAATGTTGCCTAGACATAGGTTTCAAAGATTATTTCCTTATTAAAAACTATTATTAACCTAGTTTTGTTAGAAAATCTGAATAAAAATTAGTATATTTGTATAATATAAAAAATAAAAAATAAAAATTATGTCAAAAATAGACGAATTAACCCTAGGTATGGGGAGCGTATCTTTACTAATGCATGATGGTGACGCATGTACTAATATAAAAGGATATGCAGTGCAAGCTTTAGAAGAGTGTGTTTTTTCTCAGTTTAAATTAGATGAAACTCCTATTCACCTTACAGAGCGGTCTTATGTTATTACTGCTGTAACTAATGCTAATAATGAGTTTCAGGTTGATGACATCAGAGCTACTAAGCTTAAAGTTGGTGATAGAGTTTTGATTAGAATTAATGGAGCTACAGCTGTACCAACTGGTTTGTTACAACAAGACCAAATATATTACATTCAATCTATAGACTCAGCTACTAATGAGTTTACAATATCTTCAACAGCAGGAGGTTCTGCTATAGGTATAAGTAGTGATGGTACTGGATATGAAGGGGTTGCTACTGTAGCAAAACTTGTAGACCAAAACAGAAGAACTCATGGAGATTTTCAAATAAGCGGAGGTACAAGACTTGAAAACACAAATCAAGTTTCTGGTAATACAGATATGTTTGATACTGATGGTTCTGAAGATGTAAAAATACCTGCAGGAATGACAGTTTATCTACCAGTAAACGAAATCACACTAACAACTGGAGCTTGTATAGTATATACTAGATAATGGCCTTAGGATTAGGAAATACAATAAGTAGATACACCTTTCCTCTTTCAACAGAGGTAAATCATTCTTTGCTTTTTGATGGTACTAATGACGAGGTAGATTTTACTACATCTGCTTTTCAAACCGCTTTAGCTAATGGTAACTTCAAGCTTACAGGTTCTGTGTCAATATGGGCTAGAGTAAACACAACTAGTTCTAACGGACAGATGTGGGACTTTGCTATAGATAGTAGTAATAGAATACAACTACAGTACAAGCACGGTGATGATAGTTTTACAGGGACTTATAGAGCGGGTGGCGTTAACAAAACAGCAAACCACGCGCCGTCGGGCACACAAGAAGGTGACGGTAATTTTCACCATATAGTTGTGACTTGGGATAGGTCTAGTGCTAACGAGATAAAATTATATTACGATGGAAGTTTAGAAGCAACTACTACTTTAAATGCTACTTTAACTGGAGACTTTGATGACACTGCTGATGGTACTTTAGGACAATCTGGTGCTAGTGGTGTGGAATTTTTAGCTGGTACATCATTTAATGGTAACGCGGATTATAATGGTTACCTTGATGATTTTGCTGTTTACTCAACTGTTTTATCGTCTAGTGAAGTTACAACACTTTACAATAGTGGGACTTCTAATCCAAGTAATGTTAATAGTGTGGGAACATGTCTAGCTCATTGGAAATTTAATGAAGGAACAGGTACCACTGTAATAGATAGAATAAATAACTTTGTAGGTACATTTGGAACAGGTAGTAATGCTCCTACTTTTAGCACTGAAAATGCAGCTGGAGAATAAATAATATAAAAAATAAAATTATGAAAAAGAAAATTTGCAAATGGTTTCAAGCTATAACTTTTGGTTTAGTTTGTTTTAACTGGTGTTCGTCTTGTTGTAAACTAGATAAATGTTCTAAAGAATAAAAAAATGGCAAAAGAACTAAACGAAGACACTGGCTTTGTATTAAGTATAAAAACAATAATAGGATTAGGGTTTGCGGTTGCTACAATAGCTGGTATGTGGTTTACATTACAAGCTGATATAGCAGAAGCAAAACAACTTCCTGAACCACTTCCACCAGATGTAACTAGAATGGAGTTTGATATGAAGGATAAGAATATTCGTTTAACCATACAGAACACACAAGATGATGTTGAAGAGATAAAAGAAGATTTGGATAGAATAGAAGAAAAAATTGACGAACTAACCAGAAGATAATGAAAAGGTTTGTATGGAAAATTTATTTGCTGCTTTTATTTTGCTTATTGTGTCCGTCATTGCTATATTCGCAGATAACGATAACCCAGTTTAACGCTAGTTGGAACTCCAATAATACTGTAGATTGGTTAAAAAAATTATCTGATGTAGATAAAATAAAATATATTGATATAGCAGAAAACACTAAAGCACAACAGAAACATGAAATAGTAGTTGTTCCTACTATTGTAATATATAAAGATGGGGAAGAGGTAAAAAGATTTCAGGCGGACATATCTTTTGCTATAAAAGCAACTAGAGAAGAGTTACAAGAATATATTGATGAACTATTAATGGAGGACTTTTAATGAAAAAAATATTATTACTTTTATTATTACCATTGATAACTTTTGGACAAAAAGAAGTTATTGTAAGTATTAAAACAGACGCG